>Ga0079306_1000245_pt1 | contig 59235 bp, 53 predicted proteins | sample Methanotroph_Enr_FD_79181 | JGI IMG/M metagenome (GOLD analysis project Ga0079306, IMG submission 79181) | Enriched soil microbial communities from Old Woman Creek wetland in Ohio, USA - Methanotroph_Enrichment_5 | ecosystem: Environmental > Terrestrial > Soil > Wetlands | place: USA: Ohio... | reverse complement strand
GGCCCTCCCAGCACCTACACCATGTGGGCTTCCTTCTACGGATCGGTGCCGCTCTTCGTGGTGAAGTCGCCCGGGGAGCCGGTCCTGGCCGAGGGGTTCAAGGTCTGCACCGGGTGAGGCACAAAGGTTCCAGGGGATAGAATGTCTGAAGAGGAGAATGTCAGCATGAAGGTCAGCGGTTTCACCTTTTTAAACGGTGCAGTCAAGCGCGGGTACCCGTTTCGGGAGTCGATCCGGTCGGCGCTTCCCATCTGCGACGAGTTCGTGGTCGTGGTAGGCGACGAGGAGGATGGCACCGCGGAGGCTGTCAGCGCCCTGGCCGACCCGAAGATCAGGCTCTACCGGAGCAGTTGGAACAACCACGTCGACATCTTCGTGCTCGCCCAGCAGACCAACATCGCCTTCTACAACTGTACCGGCGACTGGGCCTTCTACATCCAGGGAGACGAGATCCTGCACGAGGAGGATCAGGAACTCCTGCTCTCGCAGATGCGCAAACACCTGGAAAACCCGCAGGTCGAAGGACTCGCCTTCGACTACGTGCACTTCTACGGCAACCACAACACGCAGGCCTGGAGCCCGCGCTGGTACCGGCAGGAGGTACGGGTCTTCAGGAACAGCCTGCGGCTGGTGTTCCCTTCGGACGGGCTGTTCGCTATCCTCATGAAGACCAGCAGGCGCTCCCGTTATCTGAAGGCGCTGGTCAGCGGCGCCAAGATGTACCACTACGGCTGGGTGCAAAGCGATTCGATGCGCAACGCGGGCCAGTCCAAGAGTAATGACTACGGGAAGGTGGACCCCGGGTCCCTGAGGCGCTTCGAGGGAACCCATCCGAAGATCATGCACGACGTGCTCCGGATGGAGCAGACCGAACTTTTCCGCGCCGACCCGAACCACCAACTCACCTCCCGGGAGCGTCGGCACAAGTTCCTTGCGGTTTTGGAACGGATGTTCGGCCTGGATTTCAGCAAGAAGCATTTCTACAAGGCCAAAGGGTAGCTAGACGGGGCCGCACCCTTGCCGGCACTTTAGCTGCGCAACGAGATTACTATCGCGGGGGGGAAAAATGACGAAAATCCTGGTCACTGGGGCCGCAGGTTTTATCGGCTTCCATCTGGCGCAAAGGCTGCTTGCTGCAGGCGTCGAGGTGGTCGGCCTCGACAACCTCAGTGACTATTACGACGTGAACCTCAAGCTCGCGAGGCTGAAGCTGCTACAGGAGCAAGCCGGCTTCCGGTTTCTCCGCCTCGACCTGGCCGACCGCCAGGGGATGGCCGACCTTTTCAAGGAGCAGCGTTTCGACACGGTGGTGAACCTGGCCGCCCAGGCAGGGGTACGCTACTCCCTGGTCAACCCCCACGCGTACACCGAAAGCAACGTCACGGGATTCCTGAACGTGCTCGAGGGGTGCCGCAACAGCGGGGTGGGGCACCTGGTCTACGCCTCCTCCAGTTCGGTCTACGGTGCCAATACCGCGATGCCGTTCTCGGTGCACCACAACGTGGACCATCCCATGTCGCTCTATGCCGCGACCAAGAAGGCCAATGAGCTGATGGCGCACACCTATTCGAGTCTCTACGGGATCCCGACCACGGGGCTGCGCTTCTTCACCGTCTATGGGCCGTGGGGGCGGCCGGACATGGCGCTGTTCCTGTTCACCAAGGCGATCCTGGAAGGGCGCCCCATCGACGTGTTTAACTACGGCAAGATGCAGCGCGATTTCACCTTCGTGGGCGACATCGTCGAAGGGGTCTGCAGGGTCATCGCCCGAACTCCGACCGGGGACCGCGCCTGGAGCGGGGCGAGCCCGGACCCGGCGGGGAGCTATGCCCCTTACAAGGTCTACAACATCGGCAACCACACCCCGGTGGAGCTTGCGCGCTTCATCGAGGTGCTGGAAAAGGCGCTCGGCAGGGAGGCCATCAAGAACCTGCTCCCCATGCAGCCGGGCGACGTCCCGGCAACCTACGCTGACGTCGACGACCTGATGCGCGAGGTAGGTTTCCGGCCCGCCACTCCTTTGGAAGAAGGAATCGGGCAGTTTGTCAGGTGGTATCGAGGCTACTATGGGGTCTGACCGGGAAGGTGATGCGGTAAAGATGCAGGCTACGCAGCGAAAGGGGAGTCCCGGGGCAAAGGGGCAGAGAGTGACTGAAACACCGCTTTTCGTGATAGCCCTGCGCTGCGGCCGCCTCGCCAACCGCATGGTGCTCTTCGCCAATTTCATCGCGCTGGTCGAGGAGAGGGGAGGCCGGCTGGTCAACTTCACCTTCCACTCCTATGCGGATTCCTTCCAGGCGACCCGAAGGGACATCTACTGCCAGTATCCCGCACCCCGCGCGCCGGGCTTGTTGGACCTTGCCCCGCTGGCGCGTGTGATCAAGAAGACCAGGGTTCTCTACCACTCGGTCCGCGCCCTTGGCAAGCTGAACCAGCGCTTTCCGGTGCTGGGCCGTACCGTCGTCACCCTGCGCGAGGCCGAGGCGGAGGGGACCACCTCGCTGGAAACGACGGCAACCGAGGAGCTGTTCCGTGGGTCGAAGGCGATTTTCGTCTACGGCTGGAAGTTTCGGGCGCCTGAGTACGTGAAGCGGCATGCCGAGAAGATACGCCAGTTCTTCAAGCCGGTCGAAGAGCTCGATCAGCTGAGCCGCCAGGCCGTCGAGCGGCTGCGGGAGCAGGCCGAGGTCGTGGTCGGGGTGCATATCCGCCACGGCGACTACCCCACCCTGAACGGCGGTCAGTTCTTTTTCCCGATCTCGCGCTACCTGAGCTGGATGCAGGAGCTGGAGGCGCTGTTTCCCGGCAAACGGGTCTCCTTTCTGGTCTGCAGCGACGAGCCGCGCCGGGAAGGCGAGTTCCCCGGGCTTTCGGTCGGCTTCGGACCGGGGAGCGCCGTCACGGACCTCTATGCCCTGGCGTACTGCGACTACATCATGGGGCCGATGAGCACCTTCTCGCAGTGGAGTTCCTTCTACGGCAACACCCCCTTGTTCCACATCATGGGGAGCGAGGCGCGCATCGAACTGGACCGGTTTACCGTGTCGTTCCTGGCGGAGATCCCCTAACTCCCGCAAACGTTCCACCGCCCGTAGGGGCGCACCGTTACCAAGGGCACGCTGCACGCCTACTACCAGCCGAAACGCCTGAATTCAGCCCGAGCGGGAGCCGTTGTGGCCCGACCCGGCGAGGCCGGCTGTCAGCATCGACAGGGAATGAAACAACAATGAGAGGTTCATCGGATTCTGCAGTCTCGCGGTTCGCGGGCGAAGTGAAAAGCTTCTCCCGGTTCGTGGCAAGCTATTTGGGGTTTTGGCTCATCTTCTTCCTGCTCTGCAGGGTCGCCTTCCTGGGTTACCACGCAGCCAAGCTCAAGGGGTTCTCTCCGGCTACCATACTTGGCATCTTCGGCTTCGGGCTCTACGCCGACCTTTCCTGCTCCTGCTATCTGCTGGTGATCCCCTATCTCCTCTGGGTCGCCAGCCGGTTCTTAAACTTTGCTCCGAACCGTCTGGTCCGGGCCTACAGCCTCGTCCTGGTCGTGTTGGTCTCCTTCATCACCGTGGGCGACCTGCAGTCCTACCAGGAGTACGGCGCCAAGCTGAACGCCCAGACCGTTGGCTACCTGAGGTTTCCCAAGGAGGCCTTCGCCTCCATCTCCTCGTCGCCGCTGGGCTTGCTTTTCTCCCTGGTTGGGGTGCTGATCCTGATCGCGGTGCTCTTGTACGGCCGCCTGTGCAACGGGCTGTACTCCCAGCGGCGGGCCGTCTCGAGCGGGGCCCTGACCCGGGCCGGGCTGGGCCTGCTCTTTGCCGCCCTGATCTTTCTCGGCATCCGGGGGAGCGTCGGGGTCGCCCCGATGAACCCGAGCTTTGTCTACTTCTCGACCGAGCAGTTCGCAAACCACGGGGCGCTGAACGCGAGCTGGAACCTGATGTACGACGTCAAGTACGCCCTGCGGCACAAGGGGAAGAGCTTCGTCTACCTGAGCGAGGCGGAGGCCGCCACCCGCGCGGAGCGCATCTTCGGCCGGGGCGTCCCCAACGATACCGAGCACATCCTGACCTGCGAGCGCCCCAATATCGTGGTCTTCATCCTGGAGAGCTGGACCGCCGATCTGATCGGGTCCTTGGGCGGCGAAAAGGGGGTCACCCCGTTCTTCGACGAGCTGGCGGGCGGCGGTTTGATGTTCACCGACTTCTACAGCAACGGCTATCGCAGCTCCTTCGGCATCCCCGCGGTGCTCGCCGGCTTTCCCTCGACCCCGGAGGGGAGCGTCCTCAACCATCCGCTCAAGATGGAACGGCTCCCCACCCTGGGCGGCAGCCTGAAAAAGGCCGGCTACACCTCCCAGTTCCACTACGGGGGGGACCCCCGCTTCGACGACATGATCGCCTTCGTGGTCCACTCGGGGTTCCAGAAGGTGGTGACCCGGGATGCCTTCGACAGGAAGGACATGAACTCCAAGTGGGGCGCCCAGGACCACGTCCTCTTCAAGCGGGTGATCGACGACCTGAAGGGGGAGCGCACCCCGTTCTTCAGTGCCATGTTCACGCTGAGCAGCCACGAGCCGTTTGAAGTGCCGATGGAAACGGTCTATAAAGGAAGCGACGAGGTATCCAAGTTCAAGAACGCGGTGCACTACACCGACCGCAGCCTGAAGGGGTTCTTCGAAAAGGCCCGCCAGGAAAGCTGGTACCCGAACACCCTGTTCGTCTTCGTGGCGGATCACGGGCATTCCCTGCCGCTGCACCGCGGCGACACCGAACCCGAGCGCTACCGGATCCCTCTGCTGCTCTACGGCGACGTGCTGAAAAATGAGTACCGGGGGGCGAGGCGAGCCAGTATCGGCTCCCAGTCCGATATCGCCTCGACCATCCTGGCGCAGCTCGGCCTGCCGACCGACGGCTTTCTCTGGAGCAACAACCTGATGAACAAGCATCGCAACGACTATGCGTTCTTCAGCACCTATAACGGTTTCGGGCTGCGCACCCCGCAGCAGACCTGCGTGTTCGATAACGTCTCGAAGAAGGTGGTGCTGCGCGCCGGTCCGGATCAGTCCGAGGCTCGCAGTGCCGAGACGCTGAAGGACGCACAGGCCTACATGCAGTACCTGTACGGCCGCTACTCCAAGCTGTAGGCGCCGTTTCCGGGCGGCATTGAGCCGCCGGGCTCCGGACGCTGGGTTGAGCGTGCAGGCCCCTGCCCGGGGCATGACTACTTTTTGAGTCAAAGGGGAACTATGAAACACCAGCCGCTAGATTTTTCCGGTGTCACCACCTACCCCATCGGGGAGCGCAACAACAAGGTCTCGGTGGCCCTCGATTTCGCCCAACCCGTGACCGCCGGCATGACGGTGGCCGGGCTGTTGGCCACCCTGCCCAAACAGCTCGGGTCGCAGTCGCTGCTGCGGGTCATCGATGCGGTGGTGCAGGCGAGAAAGAAGGGGAAGCCGGTGGTCCTGGCCATGGGCGGGCACGTGATCAAGTGCGGACTGCAGCCGGTGCTGAAGTCGCTCATCGAGGCGGACGCGATCACTGCGGTGGCGCTAAACGGCGCCGGCTCCATCCACGACTTCGAGATCGCGCTGATCGGCGCCACCAGCGAGGACGTGGGGGCGGTCCTGCATGCCGGCACCTTCGGGATGGCCGAGGAGACCGGCGCCCAGATCAACGCCGCACTGAAGAGCGGGGTGGCCCGGGGGCTTGGCTACGGTGAGGCGATCGGCCAGATGATCAACGAACGCGAGCTCCCTTTCCGGGGCGCGAGCCTGCAGGCGCTCTGCGCCGAGCGGGGCATCCCGCTTACCGTGCACGTCGCCGTGGGGACCGACATCACCCACCAGCACCCGACGGCCGACGGTGCGGTGATCGGGCAGGCGAGCTACACCGACTTTAGGATCTTCACCTCGGTGGTGTCGGAGCTCGGGGACGGCGGGGTCTACCTCAACATCGGTTCCGCGGTGCTGCTCCCGGAGGTGTTCCTGAAGGCGCTTTCCATCGCGCAGAACCTGGGCCACCACGTGGACCACTTCACCACCGCTAATTTCGACATGCAGCAGCACTACCGCCCGCTTACCAACGTGGTGAAACGTCCCACCTCCGGCAAGAGCCACGGCTACACCATAACCGGCCACCATGAAATCATGCTGCCGCTTCTGGCCGCCGGTATTTTGGACCGGATGGGAAAAACCAGCTAGAGGCGGTTCTAACTTTTGCGTTGTATGTTAAAATTCATTCGCTTTGAGCGGCCGGCGCGCCGCCCGGAGCGGCTGCTGCGGAGGTCCGGTGGAAAGAAGAGAGGCAGAATCGTTTTTTGAAAGGGCAGCCTCGGTGCGCGCCCTGGTGATCGGCGACCTGATGCTGGACGAGTACCTCTGGGGCAGGGCCGAGCGGATCTCCCCGGAGGCGCCGGTGCAGGTGGTCGAGGTGGTGCGCGAGGACCTGCGCCTGGGCGGAGCAGGCAACGTGGTGCACAACCTGGTGGCGCTGGGGGCCAGGGTCACCATCTGCTCGGTGATCGGCGCCGACGAGAACGGTACGCTGCTGCGCCGCGCCTTCCAGGAGAAGGACGTGGACCTTGCCGGCCTCTTCGAGGACCCGGCACGCAAGACCAGCAAGAAGACTCGGGTGATAGCGGCAAACCAGCAGATCGTCCGGATCGACCGGGAAACCAGGTCGGAGTTGAGCCCGGCCAGCGCGCAGGCGATACTCGCCTTCCTGGAAAAGCGCTGCGACGATTTCGACGTCATCGTGGTCTCCGACTACCTGAAAGGGGTGCTCACCGCCGAGGTGCTCGCGGCCGTCTGCACGGCGGGGCGCCGCCTCGGTATCCCGGTGGTGGTCGACCCGAAGGGGAACGACTACGGCAAGTACCGCGGCGCCACCCTGCTCACCCCGAACCGCAAGGAGGCGGAGATCGCCTCCGGCATCGCCATCGTGGACCAGGAGAGCCTGGAGCGGGCGGCCGGCGGGCTTCTGGACTGCCTCGGCCTCGACGCCCTGCTCATCACGCGGAGCGAGGCGGGCATGTCGCTCTTTCAGAAATCCACCGCTGCGCTGCATATCCCGACCGTGGCGCGCGAGGTGTACGACGTGACCGGTGCCGGCGACACGGTGATCTCGGTGCTCTCCCTGGGCCTTGCCTGCGGGCTCCCGCTTTCGGAGGCAGCCTGGATCGCCAACGTGGCCGCCGGAATCGCGGTCGGCAAGCTGGGGACCTCGACCGTCTCGCCGCAGGAGATCGTGGCGGAGGTGGGGCACAGCCAGAAGGATTCCGACTCGAAGATCAAGAACCTCGACGTGCTGGCGCACCTGGTCGCCGCCGAGCGTGCCCGCGGCAAAAAGGTGGTCTTCACCAATGGCTGTTTCGATCTGCTCCACGTGGGGCACGTCAAGTACCTGCAGAAGGCGCGCGAGCTGGGCGATCTTTTGGTGGTGGGGCTCAACTCGGACGCCTCGGTACGCAGACTCAAGGGCGAGCGGCGCCCCCTGATCGAGGAGGCGGAGCGGGCCCACATCCTGGCGGCACTCGACTGCATCGACTACGTGGTGCTTTTCGACGAGGACACCCCTTTGCGTCTCATCGAGGCGGTGGCCCCGGACGTCCTGGTGAAGGGGGGCGACTACCGGGTCGAGGAGGTGGTCGGGCGCGAGCTGGTCGAGGCGCGCGGCGGCCGGGTCGAACTGGTGCAGTTCGTGGACGGCAGGTCCACCAGCCGCATCATCGAGAAGATTCTCGCCTCCTACTGAAGGGGACGGCTCCATTGTGCTTGCGGTTACCGGCGGGTTCGGGTATTTTAACGGATTTCAAGAAACCACTGTAGGGGAGGGAACCATGAAAAAGGCATTTATCACCGGCATTACCGGTCAGGACGGATCATATCTCGCAGAACTCCTCCTTGGCAAAGGGTACGAGGTGCACGGCATGATCCGCCGCTCCTCGTCGTTCAACACCGGCCGTATCAACCACATATACCGCGACCCCCACGAGACGGACACCAAGCTCCTCTTGCACTACGGCGACCTGAACGACGCGAGTTCCATCAACCGCCTGTTGCGCGAGATCCGGCCGGACGAGATCTACAACCTGGGCGCCCAGAGCCACGTCAGGGTCTCCTTCGACGTCCCCGAGTACACCGCCGAGGTCGACGCGCTGGGCGCGGTGAGGATCCTCGAGGGGATCCAGGAGACCGGCCTCGAGACCCGTTTCTACCAGGCCTCCTCCTCCGAACTCTACGGCAAGGTGGTGGAGACCCCGCAGCGGGAGACCACCCCCTTTTACCCGCGCTCCCCGTACGCCTGCGCCAAGGCCTACGCCTACTACATCACCCTCAACTACCGCGAGAGCTACAACATGTTCGCCTGCAACGGGATACTCTTCAACCACGAGTCCCCCCGCCGCGGCGAAACCTTCGTAACCCGCAAGATCACCCGCGCCGCGGCCCGCATCAAGCTCGGTCTGCAGGATTGCCTCTACCTTGGCAACCTCGACGCCAAGAGGGACTGGGGTTTCGCCGGTGATTACGTGGAGGGGATGTGGCGCATGCTGCAGGCCGACCATCCGGACGACTACGTTTTGGCGACCGGAGAGACCCACAGCGTGCGGGAGTTCGCCGAACTGGTGTTCGGGCGCCTCGACATGCCGCTCGTCTGGAAGGGGACTGGGGTCGATCAGAAAGGGATCGACGAGCGGAGCGGCAAGACGGTGATTGCCATCGACCCGCGCTACTTCCGCCCGGCCGAGGTGGACCTCCTCTTGGGCGACGCCGCCAAGGCCAAGCGCGAACTGGGCTGGACGCCGGCCACCAGCTTCCGTGCCCTGGTAGAGATGATGACCGACAGCGACCTGAACATCGCCGAGCGGGAACAGCGCGCCAACGGATAGGGCGCGGGCTGTCGCTGCGCCGCTCGGACGGTCCCGGACCGACCGCCACGTCGCTTTCTGCGTTTCCGCGTCAACGACAGGCTGCCTGAAAGTCGTAACTCAACGGCCGTTCTAATTTTAGAACGGCCGTTTTGAGTCCTAGAACAATTGGCCTTTTCGAACCCTTTTACAATCTCTGTGCCAACCCCCGTCATTTTAATAAATTAGGCTTTACACCCCTTTTTTATGATGCTATACTTTGCTGCGAAATCATGCATAAACTCAATAATATCAGGCGATTTCTCGTCATAGTGGCGTCGGTTGCCGCCCTCGGTGTGGTGGGCACCATAGTCTACCGGATGCACCAGGAGCGAGCGCCGTCACGCAAGGTGCCCAAACTCCCCCTCAAGGTCGACGTTTCACTGCAACGGGTCCATTTCACCGAGACCAAGCAGGGTGTCAAGCGTTGGGACCTCTCGGCGGACCGGGCCGAGTACAACAGGGAATCCGACAGCACCGCCCTTCTCGGGGTCCGGTTGGTGGTCGCCGGCACCTCCTCCACCGGCGACCTGCAGGTCACGGCGGATCGGGCCGACTACCGCAACAGCACGCGGGACGTGGTTTTGAGCGGCAACGTGTTCGGCAGCAGCGCCAGCGGCATCGAGTTCTCCACCCCGCGCGTCACCTATGTGGCGGCCCGCTCCCAGATGGAAACGGACCAGCCGGTGCGTTTCCGCGACGGCGGGTTGCAGCTGGAAGGGACAGGAATGGAGTTTCAGACCCAGACACGGAGGGTGAAGTTGATGAAGGACGTAAGCGCGGTGTACCGGCCGCAGGGGGGGCGCTGATGCGCAGGTTGCTTTCCGTCGCCCTGCTCGTGGTGGCGCTGGCGTCGGCGGCGCTTGCCGCCCCGGTTGCGACCCGCGAGCCATTAAATATCAAGTCCAACACGCTGCATGCCGATAGTGATAAGAAGACTGCGACCTTCGAAGGGAAGGTGGTGGCCCGCCAGGGCGATTTGACCCTGTACTCGGACCGCCTGGTGATCAGCTACTCCGCGGACGGCAAGGATCTCTCCCGGGCCGAGGCCTTCGGCAACGTCCGGATCCTGCAGGGCAAGCGCGAGGCGACCGGCGCCCACGCCGTCTACGAGCCGAAGCAGGCCCGCATCGTGCTGGACGGCTCGCCGCGGGTGGTCCAGGGTGGCGACGTTCTGACCGGCAAGCTGATCACCTACTACGTGAACGAACAGCGCAGCGAGGTGACCGGCGGGGTGCAGGCTGTGATCATCCCCGGGGGCAAAGATGTCGGCAGCAAACCGTAGCACCCTCAGCACCGCGGGGCTCGCCAAGGGGTTCAACCGGCGCATGGTGGTGAACGGGGTGGACATCGCGGTCTCCTCAGGCGAGGTGGTCGGGCTCTTGGGCCCCAACGGCGCCGGGAAGACCACCACCTTCTACATGGTCGTGGGGCTCGCCAAGCCGGACCGGGGACAGGTCTTCCTGGACGGCGACCCGATTACCGAGCTCCCCATGTACCAGAGAGCCCGGCGCGGCATCAGCTACCTGCCGCAGGAACCCTCGGTGTTCCGGCGCCTCACCGTGCGGGACAACCTGCTCGCGGTGCTCGAAACCATGCCGCTTGCGCCGCTTAGGCGCCGCGAGCGTGTCGAGGAGCTTTTGAGCGAGTTCAGGATCGAGCACATCGCGTCGAGCCGCGGCTTCTCCCTCTCCGGCGGAGAGCGGCGGCGCGTAGAGATCGCTCGGGCCCTCGCCACCGATCCGGCCTTCATCCTCTTGGACGAGCCGTTCGCCGGCATCGACCCGATCGCCGTAATCGACATCCAGAACATCATCACGGCGCTCAAGGGGAAAGGGCTCGGGGTGCTCATCTCGGACCACAACGTGCGGGAGACGCTGGGAGTCTGTGACAAGGCGTATATCATGAGTGCCGGTGAGGTACTGGAATGCGGCGACCCGGTGCAGATCTCCCAGAGCAAGAAGGCGCGGGAGATTTATCTGGGCGAGAAGTTCAGGCTTTAAAGCCAGGTTGCCTGAGTCGATTCGGTTCGGAATCGCCGCCGCAACCGGCAGTTTGTGCACATGAGTTCCTTTCGGTGTATTCTAAGGGTAAGAAGAGTAAGACGTGCGCCGCTGCCTTTTCATGAGCAGAAGGGCGCTTTGGCAGAACGGCACAAGGAAGGCAGAACGTTGAGCGGGTGTGAAGAGGATTTATGGCTATAGAGATGCGCCAGCAGATGAAGATGAGTCAGCAACTGGTGATGACCCCCCAGTTGCAGCAGGCCATAAAGCTTCTCCAGCTCTCCCGGTTGGAGTTGCAGGATGTGGTTCGCCAGGAGCTGGAGGAAAACCCGATCCTGGACGAGGTGATCGAGCAGGAGGAGGTCCGGGAACCCGAGCAGCTTGAGTTGCGCGAGAAGGAAGTCGAACCGGAGAGCACCACCTCCGACTTCCAGGAAGTGCGTACCGGCGAGGAAACGCGCGAAACCGACTGGGACTCCTACATCGACGGCTACAACTACAGCTCCGGCGAACAGTACTACGACGACGAGGACCGCCCCTCCTTCGAAAACCTCCTTACCAAGAAATCCACCCTGGGCGACCACCTGCTCTGGCAGCTGAGCCTGACCCGCCTGACCGAGAGGGAAATGGCCGTCGGCGCCGAGATCATCGGCAACGTCGACGAGGACGGCTACCTGAGGGCGACGCTCTCGGACGTGGCCGAGGCCTGCGTGCAGGTTTCCCCGTTTCGCGAGGAGATGCTCGAGTGGGCAGGTCTTGCCGACGGCGCCGATGCCGCCCGCCTCGAGGAAGCCTCCCAGGGCTTTGCCGACAGCGTCCTGGTGCCGCTTGTCGAGGCGGTCTTGAAACGGGTCCAGGAGTTCGACCCGGTGGGGGTCGCCGCCCGCGACCTGCGCGAGTGCCTGCTCTTGCAGGTGGCGAGCCTCGGCATGGGCGGCACCATCGTGGAGGCGCTCTTGCGCGACCACCTGAAGGACCTGGAGAGCCGCCGCTACAAGCAGGCCGCCAAGGTGCTCGGGGTCGAGGTGGAGGACATCCTGGCCGCCTCCAAGATCATCGCAGAACTCGACCCGAAGCCGGGGCGCGTCTTCGGGGCCGACGACGTGCAGTACATCTCCGCGGACATCTTCGTGCACAAGGTGGGCGACGAGTACGTGGTGGTCCTAAACGACGAGGGGATGCCCAACCTGAGGATCAACCCGCTCTACGCGCCGGAAGCCAAGGCGAGCCGCGCGGTGGACAAGAAGTGCGAGGAGTACATCGGCGAGAAGATGCGCTCCGCCATCTGGCTCATCAAGAGCATCCAGCAGCGCCAGCGCACCATCTTCAAGGTCGCCAAGAGCCTGGTGAAGTTCCAGCGCGACTTTTTGGACCGCGGCATCGAGCACCTGCGCCCCTTGGTCCTGCGCGACATCGCCGAGGACATCGGCATGCACGAGTCGACCATCAGCCGCGTCACCACCGCGAAGTACATGCAGACCCCGCAGGGGCTCTTCGAGCTGAAGTACTTCTTCAACTCTGGCATCTCCACCGGCGAGGGGGATTTCATCGCCTCTGAGAGCGTGAAGAGCAAGATAAAGGAACTCGTCGACGCCGAGGATCCCAAGCGTCCCTACTCGGACCAGCGACTGGCCGAGATGCTCTCCTCCCACAACATCGTGATTGCACGGCGCACCGTGACCAAGTACCGCGAGATGCTCAGGATCGGGTCGTCCTCGGAGCGCAAAAAGCATTTCTAACGTCCGCCGCCCGCGGACCGAAGCGGGTGCCGGCGTGTATTACAATAAAGGGAGGTACAAGTCATGCAGATAACGACGACATTTAGGCACATGGAAGCAAGCGAAGCCCTGAAGAGCTACGCTGAAGAGAAGCTGGAGAGGGTGAAGAAATATATCGACGAGCCGATTGTCGTCCAGGTATTCCTTACCGTAGAGAAGATCCGCCACATGGCGGAGGTGACCATCACCGCCAAAGGGATCACCATCAAAGCCGCCGAAGAGACCAACGACATGTACGCCTCGGTGGATGCGGTTAGCGATAAGATCGAGCGCCAGCTGCGCCGTTTCAAAGAGCGGATCAAGGCCCACAAACCGGCCTCCGACGCACGCGAGCGCCAGGTGCAGAAATCCATCGTGGAGGCTCAGAGCATTGAGGAGGCCACCAGCGCCCCCGTGGTGATCAAGACCAAGAGCTTCTCCATGAAACCGATGTCCGTCGAGGAGGCGGTCATGCAGATGGAACTCCTGCACAAGGACTTCCTGGTCTACACCGAGGCCTCGACCGAGAACATCAACGTGGTGTACCGCCGCAAAGACGGCAACTACGGCCTGATCGCACCGGAGAACGTATAGACGTAAGTTCTACGTTCTAAGTCCTGCCTGCAGCGTTTGTCCCCTCGGGGGTAGCGTGGAGAGGAGGACCTAGAACAGCCTCAACTGGGAGGCGTCCCGCGGGGGCGCCTCCCGCCTGCGGGGGAAAGGTCGGTAGCCCATTGACGAGCATGAGCCTCAGCATCAAGGACCTCCTGGAAGATAAGGCCTACGGCCTGGACCTGCAACTCAACGGCGGGGCGGCCGGGCTGGTGAACCGCCTCTACAGTTCCCGCATTCAAAAACCTGGCTTGGCCCTCACCGGATACACGGAACATCTGCATCCCGATCGCGTCCAGGTGCTGGGCAACACCGAGATCTCCTACCTAAGGCAGATCCCCGAAGAGGTCGGACGCAAGCACATCGAGACCCTCTGCAGCTTTCCGATCGCCTGCTTCATCGTCACCAAGGGACTCGATCCCCCGGAATTCCTCAAGACTTCCGCAGAGAGCGCCAACATCCCGCTCCTGGTGACGCACCACCAGTCCTCCACCTTCATCTCCCTCATCACCAAGTTCCTGGAAGAAAGCCTGCTCCCCTCGACCCACATCCACGGCGTGCTGGTGGACGTGCTCGGCGTCGGGGTCCTGCTGCTCGGCAAAAGCGGCATAGGGAAGAGCGAGTGCGCCCTCGACCTGGTGATCCGTGGGCACCGCCTGGTGGCCGACGACATCATCCACATCAAGAAGAAGATGCCGGCGGCCCTCGTCGGGCAGGCGGGGGAAGCGATCCAGTACCACATGGAGATCCGCGGGCTCGGGATCATCAACATCAAGGACCTCTACGGGGTCTCCTCGATCCGCGAGAGGAAGATCATCGACATGGTGCTGGAACTCATGGAGTGGGACGCCAACCAGGAGTACGACCGGCTGGGGATCGACGACCAGGTGAAGACCATCCTGGGGGTGGACCTGCCGCACCTGCAGGTGCCGGTGCGCCCGGGCAGGAACCTCACCTCCATCATCGAGGTGGCGGCCCGCAACTTCCTTTTAAAAGGGATGGGGTACCACTCCGCCCGCGAGTTCCACGAGAAGCTTTTGGCCCGGCTCGAAGTGAGGCCGCTGGGCAACGAGGTCGAATAGATGCGCATCGTGATCATCACCGGGCTTTCCGGGTCGGGGAAATCGACGGCGGTCCGCGCCCTGGAGGACGAGGGGTTCTTCTGCCTGGACAACCTCCCGGTTTCCCTGGTCGCCACCTTCGTCGAACTGGCCGAGCACTCCCGCGAGGACATCAAGGACGTGGCGCTCGTGATGGACATCCGCAGCCGCGACTTCATGAAAGGCTACGACGAGGTGTTCCAGAGCATGACCGCGGCCGGCCACGTGGTGAAGATCTTCTTCTTTGACGCGACCGACGAGGTGCTGATCCGCCGCTTCTCGGAGACCAGGCGGCGCCACCCCGCACTCGAGGGGGCCAGCGTCCCCGAAGGGATCCGCTTCGAGCGAGACCAGCTGGCGGGGCTTAGGCGCATAGCGACGGCGATCATCGACACCTCGGAGATGAACGTGCACCGCCTGAAGGAGGTGGTGATCTCCAGCATCAAGGGGAGCGAAGCCGCGCTCGAGATGCAGGTGAACCTGCAGTCCTTCGGCTTTCGCTATGGGCTGCCGCTGGAGAGCGACCTGGTCATGGACGTGCGCTTTCTTCCCAACCCGTACTTCGTCCCCGCGCTGCGCCCGTTTTCCGGCCTCGATCAGGGGGTGAGGGACTACGTATTGAACCAGAAGGAGACCGAGGTCTTCCTGGAGCGCTTCCGGGACCTCCTGGAACTCCTGATCCCCGGGTATCGCCGGGAGGGGAAGTCGTACCTTTCCGTCTCCATCGGCTGCACCGGGGGAAGGCACCGCTCGGTCGCCATCGCAGAGGAGCTGTATCAGTATTTCAAGCAGAGGAACATCAACATCAAAATCACCCATAGGGACATCGAGAAGGGGCAGGGATGATAGGAATCGTACTGGTGGCGCATGCGGGTGTGGCAGCCGAGCTGCTTTCCGCAGCGGAGATGATCGTAGGTAAGCTGGAACTGGTCGAGGCGGTGGGCATCGCCCCGGAGGCCTCGGCCGCCACGGTGATGGCGTCGATCAAGGAGGCGGTCGCCCGGGTTTCCGGTGACGGCGCCATTATCATGACCGACATGTTCGGGGGCACCCCCTCCAACATGAGCCTCTCCTTCCTGGAGGAGGGGAGGGTCGAGGTGCTGACGGGGGTGAATCTCCCCATGCTGATCCGCTGCACCCAGGACCGCAACCGTCTCGGGGTGGGCGAACTCGCCCTGAAACTGAAGGAGAGCGGCCGGGAAGGGATCTCGGTGGCCGGCGATTACCTGAAGAAGTGACACCCGGGGGGCCGGCCGGTTCACCGGCGCACACCCCGCTACCACACAGACAGAACAGTCGATGAGAGGCATATGGTAGAAGCTGAATTCGTCATACCCAATAAGCTCGGGCTGCACGCCAGGGCGAGCGCACTCCTGGTGAAGACCGCCAGCCGCTTCGCTTCCGAGATCAGGATCGTGCGCGAGGGGATCGAGGTGAACGGCAAGAGCATCATGGGGATCATGATGCTGGCCGCGGGCAAGGGCAGCATGGTCGTTTTGAAAGTGGACGGTGCAGACGAGGCCGAAGCCTTCGCAGCAATCGGGGAACTGATCCGCAATGGATTCGGAGAAGAGTGAAACCAGACAATACCAGGGTGTAGGCGCCTCGGCGGGGATTGCCATCGGGCAGGTCCATATCGCCGAACGGCGCCGTGTCACGGTGACCGAGTACCAGGTCACCGAGGACCGGATACCGATGGAACGCTCGCGGCTCCGCAAGGCGCTGGAGCGGACCAAGGCCGAACTGGCCACCCTGAGGGACGAGCTGGCCGCCACCCACGGTCCGGAGCACATCTGCGTGATCGACGCGCACCTGTTGCTTTTGGACGACAACATGCTGATCGGCGAGACCACCGGTTACATCGAGCGCTACGGCATCAACGCCGAGGGTGCCCTGAAAAGGACCCTGGACCGCTTCAAGACCTTCTTCGAAGGGGTCGAGGACGAGTACCTGCGCGAGCGGGGCAACGACGTCGAGATCGTGGTGGAGCGGGTGCTGCGCACCATGGTGGGGGAGAAGCAGGAGCCGATCTCCCAGATCGACGGCAAGGCGATCGTCGTGGCCCACGACCTCTCGCCCGCCGACATCCTGCAGATCGACAAGTCGAAGGTGATCGGCTTCATCACCGACCTGGGGGGCAGGACCTCGCACTCGGCCATCCTGGCGCGCGCCTTCGAGGTGCCGGCCGTGGTGGGCATGGAGCGGATCACCAGCGAGGTCGCCGACGGGGAGACCGTCATCATCGACGGCGCCACCGGGACCGTGATCGTCAACCCGGCCCCGGAGGTGTTCCGCGACTACCTGCAGCGCAAGCAGCGCTACGAGTACGTGGAGCGCGAGCTTTTGAAGCTGCGCGACCTGCCTGCGGAGACCCTGGACGGGCAGCGCATGCGGCTCAAGGGGAACATCGAGTTTCTGGAGGAGGTCGCCTCCATCAACAAGCACGGCGGCGAGGGGATCGGGCTGTACCGGACCGAGATGCTCTTCTTCAACCGGACCACCCTCCCCAACGAGGAGGAGCAGTTCGAGGCCTACGCGGCGATCGTCAAGGCCATGGCGCCGCACCCGGTGACCATCAGGACCCTCGACGTGGGGGGCGACAAATGCATCACCGAACTGAACCTGTCCGACGAGATGAACCCGGCCCTGGGGGTGCGCGCTATCCGGTTTTCCCTGCGTCAGCCTGAGGCCTTCAAAGCACAGCTCAGGGCGATCCTGCGGGCGAGCGCCTTCGGGAAGGTGAAACTCTTCTTCCCGATGGTCTCCGGTGTGGCCGAAGTGCGCCAGGCCAAGGCGCTCTTGGCAGAGGCGAAGTCCGAGCTGCGGGGCACGTTCCCCTTCGACGAAAAGATTCCGGTGGGTATCATGATCGAGATTCCGTCGGCGGTGCTGATCGCGGACCTGCTGGCCGCCGAGGTCGACTTCTTCAGCGTCGGGACCAACGACCTGATCCAGTACACCCTGGCAATCGACCGTACCAACGAGCACCTCTCCTCGCTCTACGAGCCGCTGCACCCGGCGGTGCTCCGTTCGCTGAAGCAGGTGGTGGACGCGGCCCACAATGCGGGGATCGAGGCCTGTATCTGCGGAGAGATGGCGGGGGAGCCGGAGTACCTGCCGGTGCTTCTCGGCATGGGCTTTGACGAACTTTCCATGAATGCGGTCTCCATCCCGCGGGTGAAGAAGATCCTGCGCCGCTGCACGATGGAGGAAGCCTCCCAGGTGGCCCGTAACGTGCTCACTTTCGCCACCGCTGGCGAGGCGGACGCCTACCTGAAGGGCGAGATCGCGGCGCACTTCTCGGAAAGTTTCGATTGACGTTAGCTTAACCGTTTTCAGTGCTGCAAACCGCAAAAGGGCGAACATCGTGTTCGCCCTTTTGCGTGGTGGCTCCAGATGGAGTTGGTGGTTGCCAAGGTCAGCTCGCGCCGCGGCAGAGGGCCTCCAGCGCCAGGTACACCCCTTCTGCCAGCTTCTCCCCGGCCCGTCGCGTGTTCCCCGAAAGCCTGATCAGCTGCGGGATGATCCACGGCTTTCTGGCAACGGTCCACAAGACGCGCGGCAGGCGGATTTGCATTTCCGCGTCGCAGAATTCCTCCAGAGAGAACCCAAGCTCCTCCTGGACCGCGTCGCTGATGCCCCTGACGGCGACCACCGGAATCCCGGCGCGGCCCGCCTCGCGCCGCAGCGCAGCCGTTTCCATCTCAAGGACCGGATGCGCCGTTCCCGAATCCAGCAGTCCCGCCAGCGCTTCCTTGTTTGTGATGACCGCAGCGGTGATGAAGCTGCCGCGGCAGGCTGGAACCGGAAGAGCCGCCAGCGCCTCCGAAACCCTCCGCCCGAGCTCCGCATCCGGCCGGGGGAGCTCGCTCAAGATGCCGCCCTCGAACAGCAACACCCGCTCGGCCACCACCAGGTCCCCCACCTCAAGCCCGGGCAGCACGGCGCCGGCGAAGCCGAAGTTGACCAGCAGGCCGGGAGCGGTGCGCTCGATCAGGGCCGCCGTGGCGGCGGCTGCGTGGCGCGGACCCATCCCCGACTCGATGAGCGCCACGGGCACCCCCGATAACTCGAAACGGTACAAGTTGCAACCGGCGACCCGCTCCTTCCGATAGCTTCCGATGCGCCGCAAAAGCGGGGCTATTTCCTGCGGCATGGCCGCCACGATACCAACCGAGCCGGTTCCCATAATCATGCGATCTCCTTGCTGGAACGCACTTTAGCAGAGCGTGCCGGAGCCCGCAACGCCAAAAGTCCGGGGGCTTTGGTCTTGACAAAATACGGATGCCGCCTTATTGTGACGGATTGTTTTTTCAAAAGAACCCCATGCTGCCAGGGAGCCCCATCATATGAAACCCTTATTTCTCAATCCGCCCACCTTCGAGGACTTTGACGGAGGTGCCGGCGCCCGCTACCAGGCCTCGCGCGAGGTAACCTCCTTCTGGTTCCCGACCTGGCTCACCTATCCGGCCGGGATGATCGAAGGAAGCCGCGTCGTTGACGCGCCGGTGCAGCGTCTCGACCTCGCCGCCTGCCTTGCCATCGCCAAGGACTACGACCTGGTGGTCATGTACACCTCCACCCCGACGCTCCCCATCGACGTGGAAACCGCACGCCGGATCAAGGAGCAGAAGCCCGCGACGGTCATCGTGCTGACCGGACCGCACGTCACCATCCTCCCCGAGGAGAGCCTGCGCTTCGCCAAGGGCGTGGTGGACATCGTCTGCCGCGGCGAGTTCGATTACGCGGTCAAGGAACTCTGCGAAGGGATGGCCTGGGACCAGGTTGCCGGCATCAGCTTTTTAAAGGACGGCGAGGTGGTGCACACCGCGGAACGGCCGATCCTCACCGACCTGGACAGCCTGCCGTTTTCCACCCAGATCTACGCGCGGGACCTTCCGATCGAGGAGTACATCATTCCGCACATCAGACACCCCTACGTCTCGATCTACACGAGCCGCGGTTGCCCGGCGCGCTGCATCTTCTGTCTCTGGCCCCAGACCTACTCCGGCCACAAGATGCGCACCAGGAGCCCCGAGAACGTGTACGAGGAGGTGCGCTGGGTCAAGGAGAACCTGCCCCAGGTGAAGGAGATCTCCTTCGACGACGACACCTTCAGCGCCGACAAGAAGCACGCCATCGCGGTGGCGCGCCTCATCAAGCCGCTCAACGTGTCCTGGGTGATCAACGCGCGCGCCAACTGCGATTACGAGACCCTCAAGGAGATGCGCGAGGCCGGTCTGCACCACGTCATTGTCGGGTTCGAGTCGGGCAACGAGCAGATCCTCAAGAACATCAAGAAAGGGGTGACCAAGTCGCAGGCCATCGAGTTCACCCGCAACTGCAAGAAGCTCGGCATCACCATCCACGGCGCCTTCATCATGGGGCTTCCCGGGGAAACCAGGGAAACCATCCAGGAGACCATCAGGTACGCGGTCGATCTGGATCTCGAATCGATCCAGGTCTCCATCGCGTCGCCGTACCCCGGCACCGAGTTCTACGCCCTGGCCAAGCAGGAGGGGTGGATCAAGTCCGATAGCTACATCGATGCCGAAGGTCACCAGCAGTGCGTGATCAACTATCCCGGACTCACCAACCAGGAGATCTTCGACGCGGTCGAGCTCTTCTACAAGAAGTTCTACTTCCGCCCCAAGTACATCGCCCGGAGCATCTGGAAGATGATGATCGACTCCAAGGAGCGCAAGAAGCTATTGAAGGAAGGCGCCCAGTACCTGGAGTACATGCGCAAGAGAAAGCAGGGGAAGCACTAGGAACGAGGGGAAGCCCCGCCGCTTTTCGGGTACTTCATGAAAGAACTGATCATAAATGCCGATGACTTCGGTTTGAGCCAGGGTGCCAACCGGGGCATCATCAAGGCCTGGCAGCAGGGTATCCTCACCAGCACGTCACTCATGGTACGCGGGGCCGCCTTCGACGAGGCGGTGGCGCTCGCCAAGGGGAACCCGGGCCTGCAGGTCGGGTTGCACCTGACCCTGGTGCAAGGACGCGGCGTCCTCCCCCAGCAGGGGCTTCCCGCGCTGGTTGATGGCGCCGGCAACTTCGGCAACGACCCGGTCCTTGCGGGGATGCGTTACTTTTTCTTGAAGCCGCTCCGCAAAAAGCTCTACCGTGAGATCGAGGCCCAGATCACCGCCTGCCTCGATGCGGGAATCCGCATCAGCCATCTGGACGGCCACCTGAACATCCACATGCACCCGGTGGTATTTGATATCCTCACCGAGCTCATGCCCAAATATGGCATCGAAACCTTCCGGCTTTCCCGCGAGAACCTGTCGGCGAACCTCGCCATCGACCGTCAGCGGCTGGTGGGCAAGTACGCAGACGCTTTCATCTTCGCGTCGCTGGCCAAGCGCTGCCGGCCGCAGCTGGACCGGCTCGGCATCCGTTACGCGGGTGAGGTGAAGGGGCTTTTGAACTCGGGGCGCATGACCGAGGAGTATCTGCTGCAGGCCTTGGACGGGGTGGGCGAGGGGCTCACCGAAATCTACTTCCATCCCGGCTGCCGGCCGTGCGCGGAACTGGACCGCTGGATGCCCGAGTACCGGCACGACGAGGAACTTGCGGCCCTGACCAGCAGCGCCGTCGCCGCAAAGATGACCAGGTTGGGGATCGGCCTGAGGAACTATCGAGGAGAGAAGAAAGCCTATGCTTAAGACAGTCGTGGTCATGATGCTGGCGGTCATCGCGGGAACGATCGGAGACGTCCTGCTGGCTCGCGGCATGAAGGAACTCGGGGACCTCTCCGCGATGAACCTGAAGGGGATCCTGAACGCCGCCCTGCAGGCACTCAGTTCGCCCAAGCTGATGCTCGGAACCGCCATGCTGGCCGTGTTCTTCTTCCTCTGGCTCGCTGTTCTCTCCTGGGAGGACCTCTCGGTTGCGCTTCCGATGCAGGCAATCAACTACATCCTGGTCGCCTTCCTCTCCCAGTATTTCCTGCACGAGGTGGTGAGTCCGCTGCGTTGGGCCGGCACCGTCTTGGTCGCCATCGGCGTCATCATGATCACCAAGAGCGGCGGCGCCTGATACGACTGCTTCCAGATATGACACGAGCCGCTAATCGTACGCCGATTGCGGCTCATGCAGCTTTCCCGGCAGCCTCCTGCCTACCCAATCCCCTACCGGTACTTTATAGCCAGATGTCCTGCGAAGGGAGGGTGAGCTCCTGGATATCGATCGCCTTCAACCAGCAGTTCCGGTCGCGCAGGGCGATCCGCTCGCTGCTGCTTCGCTCGATCTTCCTCAGGTACACCGCATAATCCCCGTTGGTAAAGTGGATCACCCGCCCCTTTTCGCCGCCCAGTTCCTGGGCCTGGATCGGGATGCGCTCCTCCGTCAGGAATTCCTTGATGAACCGGCAGTTGACCTCGCCGACGCAGAAGAAGTTTCCCACCGTGCCGGTCCGCTGCAGGATGGTTGCGCCGCCGAAAATCTTGGCGCTCAGACGCTTCCGCTCGGCACCGATCCGCATCATCTCGTTGATGAGCAGTTCCATGGCGTGGATGCCGTAGCGCCCCGCGTCGGACTGAAAGTTAGGCAGGTCCCGGGAATACCTCTTGCTGCTCAGCATGAAATGGTTCATGCCGACGACCTTGTGGACCGGATCGTAGAGGCAGGCGGCGACGCACGAGCCGAGCAGGGTCGATATGGTGACCGGCTCCCTGGAAACGTAAAGCTCCCCCGGTTCCAGGGTGACGTGCTTGAACCTGCCGAGTGTCTCTATTTTCATGAAGTAGGTTCTCTGAATGTTCTGACATCACGCCGGTAATGGACCAGAGAGCATTGTATCATCATGAGAGCACTGAACAAGGACAACGTTTTAGCTTGAACAAGAATGCGGTTAAGGATAATCTGTAGCGATGAAAAATCTAACCCGGTTGGCCCTTTACATCCCGCTCGTTCTAGTTGGCTTCGCCTCCGTTGCCTCCGCGCTCACCGTGCCGGAACGCCTGGTCTACGACGTCAGCTGGACCGGCATCAAGGCCGGAACCGCCGTGCAGGAAGTGACCCTGAAGGGGGGCGACCTGCATATCGTCTCCACCGTGCACTCGGCTGGATGGCTCACCCCGATCTTCCCGGTGGATGACCGGACCGAGTCGGTGGTGGCGCGCGGTGCCGGGGCTGAGGCCATCGGCATGCCGAAGACCTACTACGAGAAGATCAACGAGGGGAGCTTCCACACCCTGAAGGAGGCGCACTTCGACCCGGCGAGCCTCAAGGTGAATTCCAAGGACCACCTGAAGAAAGCGGAAAAGGTCGATGCCATCACGGCCAAGACCTTCGACAGCCTCTCCTGCGTCTACTTCGTGCGCTCCAGCGATCTGATCATCGGTAAATCGCTGTTTGTCGAGATTTACGATTTCAAGAGGCTGTGGAACACCGAAGTCCAGGTGGTGCGCCGGGAAGAAATCGATACGCCGGTGGGAACCTTCAAGACCATCGTGGTGAAGCCGCTTTTGAAGAGCGAGGGGCTCTTTGCCCGCACCGGCGAGGTGACCGTCTGGCTTACCGACGACAGATTGCGCATCCCGGTTAAGATGACGACCAAGGTGAAACTGGGGAAAATCACGGCGACACTGGTAGGCGGCAGTTACTGGCCCGACAAGAAATAGGTTCCCGAAACAAGGAAAAGGCCCTCCGCAACTGACGGGGGGCCTTTTTTGTGTCCGGTGCACTTTAAAAATCATCCAGGTGAGCCGCACCTGGCTGAAGCGGTTGGCGCCCGGCAGCCGGGCTAGCCGCGGGTGAACCTGGCGATCAGCTGCGAGGCGTGCGGGTAGGCCGCCACGAGGTCGGCGGCACGCGGCATGTGGAAGTCGTCGAAGTCGAAGCCGGGAGCGACCAGGCAGCTGGTGAGGGTGTAGGACCCGAGGCTGCGGGCGGCCTGCGGCACGCCGGGCGGGACCACGATAAGCGGGTTCCCCTCCTCCCCGGGTGCGGCCAGCTTCAGCACCTGCGGCTCCGGCTCGAGAAGCACCAACTCCAGGGGAGCCCCGGCCAGGTGGATCCAGACCTCCTCGCCCGTCACGCTGTGGAAAGCGGAGAAGTCACGCTCCCGGAGTAAAAAGTAGATGGCGGTCAGCGCCACCCGCTCCCCCGGGTACCCGTCGGGGGTGCCGACCGATTTCCCCGAGCGGTGCACCTCGGAAAACCAGCCACCTTCCGGGTGCTGCTGCAACCCGTAACGAGCTATCAGTCCTTCGGCATCCATGGTCATTCCATCCCCTCCTGCTCCGGTCCTTCGGTTTGCGGAATTCTACAGTTCGAAAGCCCTAACGTTCCCAGGCCCGCATCCTTCAGCAGCTGCCGCTGCTCATTAAAACTCCGCATGGCGCGGCGTCCGGGGGAACGGTATCACGTCCCTGATGTTCTCCATCCCGGTCAGGTACATAAGCAGCCGCTCGAAGCCGAGGCCGAAGCCTGCGTGCGGCGTGGTGCCCCAGCGCCTGCTATCCAGGTACCAGGAGAGCGACGCCGGATCGATGCCGGTCTCGACCATGCGCGCGCTGAGCCGGTCCAGGCGGTCCTCGCGCTGGCTGCCGCCAATGATCTCGCCCACCTTGGGCACCAGCAGGTCCATGGCGGCCACCGTCTTGCCGTCCTCGTTTTCACGCATGTAGAAGGCCTTGATCGCCTTGGGGTAGTTGAGGATGAAGACCGGACCTCCCACCACCTGCTCGGTCAGGTAGCGTTCGTGCTCGGACTGCAGGTCGAGGCCCCATTCGACCGGGAACTGGAAGCTGACGTCGGCCTTCTTGAGCCGGTCGATGGCCTCGCCGTACTCCATGCGCGCGAAGGTGGCGTTGGCCACCGCCTCGATCCTCTGGATCAGTCCCTTGTCGATCTGGGCGTTGAAGAACTGCATGTCCTCGGCGCAGTTGTTGAGCGCATGGCTGCAGAGCCTTTTGAAGAAGCTCTCCGCCAGGTCTGCATTGTCGGCCAGGTCGGAGAAGGCCATCTCGGGCTCGATCATCCAGAACTCGGCGGCGTGGCGCGCCGTGTTGGAGTTTTCGGCCCGGAAGGTGGGGCCGAAGGTGTAGATGTCGGAAAAAGCCTGGGCGAAGAGTTCGCCCTCCAACTGGCCGCTTACGGTGAGGCCGGTGGCCCGGGCGAAGAAGTCCTCGGAGAAGTCGACGCCGCCGTCGGCGAGAGGCGGGTTGGCCAGGTTGAGTGTGGTGACACGGAACAGCTCGCCGGCGCCTTCGCAGTCGTTTGCGGTGATGATCGGGGTGTGTACGTACAAAAAGCCCCGCTCGGCGAAGAAACGGTGTACCTCCTGGGCCAGCGACGAACGCACCCGGAAGACGGCGCCGAAGGTGTTGCTGCGCAGCCTCAGGTGGGCGATGGTGCGCAGGTACTCGAAGCTGTGCCGCTTCTTCTGCATCGGGTATTCCTCGTCCGCGTCGCCCACCACCTCCACCCGGGTCGCCTTGAGTTCCAGCGCCTGGCCGGCGGCCGGCGATTCCTGCAGCACACCGGTCACCGCGAGCGCGGCGCCGGTGCCGATTGCCGAGAGTTCGGCGAAGTTGGTAAGGTCCGGCTCGGCCACCACCTGAATGCCGGCCAGGTTGGAGCCGTCGTTCAAGGAGATGAAGCTCACCCCCTTGCCGGTTCTCACACTGCGCACCCACCCTTTCAGGTGGTATTCGTGGCCCGGTTTCCCCTCGGTCAGCGCCTGTCTCACCCTGGTTCGTGCTGTCATCTGTCATGCTCCCGTAGTTGGTTGAAAAGATGCCTCATTTTAGCACAGGGCCTTTGCCTGGGCAAAAGCATTAGTTGACAGTCGCGCAATGGTTCGTATAACTTAGCTGGTCATGATGAGAAAAATATTGTCCATTCTGCTGTCGCTTCTGCTGCTGGCCGCGCCCGGCTTTGGGGGCAATTCCTCCCGCGAGTTCGGTGGCGTAGGCATCGACGGTGTCCCGCGCAAGGACGGGTCCATCGTGGTACGGCAGCTGGTGTTGGGCGGCCCGGCACAGTTGGCCGGCGTCAGGGCCGGGGACGTCATCACCCGGATCGATGGCAAGACCACCTTCGGCAGCGATTTCAAGGACATGGTGGAGCACCGGCTGCGCGGGCGCGCCGGCACCTCGGTCATGATCCAGGTGAGGCGACCTGGAAATGCGCAGACGCTCACCTTCAACCTGGTCAGACGGCAGCTGGAAATCCCCGCGGCCCGCAAACACAGCAAATAGCGGCAGTTCAGGAGGAATAGATGCGGATATTCTCAAGCGTCATGCTGGCACTGCTCGTGATGCTCGGCACCACGTTCGTTCAGGCCCAGGACCTGCCGCAGAGCCAGGTCGCTCCGAAGTCCGTGCACAAGTTGAAGTACCCGAAGGTCGTCCTCTATTCGACCTCGTGGTGCCCGCACTGCAGGGCGGCTAAGGAGTACTTCACCAAGAACGACATTCCCTTCATTAACCGTGACGTGGAGCTCGACAGCGCCGCCATGGCCGAGTTGACCGGCAAGTACAAGAGCCAGGGCGTTCCCGTGATCGTGCTGGGGGACGATGCCGTGGTCCTCAAGGGGTTCAGCGAAGAGCGCTTTCAGAAGGCTGTGGAGAAGCTCAAGAAAAAATAGTGCGTGTCATATCGGCCGTTGGTAAAGGGGAGGAGCAATCGATGCTTCTTCCCTTTTTCGTTGTCCCACGTGCAGTTTCCCCCACCTCTCATGGGATGGGCGGCGCGACCGCGGGAGCGAACCCGTTCGAACGGGGGCTTGGACCTGGTTGGCCGCCTTGGGCTCTCCTTGACATAAAGGTTTACAGCGATACCATGCAACGGTGGAGTAGTCGCCGGAAGCCCAAAGGATTGGAGCAGTTACGGCTATGCCACCATCTTATGGAGTAAAAGGGGGGCATCATGCTAGTCGCGAAAACCTGGTACAGCATCGAGGAAGCTGCGGAGAAATTCGGCATCGAGGAGGACCGGCTCAGGGTCTGGATCGCCGAGGGCGTGGTGCGCACCGAGGAGGAAGCAGGTGTGACCGTTCGGGTGAACGGGGACGACATCGAGCTGAAACTCCAGGAACTGACCGGGATCTGACCGGGACCAGATCGGCCGGACCTGACCGGAAAAATGCGAGTTGTAAGCGGGGGGAGCTAAAGCTTAATGTGGTGCTGCCGATATGGTAAACATGCCGGGCGGAGCGCCGCAAGGTGTTTGCCGATGATCAGCTGCCGATCAAGGGCCGAGCACGTGGCAAGGGTAACCCGCACCGGTTGAAACGACAGTGGAAAGGAGGGGTTGCTTTGAGCGGAATCACCTTTGAAGAAATCATGTTCACCATCATGTCGGCGACGCAGGATACCTTCAAAAGCTACATGAACGTCGATATCTTTGCCGGCAAGGTGGAGAAGAAGATCAACCCGATGCGCAGTGATGTGGTGGGGATCGTCGGCGTGGCCGGCGACCGGGTCGGCTACATCCTGTTCGCGACGGAGAAGGATTCCGCCACCCAGATCTCCCAGGCGCTCCTCATGCTGGACGACCCTGACGAGGAGTCGATCAACGACGCGGTAGGCGAGGTGACCAACAACATCGCCGGGGTCTTCAAGACCAAGTACCACGAACAGTACGGCAGCGTCGCTTTGGGACTCCCCATGGTGGTCTCCGGGGCTGTGCGCCCGATCACCGATCCGCCCGAGCCGGAAACCAGTCACGACGGTAGCTTGGGCGTCCAGTGCAAAGGGGTCACCATCCCGTTCACCACCATGGACGGCAAGATCAGCTTCCGGGTCATGGTCTACATGTAACGAACCAATCGTCTCCCGAATCAACAAAGCCCCCGATGCCGTTATGGCGCCGGGGGCTTCTTTTTTTGCGTCAGCCGGAATTCCCCGCCGTACGGGAGGGGGATCTGCCGGTCCGGTTAGAGTCCCAGTTGTTTGAAGAAGTCGTTCCCCTTGTTATCAACCAGGATGAAGGCCGGGAAGTCAACCACCTCGATTTTCCAGACAGCTTCCATGCCGAGTTCGGGGAAGTCAATGCACTCGACCTTCTTGATGTTCTCTTCGGCGAGGATGGCGGCAGGACCGCCGATGGAGCCCAGGTAGAAACCGCCGTGTTTCTGGCAGGCGTCGGTCACCTGCTGGCTGCGGTTCCCCTTGGCGATCATCACCATCGAGCCGCCGTTGGCCTGCAGGAGGTCGACGTAGGAGTCCATGCGGCCGGCGGTGGTCGGACCGAAGGAGCCGGAAGGCTTCCCTTTGGGGGTCTTGGCCGGGCCGGCGTAGTAGATCGGGTGGTTCTTCAGGTACTCGGGGAGCGGCTTGCCGGAGTCGAGGATCTCCTTGAACTTGGCGTGTGCGATGTCGCGGCCAACGACGATGGTGCCGGACAGAAGCAGCGGTGTGGAGACCGGGTGCTTGCCGAGCTCGGCGAGTATCTCCTGCATCGGCCTGTTCAGGTCGATCTTGACGCCGTGCCCGTGCTTGCCGCGGTACTGCTCGGGGATCAGGCGGCCCGGGTTGTCATCCATCTGCTCGACCCAGATCCCTTCTTTGTTGATCTTCGCCTTGATGTTGCGGTCCGCGGAGCAGGAGACACCCATGCCGACCGGGCAGGAGGCGCCGTGGCGCGGCAGCCTGACCACCCGCACGTCGTGGGCGAAGTACTTGCCGCCGAACTGGGCGCCGATGCCGCTTTCATAGGCCGCCTTCAGGATCTTTTCTTCCAGTTCCAAATCGCGGAAGGCCTGACCGCCCTCGTTGCCCGTGGTGGGGAGCGCGTCCAGGTACTTGGCGCTGGCCAGTTTCACCGTTTTCAGGCAGGCTTCGGCGGAGGTGCCGCCGACCGCGAAGGCCAGGTGGTAGGGGGGGCAGGCGGCCGTCCCCAGGGTTTTCATCTTGGCGACCAGGAACTTCACCAGGCTGTCCGGGTTAAGGAGCGCCTTGGTTTCCTGGTACAGGTAGGTCTTGTTGGCGGAACCGCCCCCCTTGGCCATGAAGAGGAACTTGTACTCCATTCCCTGGGTGGCGTAGAGGTCGATCTGCGCCGGCAGGTTGGTGCCGGTGTTGATTTCCTTGTACATGTCGAGAGCAACGGTCTGGGAGTAGCGCAGGTTCTCCTCGGTGTAGGTCTTGTAGACCCCCTTGGAGAGGTACTCCTCGTCCTTGGTGCCGGTCCAGACCTGCTGCCCCTTCTTGCCCATCACGATGGCGGTGCCGGTGTCCTGGCAGATGGGGAGCTCGAGCTGGACGGCCACCTCGGCATTTCTCAGGAAGGCGAGGGCGACACCCTTGTCGTTCTGGGAAGCTTCCGGGTCCGCGAGGATCTTGGCCACCTGCTCGTTGTGCTCGGGGCGCAGCATGAAGGAGAGGTCCTTCATCGCGGTGTTGGCCACGATGCTGAGCGCCTCGGGGCAGACCTTGAGGACGTCCTGGCCGTCGAAGTTGGCGACGGTGACGTATTTCTGGGTGTCCGGGATGAGGCGGTACTTGGTGGTGTCGGGACCAAGCGGGAAGGCTTCCTGGTACTTGAATTCGGGAGTTGCCATCGGTTTCTCTTCTCCTTTTGGTGGGATGATGGGTGACGCCGCTATTCGGTTGCCGGCGCGCCTTGGTGGGGCCGCCGCAGATTGTATACAATACTCCGGGAATATATGGCAAATCCCTCATTTTGTCGAGAAGGAAGTTTTCCGACAGCGCGGAGCACCGGAAAAAGGGCGCGCCCCAGGCCGTGACGAGATGGTGAGGGGCGGGCAATTACGCCTGCACCAGCGTTTAGTGTACCTTTCAGCGCTTCAAGGGGTTTCCAAAAATCCGTATCACGGCGGGAGCCGTTACCCGGACGTCGATCCGCGTGCTGCCGCCGATCACCAGCTTCGGAAGCGCCACCGAAGTGACCGTCGGATCCACCACCAGCCCCGTTGGGGACAGCAGGTAGTAGACCATCTGTCGCTGCGCCAGTTGCTGGCTCATCGGGGAATTCGCCTGGTCGATCAGGAAGCCGTGGGTGACGTCGGACTGGTCGAACTGAAAGTACCCTTCCGTGGGGCCGCTCGCCGTGGCGGAGCTGGCGGCGGTTGCCGTCTTCGGTACGATGCTGCCGCCGGTGAGGGTCAGCATGAACGAGGAGGGGATCCGGCCGTCGGCGTAGGTCACTTGGGCGAAACCGGGAGCCACGGCCAGTGCCGCCGCACTTCCCAACACCCCGCGTCCGCCCAAGGCGTTGCCGAAATAGCGAGTACTCGAGTTGGGCACCACCAAGTCCCCGTTCTGCGGGACGCCGCTTGAGTTGAAACTGGTGCTGGTGGCCTCCTGGACCAAAAGGCGCCCCGACAACCGCGAGGGGAGCAGGTCCGTGCTCTGCAGGTTGGGAAGCGGCGTGGTCATGGTCGCCGGGTCCACGGGGTCGAGCACCGACTGGGTGAGCAGGGAAAATTGGAGGTATTCCGGCGAGTCCTTCGCGATCCCTTTGGCGGCGAGGCCGGCGTCGATGGCGGGACCGAAGGCGACGCTCTCCTTGAGCAGGTAGGCCACGCGCCCGCCGGGCACGCTCAGCAGCCCCTTCATGTCGGCGTCGAGCGAGCTCTGGGTGTAGGGCGGCTGCCCAGCGCTCGGGTTGAGGGTCGTGTTGCCGGCCAGGTAGTAGGCGCCGACGATGGAGCCGAGGCTGAGGCTCAGGTACTTGGGCTTGATGAGCGGGTTGGGAGCAGCCGCTCCTAACGGAGCGAAGCCTTGGGCGGCGAAGGCCACGCTGAAGCCCGGGGTGGCGACCGTGAATTCCAACCGGTTCAGGTTGAAGGCGGCCTGCTGGATGTTGGAACGGGCCGCCAGCGGCGCGCCAAGGGCTAGGAAATCCTGACCCCAGACCGTGCGGGCGGTATGACCCGGGAAGGCCAGCTCCCCGTGCAGCGGCAGGTCGATGGCGACCACCGCGAAGCCCGCCGCCGTAAGCGAGCCGGCCACTGCGGCCGCCTGCTCCTTCTGCCCATCGATGCCGTGCTGGAAGATCACCAGAGGCCAACCGCCGGCAGGCGCCGTCCCGACCGGTGCCAGGTAGAGGAATGGTATCTGGCGCGGCGTGTGGTAGTAGCCGGTCAGCTGGTGCGTGCCGGCGTCGCGGAAGGGCTGCACTACGGAAGTTGAGGCCGAGTAGGTACCGAAGGCGACGTTGAGGTTCATCGACGTATTGTTGTGCGCAACCACCGGGTTCATCGAGATATCGGCGCTGGGGAAGGTCCCGGTGATCACCGTGCCGATGCTTGCCGGTGCAGTGCCGGACCCAACCACCGCGGTCCAGAAGGCCTGCGGAGCTAGTGTGGCGGTCACGGTGGCGACGTTGAGTCCCGCACTCAGCCAGCTCTTGCCGGTGAGGCCGCCCAGATCGCTTCCGGCCGCGAAGGCACGCAGGGCGCTTTCCACCGGTATCAAGCTGGTGACCGGGTTGTTAGCCGGGTCCTTGGCGACGAAGCCCGCGCTCGTGGTGATGAAACGCCCGAAGAGGACGATCTGGTTGCGGCTGGATACGGTGCTTGTCGAAGGGGCGGCGATCAGGTCGTCCATCACCTTGGCATAGCCGGAGAGGAGCACGTTGCCGTTGTCGTCCAGCCGGTTGGCCCAGATGGCCTGCAACGCTGCGAACGGCCCTTTAAGCGGTAGGGGCGATTTGAGCGCGCCGAAATAGACCGAGCTGGCAACCGCGCCCCCGGTTGCCGCGTCCTTGACCCGGTCGGTCACCAGGTAGAGGTAGCGGGTGGCCGGCGCGAGCGGGAAGTTCGGGAACAAAGAGACGTCGCTGCTCCCCGCCGTGTAACGGACACTAAAGAGGGCGGTGACGTCGGTGAAGCCGAGCCGGTTGTTTTCGAAAGCCGTGGGGCTCGGGCTGTCGGGGGTGATCTGGAACACCTTGATGTTCGAGCCGTTCACCGTGGCCGGATCGAGCGGCGCGGCGAAGCGGAGGTAGATCGGCGCGTTGAGCCCCGAGACGGCGTTGCTGCCGCCGACCTCGTACAGGTTCTCGTAGGCGAGCGCCTCGAGCGGGTTCATCGGCGTGTTGACCGTGCGCAGCCCGACGCTGCCGGAGGCCGGGTTGCTGTACTGGGTGATGGGGTCGCTGGCAGCAGCCGTCGCCAGGATGTTGGGTAGCGGCACGTTCCCGGTCGTGGGGTCGAAGAGCGCCGTGTTGGGGCTGGTGCTTTCGGAGAGCCCCGTGGAGTTGCAGCCCAAAGGGAGCAAGGCGAGGAAGCACAGGAGGAGCCATTGGCTGAAACGATTCATGAGATCACCTCTGCTGACTGAGATGTGCCGGTCGTCCGGTTGACCGTCGACTGCGGATCGTGCCGTCTGCGGACGCTGCTGCGTCCCCCGCGGGGCACCTCGAGGCGTTAGAATTTCATCGTCAGGTTGCCGGCGAAGAGATGTGCGTCGCTTTTGAAGGTGCCGTTTTCGCCGCGCAGGGTTGTCACGTCCTGGTTGTTGACGCTGCGGTCCACGAAGTGTACCCACATGTAGGCCAGGTCGAGCGTTGCGGCGCCGCTGTGGATGCCGCTGCCGATGGAGAAGCTGTGGCGGTCGGAGTCGGGCAAGAGCGGATCGACCGTGGAGTTGGGGACCGGCGAGATGTCGAAGGAGTAGCCGGCCCGCAGGTCGAGCTGCGGGTTGATGGCGTACTGGGCGCCGAACTTGTAGGCCCAGACGTCCTCCCAGTTGCGCGGGTCCGAGTGGTTGTTGAAGGAGGCGAACTGTGCGCTGTCGAAGTGCAGGTCGAGCTTTTCGAAGCTGCTCCAGCCAGTGCGGGCGGCGTCGAACTCCAGCGTGAGCTTGTCGGTGGGCAGCCAGGCGACGGCCAGGTCGAAGGTGTCCGGCAGGGTGATGGTGGTGGAGGCGGTGCTGGTCGCGCGGGCTCTGGTGTAGGGGAAGGTCGCCGTGGAGGGCAGCCCGATGGCGCCGAGCCCGGTCGGGGTGGTGGCGAGGAAGTTGGCGTCGCCCGTGATGTCCAGGGTGATCTCGCTGCGGTAGGCTATGCCGAAGCGCCACTCCGGGCGCGGTCGCCAGGCTAGGCCCAGGTTGTACCCGACGGCCGTCGCGGTGCCGTCCAGGCCGAGCGAGCCGACCTCGAAGGCGCCGAAAGGGGCTGCCGGGGCGGACGGATCGACGGCCGGGCTGTAAATCGACTTCTGCAGGGAGACCATCGCGTAGGTGACGTCGAGGCCGGCTGCTACCGAGAGGTTCCAGTCGTTGAAACGGTAGGCGACCGTCGGCTGGAAGTTGATCGGCTTGATCGAGACGGTCTGTACCTGGTTGCGGAACACGCTGCTGTCATCCCAGCTCTTGGCCAAGGGGTAGATTGAGTTGATCCCAAGCCCGAAGCTGATCGGGAGGGTTGCCATGCTGTAGGTGGCATAGAGGGTCGGTGCGACGAAGATGTCCCGCTTGGCGTGTTCGGTCACCACGGAGTTCCCGATGTCGAACGGCGGGTTGCCGCTCAGGGCGGTTGTGCCGTGGAACTCTGTTTGCGGGACCAGGATGGCCATGCCGCCCAGGTTCACCTGTGCCCCCGGGAGAAAGGCGATGCCGGCGGGGTTGTAGAACAGGGCCGACGGGTCGTCGGCCTGGGCTGCGAAGGCATTTGCCATGCCCATTGCCTTGGCTCCCTGCTCGCTGACTTTGAAGCCCGCTGCATAGCTGATCGAACCTGTGCCGCAAACGATGCCGAGAACCGCAGTGAGTAAAAGCATCTTTTCCATCTGTCCCCCCTCTGCTGACTAGGGCAGGGCTTCCCCTGCTGCAGAACCCCTTCAGCTGCGTAACGACCTTCAATTGTGCGATTTGCAAAGGTTTGCTTTTAAATGAAGACGGGCCAAACGGGCGCAGGACGCTACAAAAGCGCGGGTAGTGCCGCGGATTTGGAGATTGGCTTCTCTCATGTGCTTAAGCAAATTATAAGCCCATGCTAATGGTTCTGGGGCTGAAGTCAAGACTGTGGCGTGAATATTCCGGGAAAGGTAAAGGTCGCCCAAGGCCTAGGGCATGACGCGTGGTGCACGTAGCTGGAGGAGGGGCTGTGCTGGATCAGCTACTTAGTCTGGCTTGTGGCTCGGGGAGGTGGGGTACGGGGAAACGATGGAGTAACGGCCTCGGGCGCGGCAAGGATGCCATGCGCCCGGGCCGGAATTCTTTAACCGTGGGTGGAGAGGCTCGCCTCGACGGCAAAGCGCTTGATCTTGCGGGTGGTGGTCTTGGGGAACTCGTCTTCTCGGATGGTGAAGCGCTTCACCCGCTTGTAATCGGCCAGGCTCTTGCCGGCAGCCAGCACTTCGTCCCGAATCACCTGCTCCAGGTCTGCGACGGTGAGCGGGCCCTTGCCGCGCTTGCTGGCCAGGTTTTCCAGCTCTTCCTGGTTCGGGTAGATGACCGCGTGCACCTCCTCGGCCACAGCCCCGACCTTGTGCCCGTACACCATCACCTCGGCGATGTAAGGGCTCTTCAAAAGCTCGTTCTCCACCTCTTCCGGGTAGACGTTCTTGCCGTTGGGGGTGACGATCAGGTTCTTGACCCTGCCGCAGATGAAGAGATAACCGTCCGAGTCGATGCGTCCCAGGTCGCCGGTGCGGTACCAGCCGTTCTTGAGCACCTCGGCGGTTGCTTGCGGGTTGTTGAAGTAGCCCTGCATGACGTTGGGGCCGAAAACCAGGATCTCGCCGACCTGGTCTTCGTTGGGGGAGTCGATGCGGACCGTGACGTCGGACAATACGCTGCCGACGCTCCCCAGCTTGCGGCGCCGCGGCTGCTCGGCGGAAATGACCGGCGAGGTCTCCGTGATGCCGTACCCCTGGTAGACCGGAAAGCCGAAGGCGAGCAGGCCGGCAGCAATGGCCGGATCGAGCGCCGCACCGCCGCTTATGAAGATGGTGTTGCCGCCGAAGGCCCGTTTCACCTTCGCCGTGACCAGCGGACGGGTGAATGGGGTGGAGAAGAGGAACTTCGAGAGCCGCTTCGAGGCCACGCTCTTCCGGATGCGCTCAAGGATCATCTGGTAGACTGCGGGGACCCCGAGCAAGAAGGTCGGTTTCACCTCCGCCAGGTTCTCGCCCAGCTTCTTAATGGACTCCGCGAAAGAGACCTTGCCTCCCATGGCGAGAGGGAGCAGCACCCCGATCACCTGCTCGAAGACGTGGTTGATCGGCAGAAACGACAGGGTGTGCATGTTCTCGTCCAGGCCGAAGTGGTTGGCAGTCCCGTGCAGGTTGGAGACGATGTTGCCGTGCGAGAGCATGGCCCCTTTGGAACGACCGGTGGTCCCCGAAGTGTAGAGGATGACGGCCGTATCGCTGACGACGCGCGGCGCGGTCGGCACCGGGGCGTTGTGCCTGAGTGCCTCCAGCGGGATCAGCCTTCCTTCCTTGGTCAGGTTACTGCGGATGGCCCGGGCGGGAGAGAAAGGGTCCTGGATCTCACGGCCGGCGGTTTTGGGTGTCGGCACATTCCAGTGGCGATGCAGCCGGGAGGCCAGGGCCTCGACGCGGGCTACCCGCTCGGGCGGGATGCCGTGGGCGGCGATCAGGCCCTGCCACTCGGCCTGGAGCTCTTCAAGTGCCTGGTTGGCTCTGGTGTCGCCGGTTTCCTGCCGGGTCGGGTGCAAAACGATGATGCTTTCCAGCGTCGGGAGCGTCGGGACGTATTCCAGCACGGCGTCGAGATAGGGAGCGTCGGTAAAGATGACCCGGGCGCCGCAGTCGGTGAGGATGTGCCGCAGCTCGGCGCTTTTGAGCTCCTTGTCGATGGGGACCACCACACCGCCCGCACGCAGGATCCCGATGTAACTCTCCACCCACCGAATGGAAGAGGGGGCCAGCAGGGCGGCGTGCCACCCCGGCTGGAAGCCCCTGCGCAGCAGACCGGCGGCGATGCGGCCCGAGCCTTCCCAGAGGTCGTGGTAACTGATTTCCTGCCAACTGCCGGAAATCTTCTGGCGCAACGCCGTCCGGTTGGCAAATGCCTCGCAGCTGGAACGCAACAGAGCATCTATGGTCTGCATGTCGGAGAGCTCCTGGACAACGAACGCGCTGGTGATACTGTGGCGGAAGCCGCATTCGGTGACGGGGTTTTTTAATGATACCCGTAGTTATATACCAAGATTCGCCCCTCGATGCTACCCAAGAGTGCTCAAAGGTGCTTCTGACGCCAATCGAGCAGGCTTGGTCTCCAGACTGGTACCAATGAAAGAAGCTTATATGATTGGCTTTCGCAGGTTTAGTGCACCGTATGTGTAGTAACCATTTCTCCGAGCATCCTGCGCAGTACATCCTCTTCGACGAAGTTGAACAGGTCGCTCCTGCCGAAAACGACCTCGACGCAGCCGCGCAGGCTCTTCAGGGTGACCGCCACCTCATGGATGCCATTGCCGAGCAGGCCGAAGTAGAGTTGCTCGCCGCCGTTCCCCTTTTTCCTCAACTCCCTGCCGCGCAGCTCGAAGTACACCGCCTGATCCAGTGCGTCGTTGGTTAGGTAAATCATTGGGCACCTCCTTGGTTTTCTACAGTAAACCATGGGGGTGCGACAGATTATGTCCTAACTTGACCCGGGCTGTTTGTGCGCCCTTGGCAGGGCTCCCTCGAGGGAGGGTCGGAGTGAGGGGGAAGGTGCCAAGGCGGCGATAAAGGTCGTGGCAGCTTCTCCCCTACTCGGAGCATGACGAGAGGGACGTGCGGTGGAAGGACCAAGGAGGCGTACTGAAGATTTGATTGACAGCATTCGCTCCCGGCTGCTATGTGCTGGACGAGGGCCAAACGCTGTGGAGAGGGGGAGTCATGGAGGAAGACCGCATCAAGTGGGACGCGCGCTACGGCGGGGCCGGATATCTCTTCTCCTTTGCGCCCTCCCGGTTCCTGGAGCAGTGCCTGGAACGGGTTTGCGCGCTGACGCCGGGACGGCGGGCGCTGGACTTGGCCTGCGGCGAGGGGCGCAACGCGATCTTCCTTGCGCAAAAGGGGTTTCAGGTGACGGCCGTCGACATCTCGCCGCGGGGGGTGGAGAAGGGCGCCAGTCGCGCTGCCGAGCTTGGTGTCGACGTGGACTTCGTCCAGGCGGACCTGCAGGATTATCGGCTGGAGGAGAGTTATGACCTGATAGTCGACTTCAACTTCCTGTTGCGGCCGCTTATACCAAAGATGGTGGCTGCACTCAGGCCGGGGGGGGTGATCGTGATGGAGACGATCCTGGATACCCCCTCCCTGGAAGAGGGGCATACCAGGAGTTTTCTGCTGGCACAGGGGGAGTTGGGGCGCCTTTTCTCAAGGGAAGACGGCACAATCGAACTGCTGGAGGAGGAGCCCGCCGGGCCGACGCCGGTGGCGCGGGTCATATTTAAAAGGACAGGTTGAGGCTAAAAAAACAGGTTGAGGTTGAGGAAACCTCGATTCCTTAAACGGCAACCTGTCGTTGTTCTATCTACCTCTGTGTTCGTCCGTCTGTACGGCCTTTCTTAACCTCAACCTGCTTCACCTCGTTCCGAGGTACACGGTGGCGATGCCGCCCGTCAGGTCGAAGTGCTGCACGTTCCTGAATCCCACCTCGCTCATCATCGCCTTGAAGTCCTGGCGGGAGGGGAACTCCAATACGGAATCTGGCAGGTACTGGTAGGCGCTGAACCGGGAGAAGGCGCCGCCGATTTTCGGAAGCACCTTCAGGAAGTAGAAATGATACAGCTGCTTGAAAACGGGGACGGTCGGCGTGGAAAACTCGAGAATCACGATCCTGCCGCCGTCCTTGAGCACCCGACGCATCTCGGAAAGCCCTTTGGCGCGGTCCACCACGTTCCTGATGCCAAAGGAAATGGTGGCGGCATCGAAGGTCCGGTCCTCGTAGGGGATTTCCTCGCAGGGCGCTACCTGCAGGGTGATCCGTTCGGCAAAGCGCGACTGCTCCACCTTGACCCGGCCCAGGTCCACCATCTCCTGGCAGAAGTCGACACCCACGATGCTGACCGCGGGCGGGGTCTGGGCGGCGATCTCCAGCGCGACGTCTCCGGTGCCGGTCGCCACGTCAAGCACGCGGCCCTGCCCGGACACCCCGATCAGGCCGACCGCGAAGCGGCGCCAGCGCCGATCGATGCCCAGCGACAGCAGCCGGTTCAACATGTCGTAGCGCGGCGCGATGCTCCCGAACATGCTGCGTATACGTTCACCCTTTTCCGACAACTTGTACATATTTCCCTACCTTTTTGATGCCTTAAATGCTATAAATTTAACCTGTTTTGCCCCGATGCTGCGCACGAAAGCATGCTTATTAGCATAAAGCGGGCCTGCTTGCCAGCAAAAACGGTGCCTCATTACCTATCCCACAGACCCGGTCCCACATTAGGAGGAACCCGTGCTGCCGCACTTTCGGCCCCAGGACATCGCCGACATTCTGATCATGACTTTTCTGGTGTACCAGCTCTATTGCTGGTTTAAAAACACCAGGGCGCTTCAGGTTGTTCTGGGTCTGCTCTTCCTCGGCGTCATCTACGTGGTCACCAAAAACCTCGGGTTGTTCATGACCAGCTGGATCCTCCAGGAGCTCGGGACGGTGCTGCTGGTCCTGCTCATCGTGGTGTTCCAGACGGAGATCCGCCAGGCGCTCTATCGATTGAGCCTCTTGCGCAAACTGTTCGACCGTCAGGAGACGGTGCAGCGCATCGACCTGCTCGAACTGTCGGCGGCGGTCTTCGGCCTGGCTGCTCAGCGCATCGGGGCGCTGATCGTCTTCCAGCGCGAGGAACTGCTCGACGAATACATCCTGCACGGCGTGCCGCTGGACAGCTTGGTGAGCGGGCAACTGGTCACCAGCATCTTCATTCCGACTTCACCCCTGCACGATGGCGCCGCCTTGGTGCGGGACGGCCGTCTGGCGCTCGCCTCCTGTCACCTGCCGCTGTCGGTCAGCGCCGATGTGCCGCAATACTTCGGCACCCGGCATCGCGCCGGTCTCGGGCTTTCCGAGCGCTCCGACGCAGCCACCGTCATCGTATCGGAGGAGCGTGGCGAGGTCAGCCTGGCACTTGCGGGGGAACTGGAGAAAATCGGTTCCCCGGCGGAACTCCACGAACGGTTGAGCGCCCTGCTGCTGCCGCTCTCTCACGAGGCGCAGGGGGTCGGCATCAAGACCCGGTTGCTACGCAACTTCTGGCCCAAGCTGGGCGTCCTGGTCCTGGTGCTGGTCAGCTGGCTTTTGATCACCTTCAGACAGGGCGAGATTCTCACGGTGACCGCCCCGATCAAGTTCCATAACCTTCCCGACAGCCTGGTGCTGACGCGGAGCACTCCCGAGGAGGTAGACCTGCAGTTGAAGGCCTTTTCCAACCTGGTGGGCTCGCCGCGCGACCTCAACGTGGTGGTCGATCTCGACCTGGCAAAACTGAAGGAGGGGGGCAACAGCATCGCCATCCGCAAGGACGATATCAAGCTCCCGCCGGGTATCGTGGTGGACAGCATAGAACGGACACAGGTGCGTGTCACGGCAGAACGGAAGGTGCGCAAGGACGGTACCGTCAAGGCTCGCTAAGGCTCGCCTGAACCCATTGATTTAAAAGGCCTCAAGTTTTTTCGGGCCCAGCCGAAGGGATCATTAGGGTTGACACCGTCACACATTTGTTATATTAATTACACCGCCCGTGATTTCTTTTAAAACGATGAAGGAGGATTAATGATACATAGCCTCAAGCTACTCGCTATCAGCGTTATTATCCTTTCCCTCCCTTCCTTGGCTTTCGCCGCAAAGACCCACCGCGTAAAAAAGAACGATACCGTCTACTCCCTGGCGAAGAAGTACCATGTCACGGTTGAGGAGCTTAAGTCCGCCAACAACCTGGTCGGCGACAATATCAAGCCCAAACAGCTCCTGGTCATCCCCCCCCGTACTGTTGCCGCCGCTGGCGGCACTGCCAGCGGCGCGGTTTACAAGGTGAAAAAGAGCGAGACCCTGTCGCGCATTGCCCAGAAGACCGGAGTTTCGGTGGCTGAGCTGAAGCGCTTGAACGGTCTCAAGAGCAGCAGGGTCAAAAAAGGGAAAGTCCTGGTCCTTCGGGAGAGCGCTCCGGTTGAAGAGCAGCACCCCAAGGTTGCCGCCAAGAAGCTGCAGCTGCGCCACGGCGACCTCTTCAACGAGAAGGATTACGAGCAGAGCCTCATGGAGCTGACCGAGAACGAGCCCGAGCATCAGGTCGACCTGCGCAAGAGCGCCGAACTCAAGGTCGACGGGATCAAGGAACTGAAGAAATCGGCCTACGGCTTCCTTGGGACGCGCTACCGTTTCGGCGGCAGCTCCAAGTCGGGCGGTATCGACTGCTCGGGCTTCGTGCAGAAGGTGTTCCGCGAAATCGAGGTGTCGCTCCCGAGGACCGCGCGCGAACAGTTCGAGGTGGGCACCGCGGTGGCGCCGGGCGACCTGCAGAAGGGCGATCTGATCTTCTTCAGCACCTATGCCTCCTACGCCTCGCACGTCGGGATCTACCTCGGCAACAACAAGATGATCCACGCCTCGTCCCGCGACCGCCGGGTGGTGATCTCTCCGATGAACACGGCCTACTACCGTTCTCGGTACCTGGGCGCCAAGCGGATAGCCAAGGTGAACCCGGACGTCTTCAAGCTTGACGACCTGATCCTGGGGGTCGAAGAGGAAACCGCGGAAGATACCATGCAGAACGACGCCCTGGGACTGACCAGCAGCAACTAGCCCCGGTGACATACCGATACCAAAAAATCCGGCCACTGGCCGGTTTTTTTTTGTTCCGATGCCGGCGTTCGGGATATGATGACTGCCGGCGCTTCCGACGATGGGCGCAAAGCCTGGACGGGGGAATCCCTCTTCGGGCAAGCAGGGCTCAGGTGGGAAAACGTCTCGTCGAGCGCACCATCAGGTGCGACCATAGCAGGGGGGGCAGTACCTCCCACGGAAAAGATATGAACGTGCTTCTGGCATACAAGGCTCACCCCGAGGGGGCTGACGACCCGTTTACCTCGCTGCTGCCGGTGGGACTGCTGAGTCTCGATGCGGTGCTGCGCCAGCGCGGGCACGCGGCGACCTTGGCAAACTTCTCCGGCGCCGATTGGAGCGAGGTGCGTCGGCTGCTCGGGGAACTGCGTCCGGCAGTGCTCGGCGTTTCGCAGTTCACCCACAACCGGGTGGAATCCCTCAAGCTGGCGCGGCTCGCCAAAGAGCTCGACCCGGGCTGTTTCGTCGTCGCCGGCGGGCCCCATGCGAGCCATGCCTGGCAGGACATGCTCTCCGACCACCCGGAACTCGATGCGGTGGTGCTCGGCGAAGGGGAGGAGACGCTTCCCGAACTCCTGGAGGCGCTGGCGGCTCGCGCGAACCTGGCCGACGTGGCGGGAATCGCCTACCGTGCCGCGGGCGAGGTGCGCTGCAGCGTTCCGCGGGCGCCGATCGCCGATCTCGATGCGCTCCCGCTGCCCGGCGCCGTGATCGGCGCCAGCATCGGCGTTGACTACCGGCGTCAGCTTGAGTTCGTCATCACCTCGCGCGGCTGCCCGGCGAGTTGCCTGTTCTGCTCATCGCCGCTTTTCTGGGGCAAGGGGGTCCGCTTCCGTTCGCCGAAGTCGGTGGTCGACGAGTTGCGCCTGCTGCGCGAGCGTTTCGGGCTGGTTTACTTTTCGATCCGGGACGACACCTTCACGGCGGACCGGGCCCGGGTGCTGGAGATCTGCCGGCTCATCGAGGAAGCCAAGCTCGGCGTCCTGTGGAACTGCCAGTCCCGGGTCACCGCGGTCGACCAGGAAATGCTGGCCGCCATGAAGCGTGCCGGGTGCGAGTGCATCCAGTTCGGTGTCGAGTCGGGCTCCCCGGCCATGCTGAAGGCGCTCGGGAAAAGGATCACTCCCGATGCGATCGAGACTGCTGCCGCGGCCGTGCGACGGGTCGGCATCAACCTCTCCGTCTACCTCATTACCGGCGTGCCGGGCGAGGGGGAGGGAGACCTGAAGGAGACGGTGCGTCTCATCGAGAAGATCCGACCCCAGGACGGCCAGGTTTCCCCGCTGGTGTACTACCCGGGTACCCAGCTCTTCACCCGGGCGGTGCGCGGCGGCGCTGTCCCCGCGCGGCTCTTCGATGCCGAGAGTGGCGAAGGCTTCCTGGTGCGCCAGGACCCGTTCGTGGAGCGGTCCCGACGGGCCATCTTGAAGGCGTTGGAAAAGGCCGGTACAAAGGCGCGCTTCACCGTGCAGGATTTCGGCAGGCAGCGAGCCCTGGTCGGCTATTCCTTTGTCACCGAGATGCTCTGTGCCGAACTGCTCGAGGAGGAAGGCGACTGGGAGGGCGCCATGGCGCTCTACCGCGCCATGGCCAAAAAGGAGCCGGAGAACCCTTGGGGGCATCTGCTGGTGGGAGGCCTGCTGGGAAGGCTTGGGCGTTTCGCACAGGCCAAGACGACGTATCTGGACGCCTTGCAACTGGTGCCGTGCCATCTGCCGGCGCTGCTCGCCCTGGGGGAGATCGCCCTGGAACAGGGGAAGGCGGCCGAGTCGGCAGGTTTCTTCCAGCGTGCCCTGGCGCTTGCCCCGGACGACCCGTCCGCCCGGGAGGGGCTGCAAATGGCGTTGGCTGCGGGATAGGAAGGGGCTTTCTTTCGGAAGCGATCCTGTCGAAAGGAACAAAAAGGGGGCACGACCGTTATCGGCCGTGCCCCTTCTTTTGTTCCGGTGCTGCCAGGACTGCTAGTTTACTTTGAGACCCGGAGCGAAGATGATCTTCTCAAACGTACGCTTGAGGGTCTTGCTCTGGAAGTTGACCATCGGCGGGGAATCCGGGAACTCGACGGTATCGCCGACTTTCACCTTGGTCTGCATTACGGCAACCCACAGTTTGGTCCCGTTCTCGTCGACCTGGACGTAGGTGTACCCGCCGGAGTCCATGGTCTCGAGGACTTTGCCTTTGTGCCCGGCGCCGGGCTTGATCTCCTGCGGCTTCAGGCCGGCATGGGGATCACTGCCAGGGGTTGCTGCACCGGGAACTGCAGGTGCTGCTGCCTCGGGAGCCATTGCCTTCGGTGCTTCTTCCTTTTTCTTGCAGCCGGCAGCTGCCACAGCAACAATTGCCAACATGACTACTAAAGTCTTCTTCACAGTTTCCTCCGAGTTGGATAAATTTAAGCTTTAACCAGCGCACAAAATAGCACAACTGATCCTTGCAGTACAATAAAAAAAGTTGCCGTATAGCTGCTCCAGGTGCTGAGCGATCACTTGCCGATGATAACCTCGCCGGTGTCGGTGAAAAGCCGCGCCGGCAGTTCGAACACCCTTTTGAAGATGTTGAAGACTCCCTTGCCGAGCGATTTGACCGGTATGGCGGTGACCTTGGGGTCCTCAATTGGCCCTTTCGCCTCGAAATAGGTGGTGATGAGCGTGCGGTCCTTGCCGGTGAGGATCCAACCGACGATCGGGATGTGGCTCACCACCTTGTCGACCGTCTGCAGCGGTTGCACCCCGATGGTGAGGTCGAGCTCGTTGCGCGCCACGTCGAACTTGCCGACCGTGGAGATGTTGATGGCGTCACTGTCGATGAACAGGTTTTGGGTGGAGGCGATCCCGTCGCGTATGGCGAAGTCGCCGGTGATCTTGTTGAACGGCATGCCGCCCGAGACCATGTCGGGGAGCTGGAACTTGAGCAACTGGGAGACGTTCAGAATCGAGAACACCTTGGAAAGGGTGGAGAACTTCCTCAGGTTGCCGTCTTCCACCTTGAATTTCAGCGCGCCCAGAAGGCTCTGCTTCAACTCCTGGGCGGTCTGCCCCTTGGCCGACAGTTCGGTTTGCAGGGAGAGCGTCCCCACCACCTGCTGCTTCTGGACCCCCAGCGCGTGCAGGAACCGCTCGGCCGAGACCTTCTGCAGGTTGCCGCTCACTTGGTAGCGCGGCGCCGCCGCCCCGAAGTCCATCCGGACCTTTCCGGTCACATCCCCATCCATGCAGAACGCTTCCAGCGGCTGCAGGTAGACGATCTTCTCCTCCAGCATCACCGTGCATTTGAGGCGCTGGAAGGGTATGTCACGGACCTTCCCCTCGGTGGCGTTTACCTGCGCCTTCATGGTGAAGCGGGGTCCGTCGGTCCCCTGTCGCGAGCTAAAGAGCGGGGTGAGGTCTTCGAACTCAAGGTGCGGGGCGTTGACGGAGATGTCGACGTGCGGGTTGTCGATGTCCTGCACGCTCCCCTTTATCTGCAGCACGCTTTTCCCTAGATGGCCGGAAAGGGAGGCGATCTGCAGGTTGTGGTCTTTAAGCGACAGCGCCCCATGCACCCGGTCGGCCCGGATGGGGGTCTTGCCCGCCGGGAACCCGATGTCCGCCAGGTCGAGGGAAGGGGAAAAAAAAGTGAGCGAGACCGTGGGGGCCTTGAAGCCGCTCACGCTTCCCCGGCCGCTGATGCTCGAGTTCCCGAGGCGCGCTGCGAGTTGCGAGGTCTCGACCGAATCGCCGTTGAAGTGCAGATTCCCGTTCATGCCGGTCACCGGTTTGATGCGTTCAGCCGGCTTGAAAGAGACTCCCGCGAGGCCGACGTCGCCGGACCAGGCGAGCGTATCCACGGTGGCGCCTTTCCCCTGCAGCGCGGCCTGCAGCCTGCCGGCGGGCTGGTACTTGCGGGCCGTTGGCACCAGCGGGGCGATTTCGCCGGCCTGGAACTGGTTGGTCTTAAGGTCGACCGTCATCCCGCCGCGGTAGGGGCTGGTGGCGGTGGCGTTGAGCGACAAGGGCGGCAGTACGTAGTGCGAGGCGTTCAGCCGGAACATCTCCTTGTCCCAGCTCCCCTTGAAGGAAAGGGTGTTGTTGCGGCCGGACGGCTTGGCGATAAGGTCGGGGATCGAGTAGGCGGCGCCGGTCAGGTCCCAGTCCCCGGAGAGGTTGTAGAGAGAAGTGGTACCTTCGCCGGTCAGTTTGAGCGACGAGCCCTCGGAAAGGGTCGCCTTGCTGCCGCGCCCGGGTCCCAGGAACCAGGTGAGTTCGCTCTGCCGCGGGTGCAGGTTCATGTTGACCAGGTAGCGACAGGGGACGAGGAGCGGGTAGTCCGTGATGCGCCCTTCGAGGGTGAAGGGGGAGGCACCGAAGTGGCCGCTCATCCCGTTCAGGGTGAAGTCCTTGCCGGCCAGCACCAGCTGGCCCTTGATCCCGGTGAAGGCCGGGATGCCGAAGCCGTAGTTGACCACCCCGTCCTCGACGCGCGCCTTCACGGTGAGGATGTTGTAGTTCTGCCCAAGTTCCATATGGAGGATCTGGCTGATCCTGCCGTCCAGCCTCCCCTCGTCCAGCCGGTAAATGCCGCCGGTGATCTTCTGCTCGATGAAGTCCGCCGTGTCCTTCACGATGATGCCGTACGGGATGTACTGGCGGAAATCGCGCAGGTTGAAGCGGCCCATGGTTGCCTTCGCGGTGATGCGCAGGTCCTTCGAGTGGATATCGGAGAGCCGGCAGCTTCCCTGCACGGTGAGGCCGTCCATGTTGAGTTTAATGGTGTTGATGTCGAGGACGCGGTCGCTAAGCTCCATGTCGTAGCTGGCTTTCAGCACCTTGGGCGTGAGCAGTGCGTGGAAAATCTGCGGATATTCAAGGCGCAGCCGGGACACTTTCAGGTCACCCTTCAGCCTGAACGCACTGAGCTTACCCTTGAAGTTGGCGTCGAGCTCCAGGTCGCCGGCGAGGCTCTTGAAGGGGAGGTAGTGCCCGTAGTAGGGCCAGAAATGTGTGGCGTCGAGCGAGCCCAGGCGGGCCCGGCCGGTCAGCTGCGTGTTGGTGATCGGTTCCCCCTGGCGGGCCAGCTTGGCGTTCCCGGCTACGAAGACCGGAACCTTACGGCCGGCGGAGTTGAGGGTGCCGGAGAGTTTGAAATCGCAATTCTTGCCGCGCGTCAGGTGGCTTAAATAGAGGTCGGTGCGGGTGAGTTCGGTGACGAGCGGAGTGTCCGAAAAGGCCGAGTCGGCGAAGCTGATGTCGGCGTTCTTCAGCTCCACGCCGCGGATGGCAGGCGGTGCCCCGCCGGACGGGCGCTCCAGGAGGTCGCTTATGTTGAAGACCCCGTTGCGATCCCGGATCAGGTGCAGCACTGGGTGCTCAAGCTGCATGCGCGACAGCACCAACTGGCGGCGCAACAGCGGGATCAGGGCGATCTTCATGGTGAGGCGGTCTGCCGTGATGAAGTCGTCGGTGCCGTTTTTCTCCTTGATGGTCACCCCGACGAAGCTGAAGGCGGGACCGTAGCGGAAGGAGAAGTCGCCGGTGTGGTACTTCAGGTCGCGCTTAAGCTCGCTGCGCACCTGGGCGACGATTTCGGCCTTGTAGGTGTCGAGGTCGAGGAACCTGAGGGCGAGGCTTGCGCCGATCACGATGATGGAGAGGATGGCAGCCAAAAGCGGCAACACCCAGGCCCGTACGCTTCTTATTCGCATGATTCGCTCCGATGGCGCCGGGATGCGGTCATGATGCGGCATCCGCGGGAAGCTCGATGACGAACCGGCTCCCCTTCGGGTAGTTTTCCTTGGCCCTGATGAAGCCATGGTGGTCGGTGATGATGGTGTTCACGATGGCGAGGCCCAGCCCGGTGCCGCTCTTCTTCCGGGAGAAGTACGGCTCGAAGAGCCGCGGGCGGTCCTCCGGTGCGATGCCGTGGCCGGTGTCCGAGACGCTGAAGGTGGCCATCTTCAGTTCGGTGTTGAACGAGCTGGAAACCTCGATCTCCCCCTCTTCCTCGACGGCGGCTACCGCGTTGTCCAAGAGGTTTATCAGCACCCGCTTGATCTGGTCACGGTCCAGCTGGATGAGCGGCATCTTCTCGTCGACCTTGAGGGCGAACTTCACCGAGCGGTGCGCCTCCTGGTACAGGGTGAGCGCCTCCTTCAGAATCTCGTTCAGGTCGTTGGGGGAGGGGATGGCGGCAGGCATGCGGGCGAAGTTGGAGAACTCGTCCACCAGCCCTTTCAACTCGTCCACCGATTTGATGATCATCGCGGTGCAGTCGTCGAAGACCCGCTCCTCGCCCTCGAAGCGGGAGAGGTAGCGCTTCCGTAGGCGCTGGGCCGAGAGCTGGATCGGAGTAAGCGGATTCTTGATCTCGTGGGCGATCCTGCGGGCCACCTCGCGCCAGGCCGCCATGCGCTGCGCCTTGATGAGCGAGGTGAGGTCGTCGAGCACCACAACCATCCCCATGAAGGCGTCGTTCTCGTCCTTCAAAACGGTCAGGTTGGTGAGCAGGGTGAGGTCCCCCTCCCGCATCGGTATGGTGATCTGCCGGGTGATGGAGTCCTGCTTGGAGAGGACCATGTCGCGCAGGAGGCCCTTCACGATGTCCAGGTGCTCGGGGCGCAGCACCTCGCGGAAGTTGTGCCCGGCCACCTTTTCCAGGTTGATGAAGAGGAGCTTCTCGGCTGCCTTGTTCACGTGGGTCAAAAGGCCGTCCTTGTCCACCGAAATGATGCCGGCCGTCACGTTGGCCAGCACCGTCTCCATGTAGCGGCGCCGCTGTTCCAGTTCCAGGTTGCTCTTTTGCAGTTCGACGTTGGTCTCCTGCAGCGCCAGCTGGTTCTCGCGCAGATCCTGGGTCATGCGGTTGAAGGAGGCGATCAGCATGCCGATCTCGTCGTGGCCGCTTTCGCCCAGGTGCACGTCCAGGTTCCCCTCGGCCACCTGCCGGGTCGCCTCGGCCAGTTCCTGGATCGGGATGGTGAGGCTGCGGGCCAGATACACCCCGAACCAGACCGCCAAAAAGACGATGACCATGGTGATCAGAAAAAGCGTCAGGATATAGCCGGTGGTGATCGGGTTCTTGAGGATCTTCAACTGCCGGAACTCGTGGTAGGACGCCGAGATCTCGCGCATCTTGGCCACCATCGAATAGGGTACGTAGTAGTTCACCACGATTACCCCGACCACGTCCTTCGAGTTCCAGTTCGAGTGCACCGGCACGATGCCGCGGATCAGGTCCGCCTTGCCGATGGCGTTCACCCGCGTCAGTTCCTGCCCGGCGAGGCCGACGTTGAGGTCTTCGGAGGAGGGGTTGGTGAACTCGCCGGCCGGCAGCTTCGGGTTGGAGGCGCGGATCAGCTCCTCGCGCTGGGAGGAGAACACCTCCACCACCCCCAGGTTGTACTCCTTCTGCTTCTGGCGCACCAACGCCTTCAGGGCGGGCAGGTTCTCCTCGTTCAGGAGCTTTCTTTCCTTGATCGCCTCGCTGATCTGCTGGCCGTAGTAGAGCGCGTTGGCGGCGGAGTTCTTGTAATAGGTCTGCGCCACCTCCATCGACTCGTTCAGGGAGTTCTCCACCTGCTTGTTGAACCAGTTCTGGATGCTGTTGGTGATGAACCCGGCGGAGACGAAGAAGAGCAGCATGGTGGGGACCAGCGACAGGGTGACGAAGGCGAGCACCAGCTTGGTGCGCAGCTTGGCCCCGGGAGCGTTCTTGCGGCGTTCCAGGAAGAGCTTGGCGATGTTCCTGAAAACCAGGTACACCAGGAGGATGATAAGCAGGATGATGACGTTGATGATGCCGAAGATGGTGATGTTGCTGCCCATCGGCACCTCGGAGTTGAGGCGCGACAGGTGGATCTCGGCGGAGGTCAAAAGCAGGATGCCGAGCAGGGAGAGCACGATGAAAACGGCTTCGCGCTTTCTCTTCCTGAGTTCTGCGGGCGGCAGTCCGGATCCCGCGGTCTCCGGGGCGGGCGCGCTGTTGTCAGGTTTAGTAGGCATTCGGCCACTCTATACGAAAGGGGGGGGGATTTCAAGGCCGCTAAGGCCGAAAAAAAGCAGCCCCTTTGAGGGGCTGCTTGGCGAAGCATGAAGAGATATCCGTAACCTACGACGGTTCAGGGGGGGCGAACTGTTTCCGCCCTCGTTAACCTTAAGCCCTGGGTCTTACGCCTCGAGCCAGGAGAGCTCGGGGAGGGCCAAGTTGAAAGGGACGTTGGTCGCCTGCGGGGTGAATTCCACCAGGGCAAAGGCATCCGTCCGCTTGAGCAGCTCGGTGACCAGCTTGTGGTTCAGGTCGTGACCGGACTTGGTCGATTTCACGTGACCGATCAGGCGGTGGCCGCTAAGTGCCAAGTCGCCCACCGAGTCGAGGATCTTGTGACGCACGAACTCGTCCGAGTAGCGCAGGCCTTCCGGGTTCAGCACACCCTCCTCGCCGATTACGATAGCGTTGTCCAGCGACCCGCCCAGGGCGAGGCCGTGGGCCTTGAGCATCTCCACCTCGGCCAGGAAACCGAAGGTGCGCGCCGAGGCGATCTCCTTGGCGAAACCCTGCAGCGAGAAGGTCATGGAGCGGAACTGGCTGCGCACCGCCCGGTGCTCGAACTGCATGTCGAAGGATATCTTGTAGTGGCGCGAGGGGATGATGGAGATCTTTTTGTCCCCTTCGACGACGCTGACCGGCTTCTTCAGGACCAGATACTTGCGCGGCTTGCCGCTCACCTTGGTGCCGGCCTTGAGGATGCCGTCGACGAAGCAAGCTGCGCTGCCGTCCATGATGGGGACTTCCGGGCCGTTGATGTCAACGTGTGCGTTATCGATGCCGCAGCCGTAGAGGGCTGCCATCAGGTGCTCAATAGTGGAAACCGTTGCCTGGCCGCAGCCGATGGTGGTGGAAAGCCTGGTGTTGACCACGTTGGCGGAGCGGGCCTCTATGGAAACGGCGGGGGTAAGGTCGACCCGGTGGAACACGATGCCGGTGCCCGGCTCTGCCGGACGCAGCGTCAGCGCGATCGTTTTGCCGGAGTGCAGGCCGATGCCGCTGAAGGTAGCTTTGTTCCCCAAGGTTTGTTGGAATATCATGGTGTGGCTCCCTGCCGATTTAATCAGTACACGGACGATTAAGCAAGGAGCGGGCCAAAACTGTAGACATGATGCCGGGTTGGAAAGTGACGCAGCTTCGGGGGGTTAGCGGGTGTCCGCACCGGGCCGGTAGCGGCGTGACTGTGTCCTTAATGTGTCGTGTGGTGCAAAAGCAACGCAGAGTGTGTTGTTTGTGCAACACTATAAGACAGGTTGAGGTTAAGGTTAAGGTTGAGGTTGAGGTTGAGAGTGGGGATAGGTGACGGACGCTTATGGGGGCAGAGGGCCGGTTCCTCGGGGAGTCGGGTGAGGTCTCGGTAAACGTGGAGAAGGAGAAATTCGGTAACGGTGAACGGCGATGGGGAAGGCCCCCGAAGCGTTTTTCTCAACCTTAACCTCAACCTGTTTCTTAGAGCCTGCCGGACCGGATGATGGCGACCATCCACCAGAGGCCGATCAACCCGGCGCACAGGTAGCCGAAGAAGGCGAAGGCGGGGAGCCCGAGCAGCAGCGGCCCCCGGTTGGTCTGCATGGCGATCGAGGAGCCGATCAAGAGCGCGGCGAGGATGAGGCTGAGCGAGAGGCGGTTGGCCGAGCGGTCCAGTTCGCGGGTGAAGCGGTCCAGTCCCCGGTGCTCCAGGTCGATGCGGAACTTGTTGCGGTTGATCTTGTTGAGCACCTCCCTGATCTCGCGCGGCAGGTCGCGGGCCAGGGCCAGGTAGCCCTCCGCCCCTTCGGCGAACTCCCTCAGGTAACGTCCCGGCGAGTGCTGTTCCCGGAGTGCCTCGGCGAGGAAGGGGCGCAGGTGCTCGACCATGTTGAACTGCGGGTCCAGTTCCCGCCCCATCCCCTCGACCACCACCAGCACCTTCACCAGCATGGTGAGGTCCGGGTGCATCTTGATTCGGTGCGTGGAGATCAGGTCGATGAACTCGAGGAGCATCTTCCCCACCTCGATCTCCTTGAGGGGGATTTCGAAGTAGCCGTCGATGAAATCGCTCAGCCCCTTTTTCAGCGAGCGCAGGTTGACGGTCTCGTTCAACTCGCCGAAGTTTATGATGGTGCGGATGAGCCCGTCCACGTCCCGCCGGATCACTGCGCTCAGGAGGTCGGTGAGGTAGGTCTTGAGGCCCGGATCGAGCCTGCCGACCATGCCGAAATCGAGCAGGCAGATCACGTTGCCCGGCATGATCAGCACGTTTCCCGGGTGGGGGTCGCCGTGGAAAAAACCGTGGTCCAGCACCATCTTGAGGAAGGCGTCCGCGCCGATGCCCGCTATCTGGCGCCGGTCCAGCCCGGCCGCCTCGAGCGCCGCCAGGTCGTTCACCTTGATGCCGCGCACGTACTCCATGGTGAGGACCGCCTTGGCGGTCGATTCCCAGTGGACCCGGGGGAAGTAGAGGCCGGCGTCGCCGGCGAAGTTGTCCCGGATCCGCTCTATGGTGTGCCCTTCGCGGGCCAGGTCCATCTCGCGGCGGATGGTGGAGGCGAACTCGCGCACCACGCCGACCGGGTCGTAGATGTCGCTCCCCGGCAGGTGGCGCTCCAGGAGGTAGGCCAGGTCCATCAGAATGTCGATGTCGGTCTCCACCACGTCGGTTATCCCGGGGCGGCGTACCTTCACCACCACCTCCTCGCCGGAAAGGAGCTGGGCGTAGTGCACCTGGGCGATGGAGGCGGCCGCGATGGCAACCGGCGCCAAGTCCTGAAAATGCTCCTCGATCGTGCCGCCAAGGGCCTGCTCGATCTGGTCCCGGATTTCGCCAAAGGGGAGCGAGGGGCAGCTGTCCTGCAGTCGCGCGAATTCGATGATGAAGGGGGCCGGGATGATGTCCGGACGGGTGGAGAGAAGCTGCCCCAGCTTAATGAAGGTAGGACCCAGTTCCTCCAGGGCGAGCCTTAAGCGCTCCGGCGGCGAGAGGTTGGCGGCTTTGCCAGAGCGGCGCAGCATGCGCCGCGAGAGCGCCACCACCCCCGTGAGGTTCAGGGACTCCAACAGGTAGCCGAGCCCATAGCCGGCGAGGACGGAGATGATCTGGCGGTAACGCCTGATGTTCCGGACGTTCCGGTTTAGCTGCATGATCCTCAGCATTCAGTGCCCGGCTCCTCGTTCTCTGCATCGAGTCGCTGCGCCTCGAGAGCCTTGACGCGGCGCTCGAGCCGGTCGAACTCGTCGCGCGGCACCATGCCAATCCGGTCCAGCACCCGCTTCACCTCGGTCTCGACGATCTCCGAGGTGCGCTGGGTCCCGACGCGTGCCATGTCCTGGATCCGCTCCAGAAAGACCCTCCCTTCCTCCTCGCTCATCTTGTAGCGCGTCTTCAGTTCCTGCACCATCTCCTCTCCCTTTTTCTGGGTGAGGGATGCGGCGCCCAGGGCGGTGAGTGCTGCCTTCTCCAAAAGTTCCAGCATGGTGACACCTCCTAATCGCGACATGGATGTACATTGCACGTCCGTGCCTTAATGATATCCTTGTAACTGCCAAAGTCAATTCCAGAGCTTATTGACATCACTCAGGTTCTGGCTGATACTGCGGCACAGGTTTTCATGGGAGACGGAATGTCGATGTCCAAGAGAAAAATGGTCACCATACAGAACGTCGCGCAAATTCTCTTGCAGCGCGGACTGATCGACGCAGCCCAGTTGAAGCTGGTGCACGAGCAGGGAGAGGCACAAGCGGCCCGGCTGCAGGGAGCTCGGCAGGCTGGGTACTCGCGCCGCGTGCAGCACACCCCCGAGCGCGCCTCCGCCGCCGAAGTGATCGCCTCGCTCAACCTGGAAATTCCGGGGTCGAGCGGCAAGCTCCTGAGCGAGGACGCCATCACCGAGGTGCTCGCCGCCGCGGTCGGCATTCCCTACCTGAAGATCAACCCCATGAAGCTCGACCTCGAGTTGGTCACCGCCCACATCTCGCGACCCTTCGCCCTGAAGCACCTGATCGTCCCGGTCGGGTTCACCGACGGGGTGCTCACCTTGGCCGTTGCCGATCCATTCAACGACGAGGTGATCGAGGAGCTGAAGGGGCTTAAGCGGATGGAGTTCAGGCGCGTGCTCTCCTCGCGCAGCGACATCCTCAAAATCCTCAGGGAGTTCTTCGGGTTCCGCGCCTCGGTCAAGGCCGCCGAGAACGAAGTCGGGACCGCCGTCGACCTCGGCAACCTGGAGCAGTTCGTGCGGCTGAAGCTCGGGCACGAGATCGAGGGGACCGATCGCAACATCATCTCCGCAGTCGAGTTCCTGCTGCAGTACGCCTTCGACCAGCGGGCGAGCGACATCCACATCGAGCCCAAGCGCGACAAATCACTGGTGCGCCTCAGGGTGGACGGCGTGTTGCACAACGTCCACGACGTGCCCCGGCAGTTGCATCCCCCCATCGTGTCGCGTATCAAGATGCTCTCCCGCATGGACCTGGCCGAAAAACGGCGCCCCCAGGACGGCCGGATCAAGACGAGCCACGGCGGGAAAGAGATCGAGTTGCGCGTCTCCACCCTGCCGGTCGCTTTCGGGGAGAAGGTGGTGATCAGGATCTTCGACCCCGACGTGTTGATGCAGGAACTGGATCAGATCGGGTTCTACCCGCGCGAATACCAGCTCTACAGCTCCTTCATCCGCCGCCCCAACGGCATCATCCTGGTGACCGGCCCCACCGGCAGCGGCAAGACCACCACGCTCTACTCATCGCTGCGGGCGCTCTCCTCGCCCGAGGTGAACATCGTCACCGTCGAGGACCCGATCGAGATGGTGATGGAGGAGTTCAACCAGGTCGGCGTGCAGAGTGCCATCGGGGTGACCTTCGACAAGGTGCTCCGGAACATCCTGCGCCAGGACCCGGACATCATCATGATCGGCGAGATCCGCGACCGGGAGACCGCGGAGAACGCGGTGCAAGCGGCCCTGACCGGGCATCTCGTGCTCTCGACCCTGCACACCAACGACGCACCCTCCTCGGTAACGAGACTCGTCGACCTGGGCGTTCCGCCCTTCCTGATCACCTCGACGGTGATCGGCATCATCGCCCAGAGGCTGTTGCGCAAGATCTGCCCCGCCTGCAAGAAGGAGCGCGAGCTGTCGGCGGACGAACTTGAGTACCTGGGTCTCAAGAAGGCGGGGAAGGTGAGCTACGGCGACGGCTGCGGCGAGTGCCGGGGGACCGGCTACCGGGGGCGGACCGGGATCTTCGAGGTGCTCGAAGTGAACGAGAAGGTGCGCTCCGCGATCTCGGAGCGGATCGACCTGGGGAGCCTGCAGGAGATGGCCAAGCGCGACGGCCTGATCTCCCTGAGGGATGTCGCCATCAGGAAGATGCTTGAGGGGGTCACCACCTACGAAGAGGTCATCGCGGTCACCGGGTAAAAGGTCGATAGTGCCAGGGGAGGACCAGCTATGGAAACGAACCAGGAACAGAAAACCGAAACCGCGATCTTCGCCGGCGGCTGCTTTTGGTGCATGGAACCTGTCTTCGACGTGATGTCCGGGGTGATCTCGGTGACCCCCGGCTATACCGGCGGCGTCACGAGGGATCCCAGCTACCAGGAGGTCTGCGCGGGCGAGAGCGGACATCTCGAGGCGGTGCGCATCACCTACGACCCGGCACAGGTCAGCTACCGGGAACTTTTGGCCGTCTTCTGGCGCAACATCGACCCCACCACCAAGAACCGGCAGTTTTGCGACTTCGGAAGCCAGTACCAGACCGCCATCTTCTACACGAACGAGGAGCAACGCATGGCTGCCGAGGAGTCCAAGCGCAAACTGGAACAGTCGAAGCCGTGGCCCGTCGCCACCGAGCTGCGTGCCGCCTGTATCTTCTATCCCGCCGAAACCTACCACCACCAGTACTACCGGAAGAACCCGCTCAACTACAAGCGCTACCACGAAGGCTGCGGTCGCCGGGGCCGCCTGAAGGAACTCTGGGAGGGGTGATGCCACTCGCCCGGGGCGCTTCCATCCAGCTGCAGTGTCTGTATGGTGCCTGCATGTCGACTGCCTCCGGGAGCGGCTTGAGCCGCGAATCGCGCTTCGAACGCTCCGCTCCCACGCCGAACCGGGCACAGGCTCAGACGCCTGTTGTTCATGAATATTGTGGTACCCACTAAAAGAGCTTCCCGCCGTCCAGTTGATCAGCTTCTTGACCCTCCCTCGTGCCTATCGTGCAAGCCTCTGTGCTGACAGGAAATTCGGCAGGACTCACCCGGCCACTCCCCTCCGGTTCTCCCGCCGCTCGCTTTACTTTTCCCCCGGTGAATTTACAATCAAATCAGCAAATCCAATGAATCGCCCGGTGAGGAAATGATTAATCCCGTGCAAAGAATAGGTGCCGGTACGTTGAACCTGCTGGCTGAACTGGGGCGGATGTTGAACTTCATCCTCTACGCCATCTACACCTGCCTGAGAAGCCCCGGCCATCCGCGACACATCCTGAAACAGGTCAATTTCATCGGCGCCAGGTCCACCCTGGTCATCCTGCTGACCGCCGGCTTCACCGGCATGGTGCTCGGGCTCCAGGGCTACTACACGCTCGCCAAGTTCGGCTCGGAGGGGCTGCTCGGCACCGCTGTCGCGCTCTCGCTGATCCGGGAATTGGGTCCGGTGCTTTCCGCGCTGATGGTGACCGGCCGCGCCGGGAGCGCCATTACCGCCGAAATCGGCATCATGCGCATCACCGAGCAGATCGACGCCTTGGAGACCATGGCCCTGGAGCCGTTCAAGTACCTGGTCTCGCCCAAGCTGATCGCATCTTTGCTGGCGCTGCCGCTTCTGTGCGCCATCTTCGACGTGGTCGGCATCTGGGGAGGCTACCTGATCGGCGTCAAGCTCCTGGGAGTCAACCCGGGTTCCTATTTCGGCGAGATGGAGCGCAGCGTGGAGTGGAAGGATGTCTATTCCGGGATCATCAAGTCGATCTCCTTCGGGGTGATCATCGCCTGGGTCTGCTGCTACAAGGGGTACTACGCGGAGCACGGAGCCGAAGGGGTATCGCGCGCCACCACCTCGGCAGTTGTGCTTTCCAGCGTGTTGATTCTGGTCTGGGACTACTTCATCACTTCGGTGCTCTTGTGAGGGTTTCATGATCGTGCTCGAGGAGCTACATAAATCGTTCGGCAGCCAGGTGGTGCTGGACCGGCTCAACCTGGAGATACCCTCCGGGCAGATCACCGCGATCATCGGACCGTCGGGCGAGGGAAAGAGCGTCCTTTTGAAGCACATGATCGGCCTGTTGCGGCCGGACTCTGGGAGCGTGCGGGTGGATGGCGATGATATCACCCGGATGGGAAGGGGCGAGCTGAACCGGGTGCGCGAGAAGTTCGGCATGCTGTTCCAAAACGCGGCGCTCTTCGATTCGCTGACCGTCTTTGAGAACGTCGCGTTTCCGCTGCAGGAAAAGACCCGGCTCTCGGAATCGGAGATAGCCGAGCGGGTGCGCGACGCGCTGAGCCATGTGGGGCTTGCCGGGGTGGACGCCAAATACCCGGACGAGCTGTCCGGCGGCATGAAGAAAAGGGTGGGGCTCGCACGGGCGCTCCTGATGGATCCCCGGATCATCCTCTTCGACGAACCGACCACCGGGCTCGATCCTGTCATCTGCCGGGCCATCCACCAGATGATCCAGGAGACCCACGCCAGGTTCGGCTACACCGCGGTGGTGGTGTCGCACGAGATACCGGAAATCTTCGATATCTCGGACAACGTCGCCGTCTTGTACCGGGGAAAGATCATCGAGTACGGCACCGCAGGAGAAATCCAGAACTCGAAGGACCCGGTGGTGCGGCAGTTCATCAGCGGCAGCCTGGAGGGGCCGATCCAGTTGGTCTGAGCAACGCAACCGGTCGGCGCCGACAGAAACGGTAAAGCGGGTAGGAAACCATGACAAAAGTGAAGCTTGATACGGTGGTGGGAGTCTTTGTTTTGGTAGGTATACTATGCCTGGGCTACCTTTCGGTTAAACTTGGGAAGGTCGAGCTTTTCGGCGGGGATTACTATTCCGTTGCCGCGATCTTCGATTCGGTTTCCGGTTTGAAGCCCGGGGCCACCGTGGAGATCGCCGGGGTCACCGTCGGGAACGTCGAAAAGATCTCGCTCGACCCGAAGCAGCAGGGACGGGCGCGGGTGCAGCTCAAGATGCGCAGCACCGTGAAGCTCCAGGACGACGTGATCGCGTCGGTGCGCACCAGGGGCATCATCGGCGACAAGTTCATCCTGCTCAGGCCGGGCGGCTCGGACCTGCTGATCCGGCCGGGCGGGATCATCAGGGAAACCGAGTCGTCGGTGGACCTCGAGGACCTGCTGAGTAAGTACATCCACGGCAAGGTAGAGTAAGCGCCGGAGCTGCTGGGCCAAGAGCCCTGGGCTAAGGGGGGGATATGGAAAGGTTGTGGCAAAAATGGGATACGGCCGGAGCCCTTGTTGCGCGAGCAATTGCAGGTTGCTGCAGAAAGCCGCGAGGCCTGTCACTGCTGGCGACCGTTGCGGCCCTGCTGACGCTGCCGGGGCCTGCTGCCGCCGCTCAGCAGACGTTGACTTTGAAAGAGTGCATCGAGCGCGCCCTGGTGCATGCACCGGAACTCGGCGAGGCGCAGGCGGACATCCAGTTGGTCGGCGCGAAGCTGGACGAGGCGAAGGGATACCGCCTGCCGCAGGTCGATTTCCTCGGGCTCACCGGTCCGGTGCCCCGGGCTCGGGGCAACCAGGTCTCCTCGCCGGACAGCATCAACAGCACCGACAGCTTCGGCTGGTTCGAGCGCGGCGACCTGACCGTCGTGCAGCCGATCTACAGCTTCGGCAAGATATCGCACTCCATGTCAGCGGCCAAGCACGGCATCGAGGTTGAAAAGGCGCGTCAGGTGCAAAAGCGCAACGAGATCGCGGTGAAGGTGAAGGAGTACTACTACGGGGTGCTCCTGGCACGGGACGCCAAGGCCCTCTTGGCAGAGGTGCGCGATGACCTGGCCAAGGCGCGCGGCACGGCGAAAAAGCTCCTGGAGCAGAATTCGAGCAACGTGGAGGAAGCGGACATCTACAAGCTGGACGCCTTCAGCGGCGAGATCGGCAAGTACCTGGCCGAGGCGACCAAGGGAGAGACGCTCGCGCTTTCCGCGCTCAAGACGCGGATCGGCGTTCCGCAGGAGACCGTGTTGGAATTAAGCGATACCAGGCTTTTGCGGGTGGGGGAACCGGTTGGCGCTTTGAACGCCTATCTTGATCGGGCTAAAGTGGCGCGGCCCGAGTTCAAGCAGGTGAGCGAAGGATTGCAGGCGCGGCAGGAGTTGGTTGCGGCGGCGCGGGCGGCGCACTATCCGGATATCTTCGTCGGCGCCACCCTCTCCGCGGCGTACGCCTCCAACAGGGACAAAGTGGACAACCCCTGGGTGCCGGACGAATTCAGGCACCTGTGGGGTGGCGTGGCGCTGGGTCTCAAGTGGAAACTCGACTTCGGCATCACCTCGGCCAAAGTCTCGCAGGAGCAGGCCCAGTACGACCGGCTGGTCTCCACCAAGAGCTATGCCGAGCAAAATATCCCGCTTGAGATAATGAAGTACTATGACGAGGGTGTTGAGGCGGCGAGCAGCATGGAGGCGAGCCGCGGCGGGTACGAGAATTCCAAGAAGTGGGCGGTGACCGCGCTGGCCAATTTCGACTTCGGCATCGGTCCGGCCAAGGAGATATTCGACGCCCTGCAGCAGTACGCGAAGATGCGCTGGGCGTATTTCCAGTCGATTTACAACTACAACCTGGCCCTGGCAAACTTAAGCCGCGCGGTGGGCGACGAGCCGCTTTAACCGGCGGCTGAATCGGCCGCCTGGGCAGTCGGATCAGTCGGATCAGTCGGATCAGGGAGTTGAAAAAGAGGTAAGTTGGGAAAAGCTGGCAAGTGAAAAAAAACCAAATAGCGGCCGGCTAGCCGAGGGTGACCTTGTTGCGGCCGGCCGTTTTAGTGTTGCACATAAGCGAGTCGGCCCGCTGCACGATGCTGCCCGTGGAGTCGCCCGGCTGGACCAGCGTAGCACCTAAATCTGCTCAGGAACCGGCAGCCTCACCGGCAACGGACAACGGTATAGCTCTTTTCGACGCTCGCCGTGTCGACCAGCACGACGAAGCCCCCTTCAGGGTGGCTGGCGACCAGCACGCCGTAGTCGCTGAGCCCCGCTGCCTTGGCGGTCCGGCTGGCGGCGCGCCAAACCTCGTCGAGGCTCGTTACCCGGCAGGTGCGAGCCGGTTCGAAGCGCTTGCGTGCGTCCTTCTGCAGCCTCGCCACATGTACGTGCAACTGGTCCTGATCCCGCCTGCCGGTCGGGTTCACCGCCAGTGCCCGCACGGACTCGTCATCGATCCTGGCGCTGGCGATAGCCCAGGCGAAGCTCCAGATGCCGTCGGGCCGCTGCGGATCTTCCACCCCGGTCACCTTGGCCCGCGGCAGCACGAGCCCGTGCACGAACTCCTCCGGGCAGCCGCACATCTTGCGGTCGCGCAGTGCCACATAGGCGTCGGTTTCCACCCACACTTCCGTGGTCTCCTTGCAGCTCTTCCCGGCGGCGCAGGGAGAATCGATCTGGGGCGCCGGGCAGGCGGTGCAATAATCGGGGGTCGTCGGGTCGAGGCAGGTGTTGAGGATGGTCCAGAGGATGTCGCGGGATCCTGCGGCCTGGGCCGGTACCGCGCCGGCCAGGACAAAAACGATTGAAAATGCGAGGAGCAGCGGGCGAAGGCAACGTTTGACAGACAACTTCATGGGGCTCCTGGTTTTGGGGCAATGCGAGATCTTGTTTACGCTAGTGTTACGGGCAGAGGGCAGGGGGGTGGGGAAGGTGCCACGGAGCAGGGGGAGGGTGCTATTCCCCCTGGCCGTGTCCATTCCCTGCCGCAGGTAAGCCGCCTAGTTGAGAGTCTTCCGGTGCAGGCTACTTCAGATCCTTCTGGGAAACCACGACGATCCCCGACTCGGTCACCCGGTAGCCGCGGCGTCGGTCCTCGTCGTGGTCGTAACCGATCTCCGTGCCGTCCGGGATGGTGATGTTCTTGTCGATGATCGCCCGCTTGATCTTCGCACGCCTGCCGATGTTCACGTTCTCGAAGAGGATGGAATC
>Ga0079306_1000244_pt1 | contig 59349 bp, 48 predicted proteins | sample Methanotroph_Enr_FD_79181 | JGI IMG/M metagenome (GOLD analysis project Ga0079306, IMG submission 79181) | Enriched soil microbial communities from Old Woman Creek wetland in Ohio, USA - Methanotroph_Enrichment_5 | ecosystem: Environmental > Terrestrial > Soil > Wetlands | place: USA: Ohio... | reverse complement strand
GAAAGTCGACTGGGTTCGTTTACTTATTGTTTTATTGATTTTGGCTGGAGCCATCTTATCTAACATTTATTATGATATGCCGGCGCTGGGTGTCTGGGTTGCAATATTCATCGGTGCTTTCATTCGTAAAATGCCGTGGCGCGAAGTTCAGGGATCCATCAAAGGTTCTGCTTTCCTTTTATGCCTGGTTACCGCTGCTTCTTTAATGCCGGTAGAAACGCTGCCATCGGCTTCCTGGATCACTGCCTTCATACTTGGCTTTGTGTCTGCTATATTTGACAATATCCCTTTAACAAAACTCTGCCTGGAACAAGGCCATTACGACTGGGGCATGCTTGCATATTCCGTTGGCTTCGGCGGTTCCATGATCTGGTTTGGCTCTTCGGCAGGCGTTGCCATTACCAACAAATTTCCGGATGCACGCAATGTTCTTTTGTGGCTCAGAAAAGGCTGGCATGTAACCTTAGCTTATATAGCCGGATTTTTTGTATTATTATTCATAATGGGCTGGGAACCTGCAGATAATAAAAGTCATAAAGAACCTGCCATAAGTTGTCCTGCTAAAGAATGTAAAGCCAGGGATGAAGCAAAGCTTCTATAATCGCGAAAAAGTAGTGTTGGGGCTAGTATATTCATAGAATAATTTCACAGGCATTATAAAAGATCCTGTATTCCTTCAGTATTTTTCTTAATAATTTAAGTGAATTATGTAAGCTAAAAATATTAATATTTTTCATTTATATAATTGATATTCAGCCACATAATAACTTGTTATTAATTTTAAGGAAAAATAATTGCTTAAAATTTTTTTTATTAAAAATCTTTGGTACTTTTGCCGCTCAAAATATTATTCGCAAATTATTTTAAAAATACATGAATGCTAAACTGATTTTGTGCTTAATTGTTTTCGTTCCTTTAGCCGGGGCTTTTATTCTTCCGTTTCTAAGTTCAATCTCGAAAAAATTTAGGAATATTGCCGCACTTGCTTTAGTTGCAACTTCTGTTATTTTATCATTTGTAATTCTGCCAAGTTCTGTCAGCAGTTTACCGCTGCAGTTTAATGTTGATTTTCCGCTGAATTTCAACTTCGGCTTTCTGGGCGATGGGCTTGCTGTTTTTATGGCAATTACATCAGCATTTATTGGTGCAATAATAGTTTTTTATTCTTTCGGCTACATTGATCATTATAAGAACCAGAATGAATACTACCTGATGGTAGTACTTTTCATAGGCTCAATGATGGGGATCGTGTTTTCAACCAACCTTATCTTCCTGTATGTCTTTTGGGAAATATCCGGTATATGCAGCTGGAGGTTAATCGGTTTTTACAGAGAGAAAGAATATGTAAGAAGAGCTGATAAATCATTTCTTGTTACAGTTTTCGGAGCACTTGTAATGCTGGTAGGTTTTATCCTTATATATTTCCAGACAGGAACATTTGACCTGATCGCCTTGAGAGGAACACACATTCCTAATTTGGCTGTGGTACTGATTCTTATCGGGATTTTCTCAAAATCAGCTACCTTACCTCTGCACACCTGGCTTCCTGATGCCGGTGTTGCACCATCACCCGTTACATCACTGCTCCACGCAGCAGTTCTTGTTAAAATTGGTGTTTATGTTTTTGCCCGACTGTTCCTGGTTACTTTTAATATAGATCCAATATGGCATACCGTAATTCCTGTTATTGTAGCTGCCAGTGCATTGGTTTCAGCAGGCGCTGCATTAATTGAGACGGATATCAAACGTATTATTGCTTATTCAACCGTAAGCCAGATCGCCTTTATTTTTCTTGGGTTGGCTACCGGAACCGTTATCGGGGCTGCCGGTGCCATAATATACATTCTTATGCACGGACTTGCAAAAGGTGGTCTTTTCCTCTGTGCCGGCATCATTGAACAGAATACAGGAACTAAAGATCTTAAAAAATTAGGTGGATTGATAACGGTAATGCCTATCACAGCTGCAGCATTTGCAATTTGTGCATTTTCAGTTATGGGTATTCCGCCACTTGGAGGCTTCTTCAGTAAAATGATGGTTATTAACGGTGCCGTAGTTGCTAACGAACCCTGGATCGCCGCTACATTTATTATAGGTGCAGTACTTACCATGATTTATATGCTCAGGTTATTTGTTAAAATTTTCTTTGGTGAAAATAAATTCCCTGGCGTTAAAGAAGGCTCTTTTACAATGGTTTTCAGCGTAGTTTTACTCGCAGTGCTCTCCATACTGGGTGGCATCTTGATATACTACCCTGCAGACTTTGTAAATGAGATTGTGAAACAAATGGCAATTTTATATTAATAATAAAGGATAAGTAAATTAAAATATATGTTTGGACTTACTTCTTTAGAAACTTCTCTTTTTTACACTGTAATTATTCCGGCTGTCACGGCAATGCTGGTGTTTGCACTCCCTAAAAAAGATTTTTTGATCAAAAGCCTTGTAAGCTTAGTTGGGGTCACCCTTAATTTAATACTGGCAATCTGGTTATTCGGAAAGGAAGCCTCATTTTCAATTCCCTGGACCGGATTTGGCCTTAACTTCTCTTTCAAACTTTATCAGTTCAGCAGCTTCATCGTACTTGCTTCCGCCGGGTTTTCATTCCTGATTGTTCTTTATTCATTGGCTTTCATGAAGGGAAGGGAACTTGTAAAACAATTTTTTGCGTTCCTTCTCATTACGGTAGCTATGGTTAACGGTGCTGTTTTGGCTAGTAACCTTCTTCTCATGCTTTTCTTTTGGGAAGGTTTGCTGATTACAACATTTGTTATGATTTTGGCTGGTGGGAAAAATTCCTGGCCCGCTGCAATAAAGGCTTTGATTATTGGAGGCGTTGCTGATCTTTTAATGACTTTAGGTATTTTAATGATTGGATGGATAGCCGGAACCTTTGAAATGGATCAGATCAACCTTCCGATGACAACCTGGGCAGGCTTTGCATTTGTCCTTGTTATGATCGGTGCCATTGCAAAAGCCGGTTCGATGCCGTTTCATACCTGGATTCCTGATGCCGCTCTCGCTGCTCCGCTGCCATTCATGGCATTTCTGCCCGCAGCCCTTGAAAAATTATTAGGTATTTATTTCCTCGCAAGAATCAGTCTGGATTTGTTCCAGTTTATGCCAGGCTCAGGCATGAGTATCCTTATGATGTCAGTCGGTGCTATTACCATTCTTCTTGCCGTTATGATGGCGCTCATTCAGAAAGACTTTAAAAAACTTCTCTCCTATCATGCTATCAGTCAGGTTGGTTATATGATTCTTGGAATCGGGACTGCTTTGCCGGTCGGTATTGTTGGCGGTCTTTTCCACATGATCAACCACGCCATGTATAAAAGCACCTTATTCCTTACTGGCGGTTCTGTTGAAAAACAAGCGGGTACCACCAATCTTGCTGAATTAGGAGGTTTGGGAAGGAAAATGCCAATCACATTTATCTGCTTCATCGTTGCAGCTGCTGCTATCTCCGGAGTTCCGCCTCTCAATGGCTTTTTCTCTAAAGAATTGATATTTGACGGAGCGCTCGAATCAGGTTCTATCTTCTATATTGCTGCTTTGCTTGGTGCATTCCTCACCGCAGCTTCATTTTTGAAATTAGGCCATTCAGCATTCATGGGAAAACCTTCAAAAGATATCAGCCAGGTAAAAGAAGCCAGTTGGCCCATGCTGATCCCAATGATTGTAATTGCTTCATTTTGCGTTCTTTTTGGAGTTTATAATCCACTACCATTACAAAATCTCATTCAACCAGTCCTTGGAGAAAGGTTAGCAGGCCATGATTATTCCGGTTTACCTCATGCATGGATTCTTGTAGTTGTTTCTGTTGTTGTTCTTTTGCTTGCGTTAGCAAATCACATGTATGGTGTAAGAAGAACCAAAAAAGCGCTGGGTGCCGTAGATCATATTCATTATGCTCCGGGACTTAAACAAATGTACGGCTGGGCTGAAAAAAGATATTTCGATCCTTACGATATCAGCAGGTTCTTTGTAATTATATTTTCTAAAGCTTTATATGCTATAGACAGAGCCATTGACTGGTTTTACGACACCTTCTGCGTGTGGGTGACAACCACTGCATCAAAAATTTTGAAAAAAGCTTTTTCTGGTAATTTCGCAGCTTCAGTTAGCTGGTCGTTAATCGGAATTGTAGTTATTATAGTAACGATAATGATTTTAATGTAAAGAGATTTAACAATGCCAACATTATTTCTATTAATACCTTTTATTGGAATCGTACTTCTTAACCTGTTTTATACAAAGAAGTTAAAGAAGCTGGCCTTCGGAACCGGAATACTGGTAACATTAATCCAGATGTTCATGGTGTGCGCCATTGTCTTCCAGTTAGCCGGAAACTTTTTTACAGCTATTGAAATAAAATATTTCATTAACCTTTCGATAGACCTGTATGCTGCAATAATACTTTTTACGATAGGCCTTATTGCATTTATCGCCTTAATTATAAGAAGACATTCGGATAATGAAGAGATTTTCAACTTCACGCAGCTCATCCTTATCATCATGATCGGGATGAATGGAGTTGTGATGGTTACCGATATTTTTTCATTATATGTGTTCCTTGAAGTAACATCAATTGCCTCTTTTGTATTAATTGCCAAGAAAAAAGAATTGCTTGCCCTGAATGGATCGTTCAAATATTTGTTGATGTCGAGCATTGCAACCTTAATGATCCTTACTGCAGTGGCCATATTTTTTATGACATTCGGAACCTTAAGTTATGAAGGATTAGCTGCACAATTAAGCGCTACGGCAGAAGTTTCAAGCCAGATTGTTTTAGCTATTATTTTCCTGGTTACCGGATTATCCATAAAAGCCGGGTTGGTTCCATTCCATATGTGGGTACCCGATGCATATTCTAGCCCCAGCGCCTCTGTTTCTGTATTGCTCGCCGGTATTGTGACCAAAGCAGGCGGAGTGTATGCAATTTTACGTTTATTAATGGATGTTTTCCCACAGGTAGTTATTATACAAGAGGTTTTTGCATTTATTGGTATCGTTTCTATTGTTGTGGGTGCATTGCTTGCTATCGGACAGAAGGATTTCAAAAAAATGCTTGCTTATTCAAGTATCAGCCAGATCGGCTATATTATTGTTGGTGCCGCCTGCGGTAGCCCACTTGGATTTCTGGGAGCTTTCCTCCATTTCTTCAACCATGCCACTTTCAAATCACTCTTGTTTGTTAATGCGTCAGCAGTTGAAGCTCAGACAGGGTATAAAGATCTTGATAAACTTCAGGGACTTGCCGGCAGAATGAAAATAACTTCATGGACCTCAGTTATTGCATTTTTATCAACTGCAGGAATTCCGCCCCTATCCGGTTTCTGGAGCAAAGTTATTATTATTGTGGCTTTATGGCAGGTCGGATTTATACCTTATGCCGTAATTGCTCTTCTGGCTAGTATTCTCACATTGGCTTATTTCCTGATTCTCCAGAGAAAAGTTTTCTTTGGAAAAACATCAGCTGAATTTGAAAATACCAAAGAAGCAAATAAGGGCTTTACCAGTGCATCGATGATTCTTGCGATCATTACGGTGTTGGTTGGTATTGGCTTCCCTTTCATATTGAATTTTTTAATGAATAAAGGATTGTTTTAAGACTTAATTACAAGATATGAACAACACAGTTTTGTATATTCTTCTGGGGTTATTGGTATTTTCAGCATTGCTCAGCGCATTGATCAAAAATACCATGAAAGCTGTTATTGCGCTTGCAGCAGCCAGTGTAATTCTAACCGTAATTATGTTTTTGATGGGCGCTCCTCTGGCTGCAGTTTTTGAATTATCTGTAGCTGCAGGTTTGATTACGGCCATTTTCGCAAGTACCATTAGCCTTACCGATAATCCGGAAGCTGACCAGGAACCAGGAAAAAATAAGAAAAGGATGAGCCGGTATATTTATTTACCAATCATTATTGTTATAGTTGCCGGTATTATTTTTATTATGAAACCGGGTTTGGACTTTACTTCAGTTACCAGTGCAACTAAAGATACGGTTCAGAATACCATTTGGCACGTTAGAAATTTGGATATAGCCGGACAAATACTTGTCATCTTGGCCGGTGTGTTTGGAGTAGTAATTCTTTTTAAAGAAAGATCAAAAAACTAAATCATGTTAACAGTAATTTTCCTGATCGTAGTTTTGTTATATATAATCGGTTTTTATTACCTGATTACAACAAGAAATTTAATACGTATACTCATAGCCCTCGAGGTTCTTACAAAAGGTATTACCCTTACATTAATTTATGTAGGCAAGGTCACCGGACAAATGGCAACTGCCCAGAGTATGGCAATTACTTTGATAATTATTGAAGTTGTGGTATTGGCTGTCGCTGCCGGAATTATAGTTAATATATTCAATCACACTGATTCGCTTGATGTCAGAGAAATTTTCAGGAAAAACAAATAGGGAGTTTTAAAAATGGAAAAAATACTTCTTTCGGAAAACATACTTCTTTCTCCACTTATCGCATTCTTTATTTTACTTGCAGTATTTGTTTTATTTACTTTTATTTCCAAAGGCCTTGCCCCTAAGGGTGTTGAATCTTTTGGTAAAGGTGAATCATATGCTGGTGGTGAGAATTTAAAATCGCATAAAGCTCAGCCTGATTACAGGCAGTTTTTCCCTTTTGCATTTTTCTTTACAATAATGCACGTTGTAGTTCTTATAGTTGCTACCGTTCCTAAGGAATTGGCGCCACTCTCTTTTGTTTATATTTTTGTGGCAATACTAGCTTTATTGATTTTGTTCAGAAAGTAAAAAAAAACCGATCTTCTGTAAAGACCATCGGATATTTAATTGATAAATAGTACATTGAAATAATTTTGCACCTCACCAAAAACCGAAAGCCAATTGGCGGGTGGACCGTGAGAGGAAAACAGATAAAACCGGAATTAACTCCAACCCTTTTTATAAGGAATTGGGTTACTTTAATTTATGGTTCTGTTGCACAATATTTCTAACGAGTAAAACGTTGTACAACGATGTTCTGCTTGAATAGTTAAAATGGTAATTAAATCAAGTAAAAAATGGTTCTAGATAAAACAATTAATTGGGCGCGGAGAAAATCACCCTGGATTTTACACTACAATTCAGGGTCATGCAATGCGTGCGATATTGAAATTCTTGCAGCTCTGACACCCCGATATGATGTTGAAAGGTTGGGCGTACTTTTGAAAGCAGTTCCGCGTCATGCGGATGTTTTGGTTTGCACCGGCCCGGTAACGGAACAGAGTGCTGATCGTATTAAACGCATTTATGAGCAGATGGCCGAGCCAAAATTTGTTGTTGCCGTTGGTACGTGTGCATGCTCGGGCGGCGTATTTCAGGGATGTTACTGTGTAAAAGGTGGTATAGACGCCGTAATACCGGTATCAGCTTATATTCCGGGTTGTTCCGTAAGACCTGAAGCAGTAATAGATGGCGTTGTAAAACTAGTAACCAGTCTAAAAAAATAAACAGCTTTTATGAGCAACGAAGAAAAAATTATCTCCGAACTGACACAGAAATTCACTTTCCTGAATGAAAAATGTGTTATCGTAAGGCCCAGGCGTGTAACTATTGAAGTTGATAGGGATAAAGCTCTGGATGTTTTCAGATATCTTTTCTCAGAACAAAAATTCGATTTTTTAAGTACGATCGTCGGGCTTGATTCAGGGGAAAACCTTGAATTCATATATAATATAAACAATAAGGAAGGCATGTTGATTAATGTTAAAGTATTTGCTCCAAAAGCTGATGCTGTCATTAAATCTGTGCTTGATGTCTACGCCGGGGCAACCTATTATGAAAAGGAACTTGAAGGTATGTTTGGTGTAAAAGTCGACGGGTTACCTGCCGGCAGACACTATCCCCTTCCAGAAAACTGGCCGCAGGAAGAACATCCCCTGTTAAAAGACTGGAAACCTAAAGATAAAGAATTAAAGTAGGAGGAGTATTATGCCAAAAAGAATTGAAATTCCATTAGGGCCTCAGCACCCCGCTTTAAAAGAGCCTGAAAGTTTTACGCTGTACCTTGAAGGTGAAAGGGTTGCTGCGAGCAACGTTACGCTTGGTTACAACCATCGCGGAATTGAAAAAGCCTGTGAACAAAGATCGTACATCCAATGTCTTTATTTAATTGAAAGAACCTGCGGTATTTGTTCTCACTCCCACACTACAGCATTTATCACCGCTTCTGAAGAAGTGGCACAAGTAGAAATTCCTAAACGTGCAAAATATATCAGAGTACTTATCGGTGAACTTGAAAGAATTCATAGTCATCTGCTCTGGGTCGGTGTTGCCGGTCACGAAATTGGCTTTGACAGTTTATTTATGTATAGCTGGCGCGACAGGGAAGTTGTAATGGATATCCTGGCTATGCTTACCGGTGGCCGTGTTCAGTACAGCATAAATACGTTCGGAGGAGTTCGCAGGGATATTTCCGCAGCTCAGAAAGAACAAGTCCTGAAAGCAATTGATATTCTCGAAGAACGTACAAAATATTACATCGAGGTTGCCACCACTGAAACAACCATGATGGGACGTTTGAAAAATGTTGGCGGACTAACATATGATATTGCCATGAAATACAATGCCTCTGGCCCTCTGGCTAGAGCATCGGGCGTTACCCGTGATGTAAGAAGAGATGACCCCTATCTGGTATATGATGAATTGGATTTTAATGTAATAACCAATGATGGTTGTGACGTGTTTGGTCGTGTGGTTGTACGAGCTCTGGAACTTATGGAATCTTACAAAATCATCCGCCAGGTTTTGAATAACATGCCCGACGGCGACCTGACTGTTAAAGTTGCCCGAAAAGTGCCGGCCAATGAAGCTACTGTCCGTTATGAAGCACCACGTGGTGAAGATATACATTATGTCAGAGGCAACGGAACTGAAAAACCTGAAAGGGTCAAACTCAGAGCTCCAACCATGGCAAACCTTGCTTCTATCACCTATATGCTCGATGGCGGGTATCTGGCTGATGTTCCTATTGTAATTGCAGCTATTGACCCTTGCTTCTCATGTACCGACAGGGCAATAACAGTCAAACAGCTTGACAATGGCCGCGAAGGCACTCTGGATTGGAACAAACTGCGTGAATACAGCATCGAATGGCACAAACAACGTGGCTTTGATGCACACAAAATAAAATTATCGATCTGATTGTAATAAACTAAGTCTTTATATATGCTTTGGTCATTGTTTTTTATTTTCATTTTTCCGGGAGTCTTCTTCCTCAGCTCTTACGGTTTGATACTTGAATATCTGGATCGTAAATTATATGCACGTTTCCAGAACCGTGTCGGTCCGCCATGGTTTCAGCCGCTGGCCGACTTTGTAAAACTTATGGGTAAGGAAGGTATTATTCCAACACATGCCGACAAAGGAATGTTTAAAATATTGCCTGCTTTTGCCATGGCAGCAGTTTCAGTTGTTATTCTTTATGTTCCCTTATGGAGCACAAATGCACTGTATTCGTTTGATGGAGATTTAATCGTTATTTTATACTTACTTACGATACCTACATTAACCTTCTTCCTCGCCGGCTGGTACTCAACATCATTATATGCAACCATCGGAGCTGTCCGTACCATTACCCAGCTTTTTGCCTATGAAGTTCCCTTGTTCATGGCGCTTCTGGCTCCTGCCATCCTTGCAAATACCTGGTCGCTCAGTGGTGTTGTTGAATTTTACAGTAATAATCCCTGGCTGGCACTTGCCAACATACCAGGTTTTATTGTGGCTGTAATTGCTGTTCAAGGTAAACTGGAAAGAGCACCTTTTGATATTCCTGATGCTGAAACAGAAATTGTTGCAGGACCATTTACCGAATATAGCGGACGTTTTCTTGCAATCTTCCGTATGGCTATCGATTTCGAACTGGTCGTGACATCATCTATTATTGCAGCAGTTTTTATTCCTTTCTTTAGCACTAACCTTTGGATAGGGATTCCGATTTACCTTGCCAAAACAATCTTAATTATTTTCATAATGTCGCTCATGCGGGCGCTGATGGCAAGGATCAGGATTGAACAAATGGTGAATTTTTGTTGGAAATTTCTCGCACCTCTGGCCATCCTGCAGATTTTAATTGATATAATCATCAAAGTACTCGTTTAACATGCCAAACAAAATAAAAGGACCCGGAAAAATGTTATCCATGGTTTTTGGATCTCAATTCAAAAAACCTAATACCGTATTGTATCCGTTTTTTAAACCCGAAGTAGTTGACCGTTTCAGGGCTAAACTGGTATTTGATCAGGAAAAATGCATCGGCTGCAAAATATGTATGCGCGATTGCCCTTCATTTGCCATTGAAATTTTTAAAGTTTCTGAAACCGAAAAGATTTTTCAGGCTGTGGTACGTCTCGATCGTTGCATTTATTGCGGGCAATGCGTTGACTCATGTCCGAAAGATGCGCTGGTACAGAGCAAGGATTTTGAACTGGCTCATTTCAACAGAGAATCATTAAAAGTTGAAATTTAGATTACTGACTTGCCGGTTTAAATTAAACCAAATTATTGCCGCAAAGGAATTTTAATTTCTTTGCGGTTATTGTTTTAAGACACTCCTATTCATACCATTAAATTTTTGTATTACTGTGAAAATAACCCTGAAAAATACGGACCACAAGTGGAAAGATGGCATTCACCCTGATCTCGCTTCGCTAGCTGAAAAACTTAAAAAAGCCAAGAAAATAGTCATACTGGGTGTGGGTTCTGAATTGATGCAGGACGACAAAGCCGGACCGGATGTTACCGTTTACCTGGAGAAAAAATATGGCACCGAGCATCCTAAAGTCAGGATATTTACAGGATATACTACTCCTGAAAACTTTACAAAAGACATTGCAGATTTCCATCCTGAGCACGTAATTATTGTAGATGCTGCAAATCTAAATCTTGCCCATGGCACGCTTACCGACCTGCCAGTTGACAGAATAACCGATTTCTCACTCGGGACTCATAAACTTTCACTGGTAATGATGATCAAGTTTCTTGCAGAAACAGTAAATCCTAAGTTTAGCGTACTTGCGATACAATATAAAAGCGTTGTTTTTGGTGAAAAAATGACCAGGGAGATGAAAGCCGGTGTAAAAAAAGCTTCTGCATTTCTTTGTGATGTCATCGATAGTTTATGAATCGATGAAGATGGATTTTATCTGCATCTCTTTCCCACCAATAATTTCAAATTGCGTTGACTGGCAGGCAGGACACACGGTAGCCCAATTGTAAATTTCAAAAATAGTCTGGCATTTATCGCAACGTGATGTTCCCGGAATTTCGGTAATCACAACTTCAGCGTGCTCCATAACGGTATCTTTCACTGCAAGTTCAAGCGCGAATTCCAAACTGTCGATTACTATTCCTGATAACTTCCCTACCTCGATTTCTATGCGGTTGATTTTTGTTACCTGATGGTCACGGGCAAATTCTTCAGCAAATTCAATAATGTTGGTGGCGATGGAAAGTTCGTGCATAATCTTTCATTTAACAAATTCCCAAACTGCTGACAGCCTTGCAATATCTTTTACAAACTTCCACATGGCTGCCCCTGCTTTTGTGAGTGATATTTAAGTAGTGATTTTTATTAACCTGCTCTCCTACTCGTCATTATAATTCATCAACAAAATAAGGAGCATAAAAAAATTAAGGCTTTTTATTTTCTTCAGCATCAATCTGGCGCTCCAGATCTTCCATTTCTTTGAATAATTTCAACGTTTCCTGTGCCTTTTCTTCGCTGATAATCTGAATAGCAAACCCGGTGTGAACCAGCACATAATCTCCTGTTTTCACATCATCAAGCAGTTGGATAGATGCCTCATATTCCGTTCCTCCTACCGAAACAACAGCCATTTCGCCATTGATGGAAACTATTTTTGAAGGAATGCCTAGACACATATTCTTTAAATTTTTCTTTAAAATTGTACATGCAAAAGTACGAATAAAATCCCGAACAACAGCCGAAAGCTGGTACAATTGATTTATTATTTGTGTATTTGTGTTAACGCTTTGGAGCACTTGATAAGGCATTTCAAAACCTAAACTCAGGTTGCCAGTTGAATTTGCAGTCAGAAAAAGTGTACCTTTGCAATGTGAAAAAATTCATCAATATAACTGAAATAATTTTTGTCGCACTACTCTATTGTTATGCAGTTGGCTTTGTTAATAATACTCCCAACAACCCTGCTTTAATAAAATCATCCGGTAGCGAAAAAGAAACATATTTTTCTGTAGTAGCGGTCAATCTGTATCATCACACTACACAATCTGAGAATTCGCTACACTCATTAAGCAAAATACCAACCCGGACAATAGAAGAACCGTTTTACAAATTTTCATTAATAAAAGAAAATACAGAACGTTTAATGGTCCATTCATTTGCGCATTACACTTCTTTTTCGCTGAATTTCTTAATTCTTTACAGAAAATTCAACATCATTTTTCCGTTTCACAATTTCTGGTAATTCATAGCAGATAAATTCTTCTTTATTTTCATTTAATTTTTAGATGTTGAAATTTCAGCATCTGTATTTATTTATTAATAAATTTATTATTCTATGAATGCAATAACAATAATTTCTATAGCTATTGCTATAGCCGTGTGCATTTTGTTGATCGTTTTAATTAAAACCATCAAAAGAAAAAAGACACAAAAAAAATTTCAGACATTATCAGATTTTGCAGCTAAACATGATTGCAAGATAACCAAACATGAATTCTTTAATGGCATTTCAATCGGACTGGATGAAACCTCAAATTATCTGTTTTTCATTAAACATAACTATGATAAAAAAACAGAACAACAAATTGATCTTTTAAAAATTCAAAATTGCCGTGTTAATAACATCAGCAGAATGGTCAATGGTGTTGTTGTGATTGATAAACTTGAATTATGCTTTTCACCTTTAGCAAAGGATGCGCCTCAATTAATTATGGAATTTTACAATTCAGATTATGATAGCTTAACTTTAGCTGGAGAGCTGCAATTAATTGAAAAATGGGCGGAAATAGTCAAAAACAAGTTGAAAAATTAAGTTTTCAAACTTTGTACCAGCGCGTAGCTGTTTGAGGCTGTCTCAAAAGGCCTCTGTGTCCGCCGCGGCGGACTCTGTGCGTCCTCCTTTAACTCTGTGTAATTTTTATTTCACTGTTACACAGAGTCTCACAGAGTAGCCACAGAGTTCGCTGCGGCGGGCACTGAGAAATAATAGTAAGAAATTCCCTTTTGAGACAGCCTCATTTTTTTATTGAATATCCCTTAGTTTTTTTGCATCTGCCTTATTTAACCCGTTTTAGAATTCTCATTCCCGGGTAATAAAGGCAATTCAATCAGCAATTGAAAATATGCTTGCTCAGAACTTGGAGAGTTTTTTTATTGCATGAAATAACTGCCAATATTATAAATCAAAAACGACACCACCCAGGCCAGGATGGTGGTATAGAGTATTACAAATATGGTCCATTTTCGCCTTTTTATTGTTTTGTGAATGGTAGCAATCGTTCCAATGCAAGGGGTATAAATGGACACAAAAAATATGAATGATAACGCCACCAAAGGGTTAAAGATTTTCTGCCCTTTTTTGGGCCCGGAACTATATGTTTGTGTACGCAGGCTTTCAATCAGGTTTTTTTTATCATCGCCAGACTTATGTTCCGGCTGATATAATTGACTCAGCAATCCGACAATAGTTTCTTTTGCTGCCACACCGGATATCAGGCTTATCCCCATCCTCCAGTCAAATCCGAGGGGAGCAATTGCCGGCTCAATGAATTTACCTGTCATGCCCAGGTATGATTTTTCAATATTTTTATTGTCCGAATTATGTGGAAAATACCCAAGAAACCAAATAATCACCGAAGCAATAAGGATAGCGCCGGTAATTTTTTTCAATAACATTTTTGCATTGAACCACATAAATTTTACGATTCTTTTTGCTTTTGGCAAGCGGAATTTCGGCAAATCTGTACTATAAATTTCAGTGGTAGTTTTAAAGATATATTTCTTTAAAATCAGGCTTAAGATCATGGCTAATGCAACCGATGTAAAATATACGAAAAAAAGCACCGTGGCAGGATGTTCAGGGAAAAAAGCTGATATAAATAAGACGTAAACGGTGAACCTGGAGCTGCAGGACATCAGCGGGTTTATCAATATGGTGATAATGCGGGAATTCTTGTTTTTTATGCTCTGTGCCGCCATTATAGCCGGTACATTACACCCAAAACCCATTACCAGTGACATAAATGATTTTCCATTCAGCCCGAGGGGCTGCATCAGCTTGTCCATGATCAGCGCAACCCTCGACATATAACCCGATTCCTCCAACAGAGACAGCAACGTGAACAGAATAACGATATTAGGCATGAAAATCAAAACACCGCCCATTCCCTTCATGATCCCATTGATCAGAAGGCTTCTTAATGCACTTTCTGGTAAAACTTTTAATAATAAATCTTCAAGTAAAAAAAACAAATCCGTCAGCCAGATCATCGGATAATGGCCAAGCCCGAAAGTTGCCTGAAAAACGAGCCAGATAACAGTTATAAAAATAATTATTCCTAAAAACCTGTTACATAATATCTTGTCAACGTACTTTGCTTGTGTAGCGCTTAATCTGAAACTCATTTGTCAAAATTCTTTTGCAAAATTAAGCATTATTTATAATAATTCCAAATTAGGAGGTTTTAAATCTTTTGTTTAAGATCAGGATTGCTCGATTTTTACAATACCCGTAACCAAATAATTTAATTCGATCATTTATGGTCGATAAAAATCCATTTCGTTCCTATAGGGAGTCTGTATTAAAAATAAAAATTGTTGAAATTTACCTTAGTGATTTCCTTTGTGAGTTCTTCGTGTTCCTTTGTGGTTCAACTAATTATATTTACCACAAAGTAATCTCAAAGGATTACACAAAGGCGCACAAAGCAATTTTGAGACGGCCTCATATCGGTAAACAAGAATAAAAACCATGTTTTACCAAGTCCCCTATGGACGTAATGAACCAAGTATTTTATGGGTTCGATAAACATTTTATCGGGAAATAATAAAATCCAATGCTTATCTCAGGCCGCACCGCCGTATAAACCGGCTTCTGACTAAAATGAGAATCGTGTGCAAAATATAATTGCAACGTAACTTATTTTATTATTTTTGAGTAATAGAATTGATCAAAATAATCAAAAAAAAATGAAACATAGTAATCTCCCAAATGCCGTTGACAGGTATATCTCCACATTCCCTGCTGAGGTTCAGGAAAAATTACAGCAACTGCGCCAGGCGATTAAAAAAGCTGCTCCGGAAGCTGAAGAGGTGATCAGTTATAATATGCCGGCCTACAAACAGGGAAAGATACTGGTGTATTTTGCTGCTCACAAGAACCATATTGGATTTTACCCGACATCAAGCGGAATAGAAGTTTTTAGCAAAGAATTTTCGGATTACAAATGGTCAAAGGGTGCCGTACAGTTTCCTTACACAAAACCCCTGCCGTTGAAACTGGTTGAAAAAATCACACAATTCAGGGTTGATGAAATTACACAAAACCTGTAACAACCTTCAACAAAAAGCTGCTTCATGCCTTGATCAACGAAATCAAGTACAATTAATTTCTGTTTATAACGTGTAATAAAATTTCAAAATAGATTAATGGGTATTAATTATTTTTGACTCTTAATTTTAAAAACAAAAAAAATGAGCGGTTTTTTCGGATGCGTCTCAAAGGACGATTGTGTAAAGGATGTGTTTTATGGTACGGATTATCATTCTCATCTGGGAACAAAAAGAGCGGGGATGGTTTTTTATTCGGCAGAGAAAGGATTTCAGCGGGCTATACACAGCCTGGAAGACAGTTATTTCAGAAACAAATTCGAAAATAATATTTCCGGTTTTTCCGGCAACATCGGCATTGGTGTGATCAGTGATACGGAGTCGCAGCCTGTCCTCGTTTCTTCCCATCTGGGCTGGTTTGCTGTTGCCACCGTGAGCAAAATAGCCAATATTGATGAGCTTGAAGAACGGTTTATGAAGCAACGCCGCTTATTTACCGAGATCAGCCAGGGTGCCATTAACCCCACGGAGCTCATCGCCATGCTTATTGCCGATGCGGAAGATTTTGTGTCGGGTATACAAAACGTTTATGATTTGGTAAAAGGTTCCTGCTCCATGCTCGTGATTACGCCGGACTGTATTTTTGCTGCAAGGGACAAACTGGGCAGAACGCCTATCATTATAGGAAAAAAGAATAATGCATATGCTGCTTCCTTTGAAACAATAGCTTTTCCGAACCTGGGATATGAAATAGAAAAATACCTGGGGCCCGGTGAGATCGTAAAGATAACGGCTGAAGGCTATGAACAGGTTCGCAAACCGAACGATAATATGCAGGTCTGTTCGTTTCTCTGGGTATATTATGGCTATCCACCCTCCTGGTATGAAGGGATCAACGTTGATGAAAGCCGCTATAATTGCGGCAAGGCGCTTGCGAAAAATGATACGGTGGAAGCTGATTTCGTTGCCGGGATACCCGATTCGGGGATTGGCCATGCTTTAGGTTACAGCAATCAGAAACATCTGCCGCTCAAACGGCCTTACATAAAATATACGCCGACCTGGCCCCGCAGTTTCATGCCGCAAAATCAAAAAACACGCGACCTGGTGGCGAGGATGAAACTTATCCCGAACACTTCGGTTATCAAAGGAAAACGGGGTGTTTTCCTGGATGATTCCATTGTTCGCGGCACGCAGTTGAAAGATAATGTCCGGGACCTGCATAAAGCCGGAATCAACGAAATACACATGAGGATCGCTTGCCCCCCGCTTACTTATCCGTGTATATTTTTAAATTTCAGCCGCTCCCGTTCCAATCTGGACCTAGCTACTCATATTGCCGTCAAGCAACTCGAAGGGAAAGAGAATATGGATATGGCGGAATATTCAGACTGTAATAGCGAAAAGTATAAAGCCATGGTAGAACAGATAAGAAAAAATCTTGATGTTACCACGCTTGCATTTCAAAAACTTGATGACCTGGTGGAAGCTATCGGGCTGCCGAAAGAAAAGCTTTGTACGCATTGCTGGGACGGAAGCAGTTATTTTTAGCCCTGCGGATTTGTTATGGATTATATAAAAATATTTAGCTAATAATCTGTAAATATTTCTTTTTATCGTTTTATTTTTTATTATTGTATAAAATTACTTTAAACAATATTATATATGGCGAAACGATTATTCATCACCAAATCCATGACAAAGCTCATGGAAGAATCTGCTGACAAATCTCACGGTCTTAAGAGAACCCTGACAGCCACAAATCTAACAACGCTGGGCATCGGCGCTATCATTGGCGCAGGGATTTTCGTCATCACCGGTCAGGCAGCCGCTCAGTATGCAGGCCCTGCAATTTTAATATCTTTTATTATTTCGGGTATCGCATGTGCTTTTGCAGGATTATGTTATGCTGAGTTCGCTTCCATGATTCCCATAGCCGGAAGCGCTTATACATATTCATATGCCACCATGGGTGAATTTCTGGCATGGATCATAGGCTGGGACCTTATTCTCGAATATTTATTTGCAGCTTCCACGGTTGCTGTAGGCTGGGGCGGCTATGTCGTAAGTTTCCTGAATGATTTCGGTGTGTATATTCCTGCCCAGTTTTGTGCTGCCGCAGGAAGTGTATTGGTTGATGTGCCAAACATTGGATGGAAGCCCATTACGGATAATCTCATACAAAACCTTGCCAACATGAATATTGATATTAACACCTTGCCACATGTTACTTCCGTTCTGAACCTCCCTGCCATGGCCATAGTGGCAGTCCTTACGACATTGCTTGTAATAGGCATAAGGGAATCAGCTAATTTCAACAATATCATGGTAATTGTTAAAGTTTCTGTAATCCTGTTGTTTATTGCCATTGGGTTTGCCTTTGTGAAAAGTGCGAACTGGCATCCTTTTATTCCCGAAAACACCGGTGTTTGGGGGCATTTCGGTTGGAGCGGCATCTTCCGGGGGGCAGGTGTTATTTTCTTTGCATATATCGGCTTTGATGCCGTATCTACTGCTGCCCAGGAAGCAAAAAATCCTCAAAAACACATGCCTATAGGCATCCTTGGCTCGCTGGGCATTTCAACTGTTTTATATATGCTTGTTGCCATTGTTTTGACAGGTATTGTCAGTTACACATTTTTAAATGTTTCCGATCCTATGGCTGTAGGAGTAAATGCAATGGGCGACGGCATGTTCTGGTTAAGGCCGATCATAAAAATTGCAGCTATTGCAGGACTAAGTTCTGTAATTCTGGTGATGCTTATGGGACAGCCCCGTATTTTTTATTCCATGTCAAAAGACGGCCTGCTTCCTCCGGTATTTTCAAAAGTTCATAAGCGTTTTAAAACACCTTATATAAGCACTATTGTTACAGGAAGTGTAGCCATGATCATTGCCGGAGTATTACCCATTGGAGTCCTCGGTGAGCTGGTTTCAATAGGTACGTTGCTGGCTTTTGCCATAGTATGTGTGAGCGTTCTTATTCTCAGAAAAAAGCGTCCGGACCTTCCCCGCCCTTTTAAAACACCTCTTGTTCCTTTGATACCGATATTAGGTGCATTGACCTGCATAGTCCAAATGGCTGCATTGCCAGTAGCGACATGGCTTCGATTAATCATATGGATGGCGCTGGGCCTTATGATCTATTTTTTATACGGCATCAGAAAAAGTAAATTAGGAAAAGAATTGAAAGAAAAAAAATAAGACAGGATCAGTTTGAACCAATACAGAGCTCTTCAGGTTTTACACCTTAAGCTTGATTGCTTTGAATCATACAACGACCTTAAAAAAAAAATCAAATGCTAAAAAAAACTTGCTTCCTCCTATTATTCCTGATGACGAACATTTGCTTTGCGCAACAGAACGAAACACTCAGCCAGGTTAAAATCTGGTGCGATAACTACAACCAAATCCAGTCCGCGGATATTTCATTAGTGCATGGCCACTATATGCATAAATCATATTTTGAAGGTGAGATCAGCAGTCAGGACCTGAATAAATTAAAACTGTCCGGCCTGCAATACGAAATAATCGCAGATGATCTTACGGAATTTTATAAAAACAGGAACCAAAATCAGGGAAGCCCCAAGCAAAAAAACATTACATATAACTGCGGTTTGCCAAAAGCATACGCTACCCCGGCCCACTTCGGCCTTGGCTCCATGGGAGGCTTCTATACCTATGCTGAGGCCCTTGCCCAGCTCGACAGCATGCGGGTTTGGTTTCCCAACCTGATCTCGGTTAAAACCCAGATTGGCGCTTCTATTGATAGCCGCGCCATCTATGCGGTGAAAATTTCCGATAATCCCGATGTGAACGAAAGCGAAAAACAGGTTTTATTTACATCGTTGCATCATTCATCAGAGCCATGCGGCTTACAACAACTGATATTTTTCATGTATTACCTGCTGGAAAACTACAATACCGACACCGAAATACAATACATGATCGATAATCTTGAAATTTATTTTGTCCCGGTTGTCAATCCTGACGGTTATGTGTATAATGAAACGCAAAACCCCGGCGGTGGCGGTACATGGCGCAAAAACAGAAGATACAATGACATTCTTTCCTATGGAGTTGATCTTAACAGAAACTACGGCTATGCCTGGGGTTACGACAACATCGGCTCGCAACCGCTTGGTGTTTCTCCATGGTACCGTGGTACTGAAGCATTTTCCGAACCTGAGTCTCAGGCGATGAAATCTTTTATTGAGGCTCATGAATTTCTGCTCGACATGAACTGGCATTCGTGGGGAAACTTTCTGATTTATCCCTGGAACTACCACTCTTCGATGACACCCGATTCCACCTACTTCGAGCAACTTTCCCGTTATGTGTCGATGGATAGCCATTACCGTTATGGCACCTGCCAGCAAACATACGGCTACAACAGCAACGGTGATGCCGACGACTGGGGATACGGCGATACCACCACCAAAAACAAGGTTTTTTCCATGACCGCCGAAGTTGGCGCATCCAGCGACGGATTCTGGCCACTGCCGGCAAACATAGAAGCGCTGTGCAAAAATTCTCTTGACATGAACATCCGTTTTGCTCGGCTGGGAGCAAAATACGCGGTGGTGAATGATTTATCATCCTCTTATATCCAAAGCACTGCTGTATCTATTCCTGTTGAAGTGTATTGCCTGGGACTGGATGTACCGGCTGACTTTACGGTTAATATCACACCACTGTCATCCGAAATTATCAGCACCGGATCTTCAGCTTCTTTTGCCGGAATGCAAACACTGGAGCGCAGATATAACGACGTCTCATTCAATCTTGACCCGACTATTGCCCAAGGCACACCAATAATCTTTTCCCTCGATATCAGCAACGGAACTTATACATGGAAGGATACGATCACTAAAATATTCTGCACGCCGGATACGCTTTTGTATGATCCTGCAACTACGCTGAACAACTGGACTGCTTCCGGCTGGTCTGTTTCGGCTGAGAGCTATGCTTCTGCCCCATCATGCTTCACTGAATCCCCGTCATCAAACTACGGGCTGCTGCAAACTTCAACCCTTGAATTGACAAACTCCCTGGACCTCAGCACCGCTGTTGACGCTTACCTTTCATTTAATGCTAAATGGGAAATTGAAAAATCATTTGATTGGGTTCAGATATTCGCCTCAGCAGATAACGGAAGCACCTGGCAGCCTTTGTGCGGAAAATATTCATCCTACGGAACAGATGACCAGAAATTAAGCGAACCGGTTTATGATGGTTATTTCCTCAACTGGCTTCCGGAAGAAATTTCTTTGGATGCTTACCTCGGCGGAACCATTAAGATAAAATTTGAGTTTCACAGCGACCAGACCAACAACTACGACGGTTTTTACCTTGATGATATCACAGTGCTTTCAAACAGCCATACAACAGCGTCTGTTGGAGAATTTCAACATACAGATCAGATAAATGTTTACCCCAACCCTGCCGGTGATAACTTGACTGTCAATTTTAAAGCTATGGACCGTATTCCTGACAGGGCTGTTATCACAGATATTTATGGAAAACAGGTTTACAATGAAGCCTTTAATGCCAATGCCGGCAACTTAATTTATGTATCTGATTTAGCAAACGGCACATACATTCTACAACTTAAAGACAAAGACAGCATCATAGCTTTGAAGAAAATTATTGTGATGCACAAAAAATCCTACTGAAACTTACATTCTGATTTTATTATTTCAATGTCCGAAGGTTTAATTTTGTGTGGATCAGTCGAATCCTTAATTTCTTTGGCTCTTTGGCGGATCTCATAATCAAAATACAAACTCCATTGTTGGTGATGCTCTACTTTTGGGCCCAAAAAAATTTTCTTTATATAGGGTAATATTTCATTATATGATTCAATATAAAATCTTTTATTTGGTGTATTGGGCTTGATATTTTCCCGGAATTTAATTTCGTTACTATTGCGAGGTATATATCTAATTACTCTTACTTCATGTTCAAAATCATAATCCGAAGATTTGAATAAATAACAAATTTTAGAAAGATTCTTAAATATGGTGTTTTCGATATCTTTATAAAAATCATCTTTATTGTTATACTTGTCCCTGAGTTTTATAAGTTTATGTATTTGTCTCTTTAAATTGATTATTGCATGTTCTATCCTTTTTTTTGTATCATTTGTTATTTCTTTTGTATTCTTTTGTCTTTTAATATAAACAACATTCAAGAGTTCTTCCTCAGAACTTTCTTCTGTGACAGTTTCATCCGTTATTTTTGTTTTCATCTTAAAAAAATCATTTCTAAGAATAACACTACATCCAGCAGCTTCTTTACCATTTTCATCTTTACCATAAGTGCGCCACATTACCAACTCATCCTGGTGTGAAATTTCTCCGTCATCATCTTCTGCAGGCAGAAAAGAACCAAGATAAACACTTGTTTCAGTGCGTTTTTCCCCATTAAGATAAGCTTGTTTTATTTTGTTATCATTTAAATAATCAAAAAAAACTTGCCCTTCCATAGGATCATTCATGTAAATCGCATTACTGTATTGCATTTTTGCATTGAGGCTTTTAACATATATATCAGCAACCGGCAAATTCGTGTAATGCACCACAGTTTTCACTTCAGATATTGCAGTTTCTCTGATGGTTCTGATTATTTTTTCAATTTTTGTCTCAATCTCTGCTTTTTTTACTATATCATCTGGTAAGGCTTTATCTTTAAGATTTTCTCGACTATCCAATGCTTCCTGAGCAAGCTTGATTCTATTTTCTAAATAATAAAAATTTACATCTAGCTCAAGTGCTTTTTTATAGTTCTCAATGGACTTTTGAATTTCTCCTAATGCATACAAAGAATCACCTTTATTCCGATAAGTATTAGCATCATTATTTTTTAATTCGATAGCTTTATCATAATCAGCAATAGCTTTTTCATATTCTCCTTTATTATGCCAAACCACTCCTCTGTTATTATATGCATCAGCATAATCACTTTCTAAATCAATAGCTTTATTACAATCAGAAATAGCTTTGTCATATTCTTCTTTATAACGCCATGCTACACCTCTATTGTTAAATGCACGGGCATCATCATCTTTTAATGCTATGGATTTATCATAATCCACAATTGCTTTATCATATTCTTTTTTATTAAGCCAAGCATTACCTCTATTATTATATGCACCAGCATGGTCATTTTTTAATTCAATAGCTTTATCATAATCGGCAATAGCTTTATCATACTCTCCTTTATTAGACCAAGTAATACCTCTGTTATAATAACTTTCGGCATTGTTATTATTTAATTCAATGGACTTATAATAATCGGCAATTGCTTTGTCATATTCTCCTTTTTTATTCCATGCAAGACCTCTATTATTATATGGTGTTTCATAATCATTTTTTAATTGAATGGCTTTATTAAAATCGGCGATGGCTTTGTCATATTCTCTTTTGTTTAACCAAGCAAGACCTCGGTTATTATATGCTCCAGCATAATCAATTTTTAAATCGATGGATTTGCTATAATCGACGATAGCTTTATCATATTCTTTTTGTTCAATCCAACCCAATCCTCGTAATGCGTATCCATAGTAATTATTTGGAGAAGAAGAAATTGCTTTTTCGGCATACATAAAAGCCTCATTTGCCGCTTTTAATTCGTAGTGCGCTCTGGAACGCCAGCAAAATAAATCAGCCTTTTTATATTTATCCAGCACGGAATCTGGTAATAATGCGATAATCTCTTTATACTCATCAATTTTATCAAGCTCTTTAATTTTTTTAATAAGCTCTTCTATTTCACCCATATTAGCTATATTTTGTTAAATGATTTTGCAACTTTATTTAAGTTAATTAAACAACAAATATAAACTAAGCATATAATCTTGCAAGAAGTTTTTATCAACAAAAAAGTAGTTTTTAATAAAAAAAAGCCGGCTCATACGAACCGGCTTTTTTATTAAAGTGAGAAATCAGTTATTCTTCAAATTTAATCTCGCCATCAACTTCTTCCTTCTTTTCTTCTTCTTTCTTCACTTCTTTTTTGCTTTGTTTTTCCTTGTATTTCTTGTCGAAACTTTCACGTTCACTCTGTTCCATGTCTGATTTCAGATTGGCCAGGGCTTCGATGTCACCAAGGGTTGTTTTTTCGAGGTTGTCTTTAATTTTCTTGACAGCCTTTTTAGCAACGGTGTCTTTGCTTTTCTTGTCAGCAGCATCTTTTGCCTTTTCAGCATTAGCTACATCCTGCCATGTTTTAGAATGTGAAACAAGGATTTTCTTGTTATCTTTCGAGAATTCGATAACTTTAAAATCAATGGTTTCATCTGTGCGGGCCATAGTATTGTCTTCTTTCAGCAGATGACGTGACGGAGCAAAACCTTCAACACCATAAGGTAATGAAATGATAGCGCCTTTGTCATTAGAATTTACAATGGTTCCTTTATGGATGCTGTCGACTGTGAATACAGTTTCGAAGATATCCCATGGGTTTTCTTCCAGCTGTTTGTGTCCTAAGCTCAGTCTGCGGTTTTCGGTATCCACTTCCAGAACAACTACTTCTATTTTTTCGCCGATCTTGGTGAATTCAGCCGGATGCTTGATCTTCTTTGACCATGAAAGGTCAGAAATATGGATCAGCCCGTCAACACCTTCTTCAAGTTCTACAAAAATACCAAAGTTGGTAAAGTTGCGGACGATAGCTTCGTGTTTTGAATGAACAGGATATCTTTCTCCGATGTTAGTCCATGGATCAGGTATCAGTTGTTTAATACCAAGTGACATTTTGCGTTCTTCGCGGTCTAATGTCAGGATGATAGCTTCTATTTCGTCGTTTACTTTCAGGAAATCATGAGCCGTGCGTAAATGCTGTGACCATGACATTTCAGAAACGTGGATAAGTCCTTCAACGCCTTTTGCGATTTCGATGAATGCACCGTAATCAGCAATAACGACAACTTTTCCTTTAACTTTATCACCAACCTTCAGGTTCGCATCAAGCGATTCCCAAGGATGAGGTGTGAGTTGTTTCAAACCTAATGCAATACGTTTTTTACCTTCGTCAAAATCAAGGATAACTACCTGAATCTTTTCATCCAGTGTCACTATTTCTTCAGGATGGTTGATACGTCCCCATGAAAGGTCGGTAATATGGATAAGGCCGTCAACACCGCCAAGATCGATAAATACACCGTAAGAAGTGATGTTTTTAACGATACCTTCAAGTACCTGTCCTTTTTCGAGTTTTGCAATGATCTGTGATTTCTGTTGTTCAAGTTCGTCTTCGATAAGCGCTTTGTGAGAAACAACAACGTTTTTAAATTCGTTGTTAACTTTCACCACTTTAAATTCCATATTCTTGCCAACGAAAATATCATAATCACGTATGGGTTTCACATCGATCTGTGAACCGGGTAAGAATGCTTCGATGCCAAACACGTCCACAATAAGTCCGCCTTTGGTACGGCATTTTACAAAACCTGTGATGATCTCGTCTTTTTCGAGCGCTTCGTTCACGCGGTCCCATGCTTTGAGCAATTTTGCTTTTTTGTGCGAAAGTATCAGCTGGCCGGTTAGGTTTTCCTGGCTTTCAACATAAACGTCTACTTTATCGCCAACTTTCATATCAGGAATATCCCTGAATTCGTTAAGACTGACAACAGCATCTGATTTAAAACCAATGTTCACAACAACTTCCCTGTTGTTCATACCAACGATGGTACCTTCAACAACCTGTTGTTCAACGATGGAGCTTAATGTCTTGTCGTAAATGTCTTCCAGTTGCTTACGTTCTTTGCCGGTATAGTTATCGTGTTTTTTGCCGATAGTATCCCAGTCAAACTCTTCCTCGTAGATTTTTTCTTTTTTCAGAGGTTTTTCAACTTCCTTAACTTCTTCAGTTACCGGAGCAGCAGTATTCTCAACTGTTTCAGTTTTTTCAACCTGGGCTTCCACGTTTGCTTCTACCGGTTGTTCCTGATTTTCCTGAACGTTTTCCTGATCGTTCAAATTTGTTTCTTCGGTCATTTAATGATTTTTGTTTTTGTATGTCCGTAATTTGCTTACAGACAGGGGTTAATAATTCCGTTAATTATAAAAATTAATTTGGGGTGCAAAATTATTAAATATTAGTGAGATAACAAAGGATTTGTGGAAAAAACAATTCGATTTAAGAATAACGATCAACGATTTTCGATTTCAGATGTATTTAGAAAGATCGAAAATCTGCAATCGTTAATCGATGTTCAATATTAAAAACAATTCGATTTAAGAATAACGATCAACGATCCGCCGCGGCGGACTGATCTAAGATGTATATAGAAAATCGTAAATCTTCAATCGTTAATCAATATTCGATATTAAAAAAATATATGATTTAAGAACACTGATCAACGATCCGCCGCGGCGGACTGATTTCAGATGTATTTAGGAGACTACAAGTTATCTGTTGAGCATTAGAATTAATTGCTCATCACCTTAAATTCGGTCCTGCGGTTTATCGCCCGCCCCTCTTCGGTATCGTTGGTTGCCATGGGCTTGGTCAGGCCGTAACCTTTATAGGAAAGCCGTGTTTTATCAATACCTTTATTGATCAGGTATTCATAAACTGATTTTGACCTGTTCTCTGAAAGCCGCTGGTTGTATTCTGCAGTTCCTTTATTATCCGTATGCCCTCCGATTTCAATTTTCATGGTTTTGTTCTGGTTCAGCAAATCGACCAGGCGGTTAAGCTCAACTTGTGATTCGGGTTTCAGATCGAATTTGTCGAAATCAAAAAAGATGTTTTTCAAAACCACAATACTCCCTGCTTCAACGGGTTGCATATAGATGTCTTTAAGGAAAGGTTTAAGCTTGGAATGGTCGCCTTTCAGCTCGAAATTCTCTGAATAAAACAAATATCCACCCCTGGAAACATTTAATGCATAATTACGGTCCGTGGGCAAACTGACCATAAACTCACCGGTCTGCTGATCTGAAAATGATTGTACCACCACCTGTGAGTTTGTAAGGTCTATGAGTTCAAATTTTGCTTCGAGCCTTTTCTTGGTTTTGGAATCATACACAGTGCCCTTCATATAGTTTACAGCTGTAGGACGAGCTCCTTCATAAAGATCAAAAGAATAAATGTCGAGGCCGCCCTCGCCGCCGTATTTATCTGAAGAAAAATAGGCTTTATTACCGCTGGCATTCACGATCAGATAGCCTTCATCATTAAATGTATTTATCGGGTAACCGAGGTTTTTCGGTGTGGACCATTGGCCGTCATCATTCAGCTTTGAATAAAAAATATCCATACCTCCCATGCCGGGATGCCCGGTAGAAGTGAAATAAAGTGTTTTCCCGTCGGAATGTAAGAACGGCGACATTTCAGAAAGCCCCGTGTTGATCGAATCTCCCAGGTTTACAGGCGATGACCATGCACCGGTTTCGGACCGGGTTGTTTTCCAGATATCCATATTGCCTTTGCCGCCTTCTCGTGCGCTGGCAAAATACAGCGTTTTTCCGTCGGGTGAAATACTTGGCTGTGAATCCCATGAACCGGAATTTACCTTAATTCCCATGTTCACCGGCGTGCTCCATCCTGAACCCTGGCGTTGCGAAATATACAGATCGCAGCTGCCCATACCATCGGAACGGTTGCAGATCGTAAAAAACAATATCTTGCCATCAGGCGAAATACTCTGCGCACCTTCGTTCCCATGAGAATTTAAAGGAGCGCCCAACTTGCGAACCTTACCCCAGACACTATCGTTACGTTTGACACTCATATAAAAATCTTCTTCCCTGGCAGCCTGATGAATCGTATATTCATCGCGGGGCCTGAGCACGGTAATTACCAATATCTGTTCATCTACTGTAAGCGATGGCGAATACTCATTATTCTCTGTATTGATGCTGTCGCCCAGGTTCACAGGTTTGAACGGTATCGGGTTTTTCAGTGCATTAATAGCAAAAATACAGCTCTTCAATAGAAACTTCGAACGTTTCACGACTTTTGGGTCCTGCTCGGTATATGTTAAGTATTTTTCAAGATGCTGTTTTGCTTCATCATATTTTCCTATGGAAAATTCGTCTGAACCGATGTTGTAGTAGATACCGTCAAAATACTCCGGATCGATCTCGATGACGTTGTTATAAAAATGTATGGCTTTATCGATTAATTTCTGTTCGTCGTAGATATTCGCAAGCAACATGTGGGCTTCGATGAACTGGTCGTCTTCTTTAATTGCTTTCAGAAGGTTTGATTCGCAACTTATCAGGTCTTTGGCCTGGAAATCATCCATAGCCTTGTCAAAAAGTTTGATCGCCTTTTGATCTTTTGTGGAATATGTTATCTGTGCAAAAGAAAATTGCATGCAAAATATAAGGAACAAGACTGATGTAAGAATTTTTTTTGTTGCCATAAATTTGAATTGTTTACTATATATAACCTGACAAATATAGATTTATTTTGCAAATATTGATCTGGTGTTATTTATTTATATCCAAAAGGCTCGATGATGGATTTATGGTAAATCAGGCAGCGTAATTACTTGATTTTGTTCCATTTTTTTTGTAAATTTATATAAACATTTACAGGCCATAATAGTTTTAAAAAACCTGTATCACAGCGTGCATTGACATTTTTTTTTCAATTGAAGAACGGTTTTTTGATCCGAATAAAAGATGCTACTATTTTTTGAAAACAAAAAACTATGAAAAAGTTATCCCCCTTACTCATTTTGTTGCTTTTTATCTTTTCATGTAATAATGTAGCACATGTGGAAAAAAGAAAATACCTGCCGGGATATTACATAAGTATCTATGGCCATATTGAAAAAAATCCCAGAGTAAAAACTAAAGCAACAAACGTTGATCAGCTTCCAATTGAAAAAGCCATTTACATTACTGATAATTTAAATTATGAAAATCCCAGACAGGGGTTTTCATATACAGAACCTGAATCATTTGCCCGCTATAATGCCGGTTTCAAGCCTATTAGCAAAAAATCGGCTTATCCAACAACTGTAAAAAAGAGCATTTCTAAGCAATTCAATAAAGGGCAAAATTCTGTAAACCCATTGAAATCTGAGGCGAAAAGTGTTGTACCGCAAAAAGAACCCGTAGCAAATACAAAAAGCCCCAATAAATCCAATGCTTTATTCCTCTTGCTGGCGGGACTATTGGGCGGAACTACCCTGTCAATATTTATAAAGCACTTTAAAGAACCCGGAAAAATCTCATATTGGGCATTATTCAATAGAAAAAAAGCCGTAAGTATCCTAGTGGCAGCTCAAACGCTTGTATGTGGCGTCGGTCTTTATGTGGGAAAAATGTTAGCCGAAATGGGCCTTCAGACATCTGAAATTTCAACTAATATACTTTTAGCTTTATCTGCTGCAATCATTTTCTTTTTTCCCAAGCAAAAAGCAGAAAGCGGAATTTTTAAAAATTCTTTTAGAAAACAGCGGCTATTTTCATTTCTGTTGACATTAACCGGATTTCTCCTGATGGCAAATGTAAGCGACAGGGCATATTATGAAAAGGATTTTTCGCCTGTCATTGCTAAGGCATTTCACAAATCAGACAATGCTGGTTCTCATTATACAAACACAGCTTCATATGAAACAATCAGCCAGGCTTCGGATGAAGGGCCTCAATCTGAGCCTAAAACCGGAGTAAAGATATTACTCACCATAGTGGCCGTTATTCTTTTTCTTCTGCTGGGCTTTGGAATTGGCGTCCTTTCATGTTCTCTGTATTGTAACGGACAAGGCGTTCTGGCCACAATAGTTGCTGTAGGAGGCGGCATCGGAACTCTTATTTTACTCATTTATGTTCTAAGGGCAATTTGGAGGAAAGATAAGCCTTACCGTGAGCAAAAAATTAAGAAGGATGAAAGTGTCCGGTAATCTGAAACCGCAGCTGAAATTATACTGTCCTTGCAAAAATATCCATTACGGTATCCGCATGAACTTATGCGCCTGCAGCGAAACAGCCCATCCGGGATGCTGAAGTATGTAATCAACAATTTGCGGAATCATCGTTTTATAGCGGCTCCATTCGGGTTGCAACAACAGCCTGCACGAAGGTTTTACAAAAAGGGCATTGGCTTCCGCCCATTCAAAATCACTTTCATCGTAAATGATGACTTTAAGTTCATCCGCTTTTGGAAATATTTCAGCCAGTGGCGGAGCATTACGTTTGGGGGAAAGACAAATCCAGTCCCAGCTTCCGCTTAATTTTTCGCTTCCCGAAGTTTCAAGATACGTTTTTATGCCATGCTCTTTCAGCTTAGCACACAAATAATCCAGGTTGTAAAGCAGCGGTTCGCCGCCTGTAACGACCACCGCTTTTGCCGGACATTCCAGCGCATGAGAAACAATCTCGTCTGTGGAAGTCAGGGGATGAAATTCCGCCTGCCACGATTCTTTTGCATCACACCAGCGGCAACCAACATCGCAGCCACCAATGCGTACAAACCAGGCAGGTATCCCCGTATGCGTACCTTCGCCCTGAAGGCTGTAAAACTCTTCCATTAAAGGAAGCAGCTTCCCCTCGCTCAACAGTTGTTCCTGGCTCAATTTATACAATTTTATTATTTAAAGTATTCTTTTTTTGCCGCTTTCAATGTGTTCATCAGCAGCCCTATGATCGTCATTGGCCCGACTCCACCCGGAACCGGAGTGATATGAGAACATTTTTTCGACACCTCATCGAATTTCACGTCTCCTCTCAACCTGTAACCTGAAGTTGTACTATTGTCTGCAACTCTATGAATACCAACATCAATCACCACTGCACCTTGTTTAACCATATCAGCCGTTACAAACTCAAGCTTGCCGATGGCAGCAATAAGTATATCAGCATTACGGCAAACTTCTGCAAGATTCTGGGTTTTACTGTGGCAAAGTGTCACCGTGCAGTTGGCAGATTTATTATTTCTCGACAACAACACACTCATCGGTGTACCGACGATGTGGCTACGGCCTAATACAACGCAGTTTTTCCCTTCCGTTTCAACATGGTAACGCTGCATCAGCAATGATATTCCATAAGGTGTGGCGGGCAGGTAAGCCGGTATTCCGAGCATCATCTTACCTGCATTTACCGGATGAAAACCATCCACATCTTTTTTAGGATCGATGGCTTCAATAATCTTTTGTTCGTTGATATGTTTGGGTAATGGCAGTTGCACGATGAAGCCATCCACTTCCGGATCATTATTTAAAAAGTCCACCACCTTCAACAGTTCATTTTCGGTAGTATTTGCGGAGTATCTGTAAACAGAAGAAGTGAATCCCACTTCTTTGCAGGCACGTTCTTTTGATGCGACATAAGTCTGGCTGGCTGGGTCATCCCCTACCAATACGGCAGCAAGGTGCGGCGCTCTGCCTGATTCGGCAAGCATCTTGCGTACTTCTGCAGCAATTTCACTCCTGATCTCTTCAGCTGTCTTTTTTCCGTCGAGTAATATCATGATATTTTATTTAATTTTTCGGTGCAAAAGTAATTATTTATTGGCAAATGGAATCCAAAACAGCCTATATTACTTTATCTCATTCTTATTTTGGAACGCAATTTATTTTTATATTTGCCGGGAAACTAAAAAAAGAATCAGATGTTTGAAAACCTGAGTGAAAAATTCGACCGCGCGTTTAAGATTATCAAAGGACAAGGGCACATTACGGATATCAATGTTTCCGAATCACTTAAAGAAGTAAGAAAAGCATTGCTCGACGCCGACGTGAGCTATAAAATTGCTAAAAGTTTTACAGAAGATGTCAAGGCCAAGGCCCTCGGACAAAATGTGCTGACTGCTGTATCACCGGGACAGGTGATGGTAAAGATTGTGCATGATGAACTGACACTGCTGATGGGCAGCGAAAAGTCAGATATCAATATTAAAGCTAACCCATCCATAATACTTATTGCCGGGCTGCAGGGTTCCGGTAAAACTACGTTTGCAGCCAAACTGGCCAATTACCTGAAAACTAAAAAAGGTAAAAATCCGATGCTGGTAGCTTGTGACGTTTACCGCCCCGCTGCTATTGAACAGTTAAAAGTTCTCGGACAACAGATAGGCGTTGAAGTTTTCAGCGATGAAGAAGATAAAAAGCCGGTATCTCTGGCCAAAAAAGCAATAAACTTCGGAAAAGAAAAAGGACATAATGTGATCATCATCGATACTGCCGGACGTCTGGCCATTGATGAAGAGATGATGAACGAGATTGCCGACATTAAGAAAGCGGTAACGCCTCACGAAATTTTGTTTGTGGTGGATGCCATGACCGGGCAGGATGCGGTCAATACGGCCAAGTCGTTTAACGAACGACTGAATTTCGACGGTGTGGTGCTGACCAAACTTGACGGTGATACCCGTGGTGGCGCTGCCTTAACCATCAGATCCGTAGTGAACAAACCGGTGAAGTTTATCGGCCTCGGTGAAAAGATGGATGCCATTGATGTATTTCATCCCGAACGTATGGCAAGCCGTATCCTTGGTATGGGTGACATCGTCTCGCTGGTTGAGCGTGCGCAGGAACAGTATGATGTGGAAGAAGCACAGAAGCTGCAGAAAAAAATCGCTAAAAACCAGTTCAACTTTAATGATTTTATTGATCAGATAAAGCAAATCAAGAAAATGGGTAACATCAAAGATCTGGTTGGCATGATACCCGGCATGGGCAAGGCAATGAAAGATGTTGATATCAACGATGATGCCTTTAAAGGCATTGAAGCCATCATAAGTTCTATGACTCCCAAAGAACGCGAAAACCCTGACATCATCAACGGCAGCCGCCGCAAACGCATCGCTTCAGGCAGCGGCAGCACCATTCAGGAAGTCAACCGCCTGATCAAACAGTTTGAAGATACCCGCAAAGTAATGCGCTCCATGAGCCAGGCAGGTAAAAACCCGGTCAAACAAATGAGAAACATGCGCCAGATGATGGGGAAATAAATAATGTTATCAACTGTTTCATATAATTGCTAATTCCAGGTATTCATCATATAAAATTCAAAAACAAACAAAAAAATTAAAAATGAAAAAACTAAAAACGTTTCTTTTAATAGCAGTTGCCTTGCTGCTTTTTGAAAATCCGGCTTTTTCACAACCGGGATCATCCTGTGCAACCCCTTATGTTATCAACGCCTTGCCGTTCACACAGACAGGCATGACCACCAACGGGTTTCCGGATATTTTTGATAACACCTCCGCTTGCAACAGTACGTATATGACGGGTAACGATTTTATTTTCACTTACACGCCTGCTTTTACTCAATATGTCAATATTACATTAACGAATACTGGTTTTGCGACCGGGTTATTTATTGTAGACAGCTGTCCCAGCCTGGCAGGCGCTAATTGCGTGGCATCAGCCGAAGCTATCGCAGGAAATCCTTCAATTTCAAATGTTTCGCTGAATGGTGGAACCACCTATTATATCATTGTTTCAACCTGGGATCCGGGGTTTCCTCCAAATCCTTCAACAGCTTTTGATATTCAGATGGATATGATAAACCCCTATGATCTTTCTGTAGCATCAATTATTAGTCCTGTTTCAGGATGCGCACTCACCGCATCAGAAAATATAATCATCAATGTTGCTAACAACGGTATCGCTGCAGTTGATTCATTTATGGTTGAATATGTTATTGATGGAGGGACACCCATTACAGATACCATATTCGATGAAATCCTCGCGGGCGGGAACTTAACATTTACATTTACCGTACCCGGAAATTTTTCGACTCCAAACAGCACCTATAATCTTGTTGTTTATACCAAGTATATGGACAGCAACCCTGCCAACGATACGGCCAGTGTTTCAATAACCAACTCCCCTGTCATCAGCGTTTATCCATATTATGAAGATTTTGAAGCAGACAATGGCGGATATGGTTCAAGCGGCACCAGTTCTTCATGGGCATGGGGAGCACCGGCCAAACCAATAATAACGCACTCCTCATCACCAACAAAATGCTGGGTAACCAATCTGACCGGAAACTACAACCAGGGTGAGGCTTCTTACCTTGACTTTCCCTGCCTTGATTTTTCAGGTTTGACAGCTCCTGTTCTTGAATTCGATATCTGGGTGGCTACAAGTGGTACCTTAGATTATTGCAGGGTCGAATATTCAAAAGACGGTGGGGCTTCATGGGCAATCCTCGGCCAGCAGAATGATCCGGTGAACTGGTATGACGGAACTAATGGCTGGGCAAACGCACAGGCAGGTTTTATCACCGTACGGCACCGGGTTGACAGCCTTGCCGGTAACGCCAACGCCAAATTAAGAATATATTTTTACGGCAGCATTATCAGTCAGACTGACGGCGTCGCCATTGATGATATAAAAATTTACCAGGCTCCCGCCAACGATCTTGCTGTCACACAAATACTTTATCCCGGCACCTCATGCGGCCTGACCAGTAATGAATTTATGCAGGTTACCATCGAAAACTTAGGAACAGCAGCTCAATCCAATTTTAATGTAGGCTATTCCATCAACGGGGCAAACTCAATACCTGAACTTGTTGCAGCAACAATAAATCCGGGTACTTCCATGCAATATACGTATACAACTCCTGCCAACCTCAGCGGCACACAGCAATACGTGATAAAATGCTATCCAGGCCTTATTGCAGATGCAGACCTTACAAACGACACGGCCAGTGTTACTATAAATAACCTGCTTGGAATAAGCACCTATCCGTATGTCGAAGATTTCGAAACCAGCGATGGCGGCTGGGTTAGCGGTGGATTAAATTCGTCGTGGGCTTGGGGAGCGCCTGTAAAACCAACCATCAACCATGCAGCTTCTCCAACAAAGTGCTGGGTTACCAATCTGACTACCAATGCCAATATGTTGGAAATGTCAAACCTGACGGGCCCCTGCTTTGATTTTACTACACTCACAGCTCCTGAAATAGAATTCAACATTTGGTATGCCACTTCATCCATGGCTCCGGGAATGGACAGCATCGTACTTGAAGTTTCTGTTGACAGCGGATCCACATGGTCACGTGTTGGCCATCTGGGAGATGGCTTCAACTGGTACAACACAGATTACGGATGGAGCGGAAACTCGGGTACATGGCTGCATACACGCCACACTCTTGACAGCACGGGAGGAAAAGAAAATGTCCGTATACGCATAAGTTATTATGGTCCGTATGCTTCAGTTTGTGAAGGTATGGCTATCGACGATATTTATATTCATGAAGCTCAGGCAAACGATCTGGGTATTCTTGAAATTAATTCCCCGACTAGTAGTTGTAATTTATCAACCAATGAATATGTTGGCATACTCTTTACAAATTACGGACAGAATTCTCAAAACTATTTTCCAATCAGTTACCAGATAAATAACGGTCCCTGGAACTCTGACACCATATCTTTTGATATTTATTACGGGGAATCAATATATTGGGTCTTTTCTCAGACGGCAGACCTTTCCGCTTTAGGAACCTATGTTATAAAAGCAACAACAGGTTTGGTAACCGATGGGGATCATACAAATGATACAATTGTAGCAGTCGTTGAGAATGCTTCAGCAATAGCAACATTGCCCTATACGGAAGATTTTGAATCCAGCAATGGTGACTGGTACACAGAAGGCACATCCTCCTGGGCTTGGGGCGTTCCGGCTTCAACCATCATCAATACCGCACATTCACCGTCTAAGGCATGGAAAACAAACCTCACAGGTAATGCCATTGCAGGTGAAGAGTCCTACCTCTACAGTCCCTGTCTGGACTTTACCAACTACGATAATCCATTTATTGAATTATATATCTGGCACGAAACAACACCTATGATGGGATCATCGGCTGTTCTTGAAGCATCTGCTGATGGTGGAATATCCTGGAATATCATTGGCCCGAACGATATAAACAACTGGTATGTAACCAATCTGTCCGGTGGCAACAGTTGGACAGGAAGCTCGGCTGGCTGGGTATTCAAAACTCATGCGCTTGATTTATGCGCAAACCAGTCCGGCGTGAAACTCCGTATTCATTATATGCCCGGTCAATTCTCCATGGTTCCTGAAGAAGGAATAGCCGTTGATGATATTCACATTTACGAATGTGTGCTTCCTGAAGCCGGTTTTACCTATAGTGCAAACGGCGCAACCATCAATTTCACAAACACATCATCCGGTGCCACAAGCTACGTTTGGAATTTCGGAGACGGTACCGCAAATACAAACGCGAACACTGTTCATACCTATGCAGCATCAGGAAGCTATGATGTAACGCTTGTTACAACTAACGACTGCGGATCAGATTCCGTTACACAAACTATCAATGTTACAGTGATTGGTATGGAAGACAACGCTGTTGAAAATAATATTATCTGCACTCCTAATCCGGGCAACGGAATCTTTAACCTGATAATTAACGGCAGTGTTTCGGGAGCTATGGACCTGACAATTTATAACCTCACCGGCAGCTTCGTCTATCATGAAATTATTGATGGTGTAAAAGGAAAGCTTGTCAAACAAATTGATATTTCCTCTTTCGGGAAAGGCGTTTATTATATGCAACTCAAAGGAAAGGATATTAACACCGTACGGAAAGTTGTGGTTGAATAATCAAGAAAGCAACATGATCAAGAAAAGCCAACGAGTAATCGCTGGCTTTTTTTATGCTATGAATTATTGTTTTAAAATAATCAGGGTAAAAACTTTTTGTAGTGTATTATAAAAAACAAAAAATATCAACTATGAAAAAAATCCTTTGTCTGTTGTTCACAACCATGCAGATATCCGTTTTATTTGCCCAGCTTCCATACACAATCATTGGCACAAACGTAACAATGTGTTATGGAAACTCCGCTCCTATTGCCTGCCCCACAAATTCAACAGAAGCCTTTTATGGACAATATCAGGGAGTCACTCCTTCATATTATGACAATGGTGATGGAACAATTACTGATCTGAATACCGGACTGATTTGGATAAAAGAAAGAGGAACAAAAACCACCTGGGACAGCGCATTTATTAATGCTGAAAATTGTTCTACGGGTGGATTTAACGACTGGAGGGTTCCTACCATTAAAGAGTTGTTTTCGCTTATAGATTTTAATGGGAAGTCTGGCCCGTCAGCACCACAATGCATCGCTTATCTGGATACAAATTATTTTCAGATGGCTTATGGTAATTTAACCGAAGGTGAGCGCATCATTGATGCACAGGACTGGTCTTCGACACAGTATACCTCACTGACCATGAACGGTGACACAACGATTTTCGGGGTAAATTTTGTCGACGGGCGTATCAAGGGATACCCAAAATATACGCCTCCTTCATTTACCGAGGGACAAAAAATGTTTGTCCGTTTTGTCAGAGGGAATTCAAACTATGGTATAAACAATTTTGTTGATAATGGTGATAATACCATTACAGACAGTGCTACAGGACTGATGTGGATGAAAGATGACAGCCAGCTGGCCATGAACTGGGAAGCGGCATTGGCATGGGCACAGACAAAAAATTCATTAAATTATCTTGGATACAACGACTGGCGTTTGCCTGATACAAAAGAACTGCAAAGTATCGTTGATTACACAAGAAGCAAAGATTTCTCCAGCTCTGCAGCTATCGACCCCAAATTTAACTGCACCACCATTACTGATGAAGGTGGTTTTACCAACTGGCCCTGGTACTGGTCAAACACCACGCACCTTGATAACATGTACGGAGTTTATGTGACCTTCGGCGAAGCGCTCGGATATATGAAAATGCCGCCCACAGCAACCTATTACACCCTTGTGGATGTGCACGGAGCCGGAGCACAACGCAGCGATCCCAAAAGCGGCAGTGTCACATCATTTTATCTCGGAACGGACCAGCTCGGGGATAGTGTTTACGGGCAAGGCCCCCAGGGCGATGTCATCCGCATCAACAATTACGTAAGATTAGTCAGAACAGTTACCAGTATAAATGGAATCAATCAACCGGAAAATAATGAGTTAGACTTCAACATAATGCCGAACCCTGCCAATACCACAGTTACTGTTACATTTAATTTTCAGGTAGCTGAGGCTGTGGAGGTAAACTTATTGAATTGCATGGGCGCGCCAGTGAAACAAATTAAGAATTTGGAGTCTGTGGTAAATACAATTGATGTGAGTGACCTTCCAAAAGGCTTGTATTTTATAGTCCTTCATACCACTACAAATAGCTTTACAAAAAAACTTATTATCAATTAGGTACTTTTTGATAGAATTATTTTCGTTAAAATGTTTCATTTTTTTTTACTATTGTCCGGTAAAAATTGATCTTTAAAAAAGGATGTAAATAATTGAATTCGTCTTTCACCTCTTATCCTAAAGGAAGAATTGATTTTCAGCAATTTACATCCTTTAGGATCGAGGTAAAATAAATTGATGAAAAGCATCCGCCGCGGCGGATGGTAGTGCTTTTCATAAATTTGAAAAATTTTAACCGGACAATAGTGATTTTTTTTTACATATTTCGAATTTTTGCTGCTGATAATATTATTTTATTTTTAGAATTAGTTGGTTTATTATATATTTGTAACTCATAATCAATCACAATTTTAAACAACTAATTTATGAAACAATATTTCATTCACGATGGGCAATACCAGCAAGGCCCCTTTGATATTGAGCAGCTTAAAAATATTAAATTCTCTAAGGAACATATGGTTTGGTACGAAGGAATGGAAAACTGGAAACCTGCCGGAGAAATTGAAGAACTGAAATCCCTATTCTTAGTTGTACCGCCTCCCCTGCCAAAAACAACGAATATCCCGCCACCCATGCAGGCTCCAAAGCCAGTTACTGAAGCACCTAAGAACAAAAAGAATAAACTTTTATACTTGCTCATTGGAGCCGGCACTGCTTTAATCTTACTTACTGCAGTCATTACTATGCTCGTAGCTAAATCCTTTAATTCAGATGCACGGAATGATATTCCTGCAGATTCTGTTGCAATTAAAACTGATGCACTCAAATCAGGTGAGCAAACTATTAATTCTACAGGAAAAGATGCAGCACAAAACTCAGGCACAAAAGCCACAACCAATAAAAGCGCACTTGATTCAAAACAAAGCGAAGAAGCCCAAAAAGATGCGTATCGTAAAAACTGGAGTAAACACGTTTTTGCCAGAGCCAATTATTCTTCGGGCCCTTTCGGCATTATTGTTAATCCTACTGTAACTGTTACCAACAGTTTACCCTATTCCGTAAATGAAATAACTGTGTGGCTTAATTATATGCTCTCAACCGGAGGTACCTGGAGATCAGAAAAAGTTACTTTTTATAATGTTGGTCCTAATTCTACTTCAACTAAAAACGCACCACCCACTGACAGAGGCTCTTCAATACAGACACGCATCAGTAAAGTCACATCAAGTTCACTTGGGTTGTATTATTCTGACTAGAACCATAATTTAAAAGTTTGAAGATGGATAATTTACATTGCATTGTCGTTAAGTCCCCTCTTGGTAATATTGTTATAGAAGGAACAAAAAAAGTTATTACCTCCATAAATTTTTATGATCAGGAAGATGAAATCAGGCAATCTTCTACCCCTTTACTTAAAAGATGTGCAAACCAGCTTCACGAATACTTTAACGGAAAAAGAAAGAACTTCACCATCCCTTTTCAGCAGACAGGAACAGATTTTCAACAAAAGGTCTGGAATGAACTCAATGTGATTTCTTTCGGACATCTTTATTGCTATGAAGAAATAGCCTTAAAAATAAAAAATAAAAAACTGGTTCGTGCTGTGGGGCATGCCGTCGGAAGAAACAATATTGCCATCATCGTCCCCTGTCACCGGGTGATAGGAAAACATGGCGACATGACGGGTTATGCCGGAGGCTTATGGCGTAAACAGTGGCTCATAGAACACGAGCAATATTACCTGCTGAACTTTAATTAACAAATCTCACTGTACTGCAAGCCTGTGTTTGCGAATCATATAAATTATTCGTTCGGAAAATAGCAGTACTAATACAGATGCAATACCATAGATTAAAATTGGATTCAGTCGGGGCATCCTCAGTTTTTCTAAAATATCCTTTACAGAAATCAGCCATGATGGAGTTTCAACCACCAAACCGGCTCCAGTGACAAATGCAAGAATTGTAATTGCAATCATAAATACAAACATAATTATGGTAAACTTTATCAATGTATTCCTGCTCTTTGCCTTACGCATCATAATCTTGTGATGAAGTTCGACCTGCTGCATGACCTTATTGGTAATTGCAGGAGGAGCTTTTATAATATTTTCTGCTGACATCATTATATCCAGAGACTGATAGAGATTCAGTTGTTCACAGCATTCGCTGCAAATACTGATATGGGCTTGAGCTTCCAGCTGTTCTGCCGGCGTCAGCATCTTGTCGGCCAGCCCCATGATGGTTTCTTCTGATAAATGTTTCATAACAGCGAATATATATTTTCTTTTAATTCAGTTTTTAGTACTTCTGCCATTTTGTTCCGAGCCCTGAACAATTTCACCTTAGTGTTTGAAAGGCTCAGATTTACCACAGCAGAGATATCATTCAATGATTGGTCTTCCATGTAGAACAATGTGACAATAGTCGCTTCATCTTCCGGCAGGGAATTAATAGCTTTTTCGACATAGTACGTCCTGTCTGCTTTGCGGGCGGCTTCATTGTCGTCAGCAATACTAAGCTGCAAATCGTCAATGCTTTGATGTGCCGGTTTTCTGCGTCTTACTTTTGTCATGGCCAAATTTACTACTATTTTATATAACCATGTGCTGAACTTTGAATCCCCTTTAAAACCTGCCAGCGAAGTATAAGCTTTCACGAAGGCATCCTGGGTTACTTCTTCTGCATCTTCTTCATTCTTCGTGATCCTCACAGCCAGCGTAAAGGCAAAATTGCGGTATTCATCCACAATTTTCCTGAAAGCTTCAGTATTGCCCTGCAGGCATTCGTTGATCCAGTTTTGTTCTTCTTTGTTCATATCACAAACAATAGACGCCCGAAATTATGTGAAAGTTACAATTTTTTTCATAATTTTTTAAAAAAAGTTCAAAAAAAAATAATGTATCCCTAGTTTGCTAGGCTAAATGATACAATATTAATTTTAATACGAATCAAGGGTTGAGAACTATAACCATTTCATATAAAGCCACTAAGACACAAAGTCACAAAGTTTCACAAAAAAACAAAAAAAAAGCAACAAAGTCAATTTAGTGTATCTTAGTGCCTCCGCCGCGGCGGAGAGCCTTTGTGGCAAAAATATTTTTAACGCTTGATTCGTATAATTACATATATTTTCAAAAAAAAAACATCCTGTAAAATGACTTCCTTCGAAAATAAATACCCAAAACTGTAAATATTTTATTTTTTTTGTAACCGATTTGAAAGTCGTGTCGTCATACTTGCAAAACCAATTAAAACTTAAATATCATGGAAACATTTTTAGGAGTATTAGTACCAATCACATTATTCCTCGGGTTATTTACCACATTAGTATTTATGCGTAAATACCAAAACGACGAACGTATGTCAATGATCGAAAAAGGCCTCGAACCGGCCCGAAAAAGATCTAACGGATTCGGGACCCTTCGTTTCGCCTTACTTGCCGTTGGAGTAGGCCTTGGAATTTTGATCGCTTTCTTAATTGTTCAAGCCATCCCGGTTGACCCTGAATCTTTAACTAGGACTCTGGAGGTTGTTGATGAAGAACATATTGAATATCATGGTGGCAATGGGATTGCGGGAGCTATTTACAGCGCAAACATTCTGATATTCGGCGGACTGGGACTGCTTTCAGCTTACATTATCCACAGGAAACAAAAAAAGCTGGAGAACTAAATCCACAAGTAATTTTTTGAAACGGGATGATTTTTCATCCCGTTTTTTTTCGTTTGTTAATCATCCGATGAGTCCAAGTCATCGGATGATTAAGCTACGAAAATCATGGGCATTTATGCCGTGCTACGGCTGCAAAAAAATTCAGTTTAATAGAATCCTGATTTGCAATTTTTGTTACCTTTATTGCCCTGAAATTAACTCCCTCTCATGGAATACCGCGAAAACGAACAGTTGAAACTAGCCTCCGAATTTGTCCAACATACAAACAAAAACATTTTCATCACAGGCAGGGCCGGTACCGGTAAAACCACTTTTTTGCATAATCTTAGAAAGATCACACCAAAGCGCATGGTAGTGGTCGCCCCGACGGGAGTCGCAGCCATTAATGCAGGCGGTGTCACCATACATTCGTTTTTTCAGTTAAGCTTCGCTCCTGCTATTCCCGAATCAATGCGTACCAAAAAAACAGATCCTTCCTCCGAAGGATACCAGCATAAGTTCAGCAGGGCAAAGATCAGGCTCATCAAATGCCTCGACCTGCTGGTGATCGATGAAATAAGCATGGTGCGGGCAGACATCCTTGATTCGGTGGATGAAGTCTTGCGCAAATACCGGAACCGCACAAAACCATTTGGCGGGGTTCAGCTCCTTATGATCGGTGATCTTCATCAGCTTACTCCGGTGATAAAAGAAGACGAATGGGATATCCTGAAAAATTATTACCAAAGCGTTTATTTTTTTGACAGCCTCGCTTTGAAAAATTCGAATCCTATCAGTATTGAACTAAAAGAAATTTTCAGGCAGTCGGACACCTATTTTATCAACCTGCTCAACAAAGTACGCAACAACGACATTGATGCCAGTGCTATAGCTGAGATTAATGCCCGCCATATTCCCGGTTTTAAACCCGGTGATGACGAAGGTTATATCACGCTCACCACCCATAATGCTCATGCTCATGAAATGAATCAGGCAAAATTGAAAGAACTCAAAACCGATTCACACTTTTTTGTTGCAGACATTACCGGCGACTTTTCACCTTATGATTTTCCAACAGAAAGTAAGCTTGAGCTGAAAACCGGAGCCCAGGTTATGTTCATTAAAAACGACCCTTCACCCGAAAAGAGCTATTACAACGGAAAAATAGGAAAGATAACCCGCATTGAAGAAGATACCGTTTTTGTAAAATGCCCTGACGAATACGCTGAAATAGAAGTCACCAAACTGGAATGGGAACATATTAAATACTCACTCAACGATGCCACTAAAGAGATTAACGAAGAAATTGTTGGCAGTTTTACCCAGATACCCCTCAAGCTGGCATGGGCGATTACCATCCACAAAAGCCAGGGACTTACTTTCGATAAAGTAATCATTGATGCCAACGCTGCTTTTGCTTTTGGCCAGGTATATGTTGCGTTAAGCCGGTGCAGGACTTTTGAAGGCATCGTATTGAGCACTCCTATTTCTCTTTCGGGCATCAAAACTGACTCGCTGGTTTCCAGTTATTCCGATGAAACCCGCCAAAACGAGCCGGGGCCCGACAAACTCCTTGAAGCCAAAAAACTTTTTCAGCAGGATCTGATTTTTGAGCTTTTTGATTTTAATCTTGTCAGGTACCGTTTCGAAGATTTACTGAAACTCACCACCGAACATGCCAATGTTCTTGATGTTGCAGTAATTACCGACCTGCAGGCCACAAGAAACCTGTGCGAGACGGAGATCTTCAAGGTTGCTGAAAAATTCAAATACCAGATGAGCCAGTTGTCAAGAGTTGGTGCCCTTCCCGAAGAAAACCCCGACCTGCAGGATCGCATAAAGAAAGCAGCAAATTATTTCATTGCAAACATTAAAATGCATTTATCCGCAACCTTAGAAAACATTTATTTTGAGACTGATAATAAGGCTGTAAAAAAACTGCTTTCCGAGTCCTTAGAAAAGTTTCAAAAGGAAGTATTTATAAAAAAAGCTTGCCTGGAAAACAGCATCAACGGCTTTGAGACCATCTCCTACATCAGGAAACGGAGTGATGCCGAAATCGATTTCCACCCTGTGGTAAAACACAAAGAAAAGGCAGCACCGGCAGTTTCAAAAGACACCAGCCATCCTGCACTATACAGCAGGTTAAAGCAATGGCGCGATGAACAAGCCAAAGAAAATAACTGTGCGGTTTATCAGGTTCTGACCCTAAAAACGATAACAGAATTGTCAAACAAACTCCCTATGTCGGTACCTGAGTTGAAAACGGTTAAAGGAATCGGGCCGGCGAAAGTTAAGAGGTTCGGTGTGGAAATTATTGCTATGATCATGGAATATTGTGAAGATAAGGGTGTCGTTCCGGAACCTATTGATATTCCTGTCAAGGAGAAAAAAGTAAAAATTAATTCAAAGCAGGTAAGTTTTGACCTCTACAGGTCTGGTAAAAACATTGTCGAAATTGCCAAAGAGAGGAATTTTTCTGTCTATACCATTGAAGGCCATTTAGCGCACTATGTTGCTAGCGGCGACCTGGAAGTAACGGATTTTGTTTCTGAAAAAAAATTGCAGAAAGTTCTGGACTTTATTGCTGAAAACCCTAAAAAAACATTGGGTGAGATTAAAAATTCTTTTGCAGATGAAGTTTCTTACAGCGAATTATTGTTTATTCTTCAGCATCATAAGCGGATGCAGGAAGCTTGATCAATAAAAATTCCTATTCCACAAATTCCAGTAATTCACAAAAAGTTGAATACAACATCTAATATAAAAAAAATGTCAATTTGTGATTTGGGCGTTCATTTCTTTTGCTTGTCCAAAAGAAACGAACCAAAGAAAAAGACAGCCCAGACAATGCTTCTGCCCGCTCTCAGAAAACATTGAAATTCTAAGCAAAGTGGTCCCGCCCGCCAGAGCGGACGGGAAACGCCGTTGGCGACTTTGTAGATTTTCTAAGGTTTTCTGATTCACCCCAACACCGGCCCGCCGTCTGGGCAGGCCAACGCACTTTGATTCTATGAAACAATAAAAGGATTGAATAATAGGCAAGATAATTCAAAAAATTTTGAATTTATTAAAATTCAATCCATTTTTATTAGAAGTTATTTTAACTACTCTACTAATAAACCGCAACTTTTTCTGCGTACCTGAATGTTTCACTTTGGAAACCTAAAATGTACAAACCATTTGACAGTTCAGCAGTACTGAAAGTAATATGATTATCGGTCATTACCTTGTGCACTAAAATCTGACCGGAAATATTAAATAAAAACAGTTCCACTTCTGCAGGTTTATTGCTGGCTGGGAAAATGACATTTATTATATCAAGTGAAGGATCGTATCCGATATGCGGCTTAGTATTCCCTGATGGGTTATTTTCTGAAATTGAAACAGGCGCCAGCTGCTGTGGCAAGCCTAACCATACAAAAGAGCTGTCTACCGTAATTATCCTGTATCCTCTGTAAATGCAAGCAGCCGTCTGAGCATAACGAACACCGTCCGCCCAGTTTTCATCAACAACAGCTCCTGCCCTGTTTGCAACCACATTCTGATGTACATGGCCGGCCAGTATGACATCTGCATTATTGGAATCGCAGATATCAAGAAATACAGAACGGTTGCTAATTATGGAACCATCTTCCGCATCGATTAGCGTAGCTGTGTTTGGCGAACCGTCTGCATTGGTGCCAATAGCATTTACCGGAGGATGGTGCATTACTATGATCTTCTTTTTCCCGGGATTTCCTGTCATTACATTCCGTAACCAGTTGCACTGATCGGTTGTAAGCCCGGAACCTTCGATATTATCAATATCCCAGTCAATCCAAACCGGACGAAACTCGTTGTATCCGGAAAACATAAAAATAATCACCGCATTATTGTAAGTGATAAAATAATCTGTCGCCGGGCTGACCTGAGATGCATAAGCAACGAGCGCCGGATCTGAAAGAGGCGGTATCAGTGAGTTGTAATAATCATGATTACCCGGAACAAAATAAATGGGTATGGTAGCGGCAGGATCAATAAAATAGTCGCCGTTGTAAGGATAGGAAATTGGTGAAGGAAACAGGTATTGAGTCAGCAAGGGATACATCCCATCACCGTTGCTTCCTTCATTCGAGATATCGCCAGTGGCAACTACAAAGGCAGGTTGGGGATTCAAGCCATTGATGGCGTCAAGCATTTGTGAAAAAATAATGCCGTTGCTGTCAACATTCCCGACTAAAGGTTTATCAGTAGAAACATGGATATCAGAGATGTGAACAAATGAAAACTGTCCGGATCCGTGGGTGGCTTGCAATAAAAATAATGGAAGCAGGTAATAAATGATTTTCCTTGATATACTCATAATTAAATAATAGTCTGATTCCTGAATTTCATATGATTTTCAACTTGAAATTAATATTTATAAAGATACGATTTTTTTTTGAAAGGGCTGCCCGGAAGCATCAAATTTCGTCATTTTGAAAATCAGCTGAATTTTGCAATTCATTTTTTTACAATTGAACGACTAAGTTATTAAACGCTTGCTGTTAATAATTAAGGCTTACAGAAAGTTTTTCAAGCTTCATTAAATAATAATTTCGCTATAAATTAGGTTATCATTTGTACCATCCGTTTGATATCAGCCGGATGCACATAAAAAGTATATAGTTATGCTAAAAAAAATCATTGCTGCTGTATTTTGTCTGACCTTGCTGTCGGGCATAGGAGCAGTTTACGGGCAAAAAACGAGCAACTACGGAAAACCCATTGCGGAATACCGTGATGCTGTGGAATTGTTCAACAAAGAAAAATACGGTGCCGCACAGGAAAAATTCAAACAATTGCTCGCCACCAAAGATTATCCTGTTGAGTTGCGGGCCAACGCAGAATACTACCAGGCCGTTTGTGCGCTGCAGCTTTTCAATGCCGACGCCGAAAACCTGATGATGGCATTCATCAAAGATTATCCGGAAAATCCCAAGGTAAACCGCGGCTACTTTGAACTGGCCGATTATTATTTTAAAAATAAAGACTACGGCACTGCCTTATTGGCTTTTTCCAAGACCGATGCCGCGGAACTGAGTGCAGAAGAGTTATCGGACTATAATTTTAAAATTGGTTACTGCTATTTTGTACAGCAGGATTATACCAATGCGAAAAAGTTCTTTTATGAGGCCATCAGCAAAGAATCAAAATATTCTGCACCTGCCACCTACTATTATGCTCATATAGCTTACACAGAAAAAAATTACGAAACGGCACTCAAAGCATTCCGTAAGCTGCTGAATGACGAAAGCTATAGTAAAATTGCTCCTTACTATATGGTGCAGATTTATTATTACCAGCAAAAATACGATGAGATCATCACCCTGGCTCCTGCCCTGCTCGATTCTGCGGGAAACAACAAAAGAGCTCCTGAGCTGGCACGTATCGTTGCCGAAGCATATTACCATACCGAACGTTATGAAGAAGCTGTACCTTTCATCGAAATGTACCTTCAGAAAAACACGGCACCACTTTCACGCGAAGATTATTACATGATCGCATATACTTATTACAAAGTGAACAATTATAATACGGCCATTGATAATTTCAAAAAAATAAGCACCACCGAAAGTGATTCACTCACACAACTGGTATATTATCATCTGGCACAGTGCTATATGAATACCGACCAGAAGCAGTTTGCCATGAACATGTTTGCTTCCGCGTATAAAATGGATTTCGATAAGGATGTCCAGGAAAACTCCATGTTCAGCTATGCCAAACTTACATATGAAACTTCATACAACCCCAATAACGAAGCTGTAAATGTGTTCAACGAGTATATTCAGAAGTATCCGGAATCGGACAAACTTGATGAAGCATATGAGTACCTCTCAAATATTTATCTTACCACTAAAAACTACAAAGACGCATTATCCTCATTGGAAAAAATCAAGAAACGCGACAGCAAGCTAAACAATGCTTACCAGAAAATTGCCTATCTGCGCGGTATAGAACTTTTTAATAACGGCGAGCTGAACGAGGCTATCAGCCTTTTTTCAATGTCAAACAAATTCCCGCTGAACCCCGATTTCGAAATTCAAGCGTACTACTGGACCGCAGAAGCATATTACCGGCTCGAAAAATATGATTCAGCTATTGTAAATTACCAAATGCTGCAAGCCATCAGTGGAGCACTGGGAAGTGAATCGTACCATAATTCTTATTACGGGCTTGGCTATTCGTACTTTAAAAAGGCCAGCTATTCTTCCTCTCTGACAAATTTTAAAAACTTTCTGGCTGATACAAAAAATACCGAACCTAAAATCATCAATGATGCATACAACAGAGCCGGCGACTGTTATTTCATGAACAAAGACTTCACAAATGCTATAGAAAATTATGACAAAAGCATACAGATGAAACTTATCGATGCCGACTATGCCCTTTACCAGAAGGCTCTGGCACAGGGCGCTTCTTCCAAACTGGAAACTAAAGCATCTTCCCTGATGTATCTTATTGATAATTATCCGAAATCGAACTACCGTGTATCGGCTGTTTTCGAGCTTGCCAGCACCTATCAGAACCTGAATAATAATACAAAAGCCATCGACTACTACGACAAGCTGGTGCGTGAATACCCGAACTCCGGGTATGTCAGCCAGGCGATGCTAAAAAAAGGAATGATCTATTTCAATGATGAAAAAGATGAACAGGCTCTGCTGGTGCTGAAAAAAGTCGTAAGCGATTATCCGGGCACCCCCGAATCGAAGGAAGCCCTGGTAAGCATTCGCAATATTTATGTTGATATGGACCGTGTGGAAGATTTCTTTGTTTATGTAAAAGAACTCCCCTTTGCCAATGTCTCTGATGCAGAGCAGGATTCCATCACCTACATCGCTCTTGAAAACCGGTACATGCGCAACGACTGTGAAAACTCCATAACAGGTTTTAAGAATTACCTTGAAAAATTTCCCAACGGCGCTTACCAGATCGATGCTCATTTCTACCTTGCAGAGTGTCAATACAGGGCAAAGCTTTATGATGAAGCCCTTCCAAACTATAGCTTCGTTATTGGAAAGCCAAGAACGAAATTTACTGAAAAATCGTTGCTGAATGCTGCTGAAATAAACTTTGAAAAGAAGAATTACGAAGCCGCACTTAATAACTACAACGACCTTAAAAAGTTTGCAGAGTATAAAGAAAATATTCTGACGGCTCAGACAGGCCAGATGCGCTGTAATTACCTGCTTTCTTTATACAACCTGGCCATCAGCTCTTCGCAGGAACTACTGCTTGCTGATAAGCTGCCTGAGGAACTGCTGGTGGAAGCACATCAGACCATAGCAAAATCAGCCCTCGAACTAAAAGACACCGCATTAGCACTGAGTGAATTTGAAGTTGTCACAAAACTATCAAAAAGCGAATCATGTGCTGAAGCCAAGTATAATATTGCCAATATTTATTACGCACAAAACAATACCGCAGAATCAGAAAAAGTGGCATTCGATCTTATCAACCAGGTACCCTCTTATGACTTTTGGGTTGCCAAAGCCTTTATCCTGCTTGCCGATAACTATGTAAAAACCGGTAACCGCCATCAGGCAAAATTTACATTAAAAAGCATCATCGACAATTACGAAGGTGCGGAACTGGTAAAGTTGGCGCAGGATAAACTCAATGTCATCCTTGAAGCTGAAAAACTTGAAGAACAACAAAAGGCCGAAGAACTGCTGAAACTTCAGAATGAACCGGGCCCTGTACTGGATGAAAACAATTAACATTATTTCATGAAAATCAATCATAAAATCAAAAACTCTGTCATGAAAACAATAAAATATGTTGCCGCCTTATTTTTATTTACCGCACTGTATGGCACCACGTTGCAGGCACAAGTAAAACCATACGATGAAAGGGTCACCGTTATAGCCCCTTACCAGCCTACTATTTCTGATGCCAACAAGCTGAATTCTCAGCCGGTTTATACCGACACAACGTTTGTAATGCCCCGGATGACCTATCAGGCGCTCACACGCAAATACAAAACAGAATATACTGCAGAGCCTATTAAAGCGGCACGTGTTGGAGACGTGAACCTGTCGAAATTGTATAAGTTTTTAGTCAAAGCAGGTTTTGGTAATTACACATCGCCTTACGGGGAATTTTTTGCAAACAACACTTACTCGCGCTCTTATGCTGTTGGAGGACACCTTAAGCATCATTCCTATTTCGGAAAAATTAAAAACTGGGCCTATCCCGGCAACAGCGAAAACCTCGCAGATTTTTATGGTAAAAAATTCTTTAAGAAAACAGAAGTTGGCGGCGGCCTTGGTTATAAGCGTAACGTCTATCATTATTATGGTTTCAAACCCGACGATTTTCCGGTACAACCGCTCGATAAAGACATGTACAAACAACGCTTTAACCTGATAAATGCGGATGTTTATTTTAAAACCATCCACCACCCCGATTCACTGAAGCTGAATTATATTGCGGACATGAAATATTATTACCTGAACGATTATTATAAAACTTCAGAAAACGTCATTGATATTACCGGTGATATCAACAAGGACCTGCATCTTTTTAAAATTACCAGTTCACAGGTGATTGGCCTGGAAGCTCAGGTAAAATACTGCTTCGACCAGGATTCGTTAAAACAATATAATGCCGGTATCATTACCCTGAAACCATATATAAAAACCACTTTTAAAGGTTTTAATTTCAATCTGGGTGTCGATATTTCCATTTCTGCCGACAGTAATACCAAAATGCATTTTTATCCGATTGCCGATGTACAGTTCAATATCGTAAAAAATATCCTGATCGTTTTTGCCGGTATCAAAGGCGACCTTGAACAAAACACATTCAGCAGTTTTACAAACGAAAACCCGTATATCAATTCCAATATCCCGTTATCCTATACCAGCAAGCCTTTTGATATTTTCGGAGGTATAAAAAGCGACATCAGCAAAACCCTGAATTTTTCAGCGGCAGTCTCCTATGCACGGATAAAAAATCTTCCGCTTTATGTGACCGATACCACGCTGGTTTTCCGTAATAAATTCAACATTATTTATGATAACGCATACCTGCTAAACGTGAGAGGCGAACTGGCTTATCAAAAAGATGATAAGTTCAAACTGCTTGTCGGTGGTAACTTCTACAATTATAAGATGGAAAAGGAACTAAAAGCCTGGCACAAACCTATTTTTGATGCTTATATTGATTTCTGGTACAATATTCATAACAAATTTATTATAACAGCTGGCCTCACCGGCCGTTCGGGCATTTACGCAAAAGCTTATGAAGGTACCAATGTTTCTAAAAAGAGTATCGATGGTTATGCCGATGTAAGCCTTGGTTTTGAATATCGTTATTCCAAAATACTATCCGGCTTTATAAATATCAATAACCTTACATCTATCAAGTATTACCACTGGTACAACTACCCATCATACGGGTTTAATATGATGGCTGGTGTTACGTATGCTTTTTAACAACTATATTTGCGTGGAAATCATTTTCATAATAAAATAGTAGCTTTGCTTTGAATAAAACTCCATTGTCATGAAAAAAATCATTACAGTTTTGCTTTTTATTTTTGTTTCATACTGTTCTTTTGCACAGCACGCGACAGATACGCTCCGGCGCTCCGCAGGGTTTTATATCTCCCCTGCTGCAACAGGCATGATAGATAATAGTATAACTGAAAAGGCCGGACCAGGCTTCGGACTGAATTTCGGATATCGTTATGTGAACAAATTAAAGTATGGTTTGTTTATAGAATCTGGTGTTGGTATTTCGTGGCTCAGCGCCAACAACCCTAAAACTTATGTTACTGTCAATACCATGGGCAGAGACTGGACTTACAGCGAAGAATCGACAGCACACCAGCTGTATGTCAGCGCCCCTTTTCTGGTAGGTTATAAAACGCCAAAAGGAAAAGTCCGTTTCCAGACAAGCCTGGGAATGTCTTTTAATATCAAGTACAGCGACTTTCGGAGGGTAACCGTTGCAGGTGAATATCCTTATGGTATACCGGGAACAAACACTTCCGGAGAAGTAGCTTCCTTCGGGACCAGCTTCAGCGGAATTTTTAAAGCAGGAATAAGCGTACCGATAAAAGAACGGCTTTGCCTGGATGTATTGCCATCCATACGATACAATTTCTTGTCGACGATGCCCGAATCTTTTGATTTCAGGGAATGTGTTACCACGGATTTCCAGAACTGGTCGGCAGGGATTGATATCAGCCTTATCTGGTCGCTCGAAAATAAGGCACCACAAACTCTGGAAACTTCCGTGAAAAAAAAGGAACGAGCTGCTGATTATACCTACCAGTATGATCCCGATGAACCGGTTAAACCGGCAAAAGAAGAAAAGGTAAAAAAAGGCCCTTATAATTTTTTCTATTTTGAAGCGCTTGGTAGCGGGCTCACCTACTCTTTTAACTATGAACGTACGATCGTGCGCAAAGATTTCTTCAGCCTGCAGGCACGCGGCGGTTATGGTTTTTTTGGCAATTTGTATAGCTTTCCCGTTGGCGTGAACGTTGCTTTCGGACATGCCAGCCAGAAATTTGAAGCGGGAATATATTCCACATTTGAAAATGTGATGATGGAAGAATTTAATGTAAATATTGTTCCTGAAATAGCATACCGCCTCGAAACCAAAGACCATTTTTTTCTCAGACTGGCCATGATGTCGCATTACGTAACTAAAACAGGTGGAATTCTGCCCGGAATTGGCGTTTCTGTAGGAGGATGCTTTTAGCAGTTAACAGCCCCGAAGGAAAACAAAAGGCTTTGGCTGATAATTCATTATTATCGGTTCAACCAATAGTCTATGCAAAATTGACGTTATGTCAAGCAATGGTATTGCAATCGATGACTTATTCAAACATCCTGTGAGCCATAAGGAGATTTGTAGTTTGGTATAATACCTATTCATGTTATTAATAAAGTTCGCTGCTTCATTGAAAAACAACTAAATTTGTTTAATTAAATTGGAAATATATGAAAAAATCAATCATACTATTAGCCTTAATTTTTGTTTTTTGCAGCGCCTGGGCTCAAAACAAAAACGACCTCGCGAAATACACTTCTCAAAAGCCTCAATTCGGCTTTATCGAAAACAAAGGGCAGATTCACGACCAGAACTATAAAGCTAACTCTGAAGTAAAATACCTGTTATGCCTGGGAAACGGCATGAATGTTCAGCTAAAGGCAAACAGTTTTTGTTACGATACATACAAAGCTGTTGTAAAAGAGAAAAAAGCAAATGTTGAAACTGACAAAATGACTCAGGAAAAAGAAATCCTCTTTTACTTTCACAGGGTTGATATAGAATTAGTCGGATCAAATGTTAACCCACAAATCATAGCTGAAGAACCTTCCTCTGATTATCTGAACTACTATAATGCGGTAACAACCGAAAACGGAGCCACCAATGTCCGCAACTACAAAAAAATTACCTACAAAGATATTTACCCGGGTATTGATATGATATTCGTTGCCCGTCCAGGTAAAGAAAAGCCTATTGAATACACTTTTGTGGTAAACCCGGGTGCAGATGCCGGACAAATAAAAATGCATTATACCGGTGCGAACCAAACCCTGTTAGCCGAAAACAAAATAAAGGTGGATGTTGCTCACGGCAGGTTTACCGAAAGCATACCCGCGAGCTGGATAAAAGAAACAAATGATAAAATCAACATAACATACATTAAAATTGATAAAGACGTTTATGGTTTTGATATCCCATACTACAGCAAAAGCCAGACATTATTTATTGACCCCAACCCCGATCTGGAATGGGGCACCTATTATGGAGGGAGCACTGATGATGTGGGATATGGAATAAGCTGCGACGTAAACGGAGATATACTAATAACAGGAGCAACATCCTCAACGGCGGGAATTGCTACTGCCGGAGCCTATCAGACCACCTGTGGAGCTGTTGATGCATTTGTGGTAAAATTCAGCAGCAGCGGTGTTCGCCAATGGGGTACTTATTTTGGTGGAAGTGGTTGTGATGAAGGGTATGGAATAACTTGTGATGAAAACAGAAATATAATTATAACAGGTGTGACATACTCCACTGATGGAATCGCAACGGCGGCATGCCATCAGGCCACATACGCGGGACAGGGCTCATTTTATGGCGATGCTTTTGTTGTCAAATTCAACTATAGTGGTATCCGTCAATGGGGCACCTATTATGGAGGAAGTGATGATGATGTTGGATACGGAATTACCTGTGATGATAAGGAACAGAATGTATATATTACGGGTAATACGAAATCAATCGCCGGAATTGCAACGCCTGCAGCGCATCAGACCATATTAGGCGGAGGATCATGCTGGGGTGATGCATTTATTGTAAAATTCAACACGGACGGTGTCCGCCAATGGGGCACGTATTATGGTGGAGACGATTCGGATGAAGGTCGGGGGATTGTTTGTGATGAGGACGGAAATTTATTCGTAACAGGCTCAACGGATTCATATAACGCAATATCAACAAGCGGGGCACATCAAACAACCCATGGAGGTGTCGTTGATGCATTTGTAGCCAAATTCAGCACCAATGGGGTTCAGCAGTGGGGCACGTATTATGGAGGAAATACAGGTGACTATGGATGGGATGTTTCCTATGATATCAGTGGAAATGTTTTTATTACAGGCTTTACATCATCCACTAATGCCATTGCCTCAGCCGGAGCATATCAGACTGCCTACGGTGGTGGGGACTTTGACGTTTTTATTGTCAATTTCAACATTAGTGGTGTTCGTCAATGGGGTACTTATTATGGAGATAGTGATAATGACAAGGGAAATGGAATCGCTTATGATGGATTTGGGAATATATATATAACAGGTATGACCAAATCAACAGCCGGAATGGCATCGGCAGAAGCATATCAGACCACTTATGGTGGAGCCGGAATAAATTTCGGAGATGCCTTTGTTGCCAAATTCAACAGCAGCGGGATCCGCCAATGGGGCACTTATTATGGTGGAAGTGAAGCAGAATATGGGCATGGAGTTTCTTGTGATGACCATGGATATGTGTTTGTTGTTGGTTTTACGACTTCAACTGCAGGAATCGCCACTGGCGGGTCACATCAGGCTGCGTATAGCGGTGGACTCTATGATGCTTTTATTGCGAAATTTTCGTCTACAGGATCTGGTATTTCAGATAACCATTTCCCTGGCCATACACTTACCATTTACCCCAATCCTGTTTCTGATGAATTAATTATTGAAGCCAAAGGAAACAAAGAAACTATCAATTTTGAAATATACAATGCTGCCGGACAGATTGCATTTAAAGGAAAAATGCTTGATAAAATTACGGTATCAACAGCAAGTTTTGCCAACGGGGCATACATAATAAAACTTGAAAACGGCAATTCTTTTGAATTCAGGAAAGTAATCAAGGAATAAATATCCTTTATAGCTTAAGCATTGCTTTCAAATTAAGGCCGAGAATTTTATCTTTATCTGAATCAGAAATAGGCAAAGACCTGACCCTTTCCAGGTTTTTCTCAAGATTTTTGTTACTGCCTAATGGCGTATCGGAACCCAGCATTAAACGGTCTGCACCATAATATGCAAGCGCTTTTGTGAGTATTTTTTTCGGAACCAGCCAGGACGGAGAAATATCAAACCAGAAATTGTCGAGGCCGAGGGCGTGTTCCTCCAGAATGTCGTAACCGATCATATGCCCCACCACAAAACGTGTGTGAGGATGTTCCGTGGCCAAATCCATAAACCGGAACACATTCTTCCGCTTAAACAAATGAATGAAAAGCGGCATGTCATGTGCTTCGCAGAACTCCGCAATCTGATTCATACTCTCCTGATCGGTTTTAAAATCGGCAACCATCTGGTGAAGCTTAACGCCGCTGTAGTTCCATAAGTGCACGTATTTTTCAAGATCCTCCATGATATTCGGATCATTCGGGTTTGCCCAGTAATACTGAATGATCCGGTCCGGACACTGTTGTTTCAATGAAAACAAGTACTTATTAGGAGCATCGTAAATAATATTTGAAAGGCCGCTTACAAATTCATTGATCTTTTGCTCCACATTGTCGATAGTGGTATTCTCAAATACAGCATCCATGTTTTCCGGAGAATAAGCCGGATCATGTCCCACCCCCATAGGTGCGAGAACAATTTTATCGACTCCAAGCCGGTCGAGTTCGGCCACAAGGGAATCTTTCTCAAAGAAGACTCCTGCAGCATGTGCGTGCCCATCAATGATCATACGATTTTTCTTGTAAAAATAAGCTATTAAAAGCCGAAAGTCAACAACTATTTTATTTCAACCAGCTCTACATCATAGATTAGGGTAGCGCGTTTGGGAATTTTATTTTCGTCGCCCATAAACCCAAAAGCCAGGTGCGAAGGAATGATGAGCTTTGCCCTGTCTCCCACGTGCATCAGCTTGATCCCCTCTTCCAGCCCGCTCTCAACTTCTGCCTTTCCCAGCTCAAATAATTTGAGCCCGTCATTTTTTGAATTATAACATTCAACGCCATTGATAAGGTTGACATCAAAGCTGATGATAACTTTGTCCTTATCTTTAGGTTGCGCTCCGCTCCCTTTTTTATAAATCTGGTATTGCAGGCCGGTACCGGTTTTCTGCATGACCCATTCATGTCGTTGAATATAATCTTCAATGTCGCGGTCTTCCTTAATAGTAAGGTCCTTATTCACCTTGACCAGGCTTGCTTTCAGTGAATCTTCGTTCACGATAATTTTTTTCGGTTTTTCGTTTCCGCATGATGCAAAAGCTATAAGCACTATTGCTGTCAAACCAAGAAGAAATAATTTCGTAAAGTTATTTTTTTGCAAGTTCTTTTTCATATAAAGGTAATAATGAAACAAATTCTTCGATGCTTTCATTCAACGGTTTGTGCATATCGGCTCCTGAAGCATTTTTGTGCCCGGCGCCAGAGAGGTGCTTGCGCGCGAATTTATCGACATCTATCGCACCGGCTGATCGTAAGGAAACCTTCGTATAACCGGTGCGTTCGGTAAACAATGCAGCCATTTTAATATTTTTCATAGTAAGCCCGTAATTGACTATTCCTTCACTGTCGCCGATTTTGAAATGAAAACGCTTCATCTCTTCTTTAGTGATGACAATATACGCGGTGGAATATTTGCTGATGATAGTAAGCTTTTCGCTCAGGCAGTATCCCAGGAGCCTTAAGCGATATTCGGAGAACGTACAGAACACCAGCCGCTGAATATCGGCAGCATCAATACCTTTTTCAATAAGTTTTGAAGTGACCTTATATGTATTGGGAAAATTGCAACTATGGCTGAACGAACCGGTATCCGTAATAATCCCGACGTAAATCGCAACGGCTATGTTATAATCGACAAGCTTTTCATCGCCCATGGCCTTGATAAAATCATACACAAGCTCTGCAGTAGATGAGGTTTCGGTTTGCGTGTGCGCAATTTTAAAAAAATCTGACGGTAATAAATGATGGTCAATTAAAACTTTGGTGGCTTTTGAGTTTTTCAGATCGTGTTCCAGCCCGCCCACCCTGTCTGGTGAATTGAAGTCGAGGCAAAAGATCATATCTGCATTCGAAATAAGTTCAGCACACTCCTCTTTTGATTTGGTCGCAATCTTAATACTGTCGGCCCCGGGCATCCATTTATAAAACTCAGGAAAATCGTTAGGAACAATGGCTGTTGTATTATATTTCTTTTTCAGGTAACCCCACATGGCCAGCAATGAGCCTATAGCATCGCCGTCGGGGTTATGATGTGCGATTACCACAATATTTTTTGAAGTAGATAATTGCTGCTGTACTTCTTTAATAAAGGAAGTTTTCAAAGTGTTTTTTTTTTACAAAATTATTAATTTTTATCTTGGGCAGACTAATTATAATATATTTAGCATTAATGTCCGATAAAAATTTAATTAGCTAAAAAAGGATGTAAATAAAAGTTTTCGTTTGTTGCCTCGGTCCTAAAGGATGAATTGATTTTCAGCAATTTACATCCTTTAGGATAAGAGGAAAATAAATTGATGAAAAGCGATTCATTCTCTGGCAGAAGCTTACACGTATTGTATAAGCACATAGCAAAACCTAATTCCAATTTGCTTTTCAACAATTTTTCAAATTATTATCGAACAATGTGTATATTTACAGTAACCAAAAAACAATAATTTATGGCCGGAGCTTTTACCTTAACCATAATTAAACCAGTTGCTTTCAGTAAAAACAACGCTGCCAGCATACTAAAATGTATAACTGATGCAGGATTCTGGATTGTTGCAGCAAAAACGATGCAGCTGACCCTGGAACAGGCAAAAAAATTCTACAACGTCCATCAGGAACGTGAATTTTATAAACCATTGGTGGAATTTATGTCGTCGGGACCGGTCTTTGTAGCCATGCTGCAGAAAAACAATGCCGTTGAAGATTTTAGAGCATTAATCGGAAAGACCAACCCGGTTGAAGCAGCCGACGGAACCATAAGGCATGAATACGGAACAAACCTGCAGGCAAATGCCGTTCATGGTTCAGACAGCGATGAAAACGCAATAAAAGAATGTAATTTCTTTTTCCCTGAAGGTGACAGGTTTTATCAGCCCGGGTAATACTCTTTAAAGGTCTTGTTCTTATAGAGTATTACGATTTTCTCTATTTCCGGCTCGGAAGAAACATCAGTTTTTTTCACTTCCCTGATAACTTCCTTTTTTTCATCTTTTAATTCAACTTGTTTTATTTCTGGTTGTGATATTTCGGGCTGTTTAACCTCCGGTTGCTTTATTTCCGGTTGTTTTACTTCAGGTTGCCGGATTTCTGCCGGTTTTACCACAGGCTGAATAATAACAGGCTCCTTTTCTGCCTGAATTTCGATCTGTGGCTCCGCTTTCTTTTCTATAAAAGGCGCTGGTTCATCAGCAACAGATACAGTTTTTTCTGTAGTAGTAGCAGCTTTAGCCTCAGTTGGTTGTTCAAAAAGATCAATCTGTATTGTTTTCATCATTGGGCCGGCTCCCTGTAATAACCATTCTGAATTTATATCCGGATACTTATTAAGTATTTTGGTAATTAAATCCAGGCTGGGTAAATTTCTGCCCGACATAATGTGTGACATGCTCGATCTTTGAATTCCGATCTCGTCGGCAAATTTTGAAGGTGTCAGATTTTTGATTTTTAACACCAATAATATTCTGTCAACCATATTACAAATTTAAATTTTGGACTACAAAGATAATACATTTGTAATTTACAAGTGTAATTTTGTTTATAATACTTTTGTAAACTACTGTTGATTATCATTTATATTAAAGTTATACATGATGTAAAATGCTTTATTGATATTGTTTACACGATATTATAGTTCATTAATTAGAAATATTTGATAATTGCCTAAAACGTTGATTTAGTTAATGTATTACTTTATTTAGATTTTGTATAATGCTGGTTATTAATATTTAAATTGTATAATACCCTTATATTGCATGTTATTCGCTATTTAACAATATTAATTCACGATAAATTACATTTGTATATTGTAAACAATCTGATTACAATTCTATTATTATATCTAATAGCCTGTATTTAAACTTTATATAATATTATTGTTCACATTTGTAATTTACATTTCTAAACACTAATTTGCTTTGCAAAAGGACACTTTTTTTTGAATTTACACCATCCATCTCCAGTTAACATCCGATCACTTTTTTATTTTCATGGTAATTTGCTTCCTGAAAAATTGTTTGGGACCATGTTTTACAAACTTTGAATTTTATTTTCCTCAACCCTCTTCCCTATTTTTTTTTCAGCATCATCAAACAAATTTTCTAAACCCTAATATTTTCCAACCTGAATTTTCATGGACATATTTATTTCGTCCAAGTAATTTCCTTCAGATAAATAATTTCTATGGATTTTAGGCGTAATGGACATTTTTCAGGCTATTTTTTAGTAGATACACTCTAATGGACATTTTTCAGGCTTTTTATTTTTCTCAATGATTAAAAGGTATTATTTGTTTAAATAAATTTGCATG
>Ga0079306_1000243_pt1 | contig 59395 bp, 21 predicted proteins | sample Methanotroph_Enr_FD_79181 | JGI IMG/M metagenome (GOLD analysis project Ga0079306, IMG submission 79181) | Enriched soil microbial communities from Old Woman Creek wetland in Ohio, USA - Methanotroph_Enrichment_5 | ecosystem: Environmental > Terrestrial > Soil > Wetlands | place: USA: Ohio... | reverse complement strand
TTTGTATTGATTATAATTTCGCTCCTAACGGAGCTCCTAAGAACATAATTTATGAACAGTTCTACCATAATAACGCTTCTCCGAAGCTTAAAAATGCTCCTTTAGGAGTAGTATTATGGTAGTAATTGTTAATGTTTTAGAGCAAAAAGCTCCGTAGGAGCGACATTATAAAAAGTCAAGACGACTTCATAATCTACATATTATTCACAAAGTAGCTTAACTATCATATAGTAAGGTTTTGGCAACTAAGTCTGTTCTGTTAAAATTAGAAGATTGCGTATTGCCATTTTTGATAATAAAAAGCTAACAAATTAGTCATATCAAATGCATAAAGTCGTCAGGATGCATTTACGGAGCTTGTTCATGAATGAAAATACTAAAAAATCAGTCATTCAGTAAGCAGGAATTAATATTTTTTTGAAAGAAACCCTTCCATAAGTTGGTTGAGATTCCAGCAAATTTGGCTGAGAAACTTTATTGTCGCTCGATGTAGTGGAAACCAAAATTATGAAGGGTGCTAATTTGAATTTGTGCGAATTCTTGCAGATGAAAACGTTTTTTTTGTCCTGCCACTGTCGTTTCAACAAAGTCAACAATTTGCTTTATCATAGCCCGAGATATTGAATAATGCTACAGCTTTCAAAATGGAACATGCTTTTTAATCACGTTCTAAAAGAATAGTATTACAATAATTCTCTTGTTTATATACATTGTTTATGTGACTAAAAAAATTAAACTTAGTATTCTGATTTTATTTATATCATTATCAGTAACTTCTCAGAATATTAAAGAATTGGACTGATGAAGAAATTTTATATCTTATTCTGTTTTGTTTTGGCAGGGGCAAATCTTTTTGCCCAGTTTGTGCCTACAACAGGTGCATATTACACAATCAATGCTACTCAAAGTGGTGTTTACCTGGCAGTAGGGCCAAACTTATCTGCCATGGCATTACCGACCGCACAAGCAGCTCTTACCCCGGTTAGAAATGATGGAACGCAGGCCTTTACTTTTGTTCCTGTCCCCGATGGAGCCGGCGGCTTCAAGGCGAATACTTATTATCTCCAAAACAAATGGGATAAATATCTTAACAATACTGCTGCCAATGTGTGGGATGTTAACTTTGAAAGTACAATAAATGGTGTTAAGTCAGAATGGGTGATTTCAGGTTCAAACCCAAGTGTTCAACTGCATAGCAATGGAGGTGCAGCTGCTACGAAGTATCTGGCTCCGGCTACTAATAGGATGTTTGAATATATGTATTGTGATAAAACATCCAATAATACTTTTAATGTTAATGCGTATACGGCCGCCACAGCACCAACGGTTAGCCTGTCTGCTAAAGCCTTTCAGATTGAGGCGGGCGAAACGTATTATTTGTCGGTTGCATCGGTAGACAATTCAATAAGCTCTTCAGTTACTGTGGAAGCTCCGGCGGGCATCACAGTATCTAAAACATCGATATCGCAATCTGACTTTGCAGCAGGTAATAGCACGGTCATTATCGGCATTTCGTCAACTGCAGCTCAAGGTTCTACCAGCACAATTAATATCAAAGATGGCAGTACCACCATTGCAACTATTTTAGTCAAGACAGTCGCTCCATTTGCCCGTTATTATATAAGAGAACAATCAAGTTCCTTAGCTATGGGTACTACATCTGCTGCCGATTCATTGAACAAGTTATATACAATAGCTATATCAACTTATCAGAAATTTTATTTTAGAAAACTAAATGTATCAGATGTATCTACACCTGATACAGTACAAATAGTACAGGATGGATCACGCCGCAACCTAAGAGCTGCATATACTGGATCTGGATATACTATATTCAGTCCATGGAGTACTGATTTGGGAATTATTCCAGGCTTGTATTCTACCTGGATTCGAACAGATGGTACTGGATTTTCTCAATTCGCCAATACAATCTATTCTGGCGTAAAATATCTTGGAGGAGTCACTGCAGTTAATGCCAACCCTGTTTATGACAAAACGTCTACCACTTCCGGTACAAAATGGGTTTTATATTCTGCCACTTCACCTGTTCTTGAAGCAAACGTAACTTCTATCTTATTCGACAGCAATCATCCTTCCAGGACATTCATTGTGACAGGTGCAAACCTGGCAGCAGATGTTACCCTGACTCCACCGGCAGGTGTGGCTTTAAGCCAGTCAACTATAACAGTTGCTGATGCCCAGGCAGGTAAAACAATAACCGCAACATGGGATGGAATAACTTCTGTTTCAGGATCTGTCAGTTTTTCCAGCACAACGGCTAGTGCAAGTGTCAGTTTAGGACTATTCGGTCTTGATTTTGGCAAGAAATATTATATTAAAGAATCTTCAACCGGATTTTATTTTACTGAATCGGGTGTCGTTAATAATAAGGCAATAATTACAGACTTTTCAGGAAGTAATGAGCAAATTTTTCAGGTTATTGGCGCTTACAATCCTGATGAGTATCTGTTGAAAAATATAGCAACAGGCTATTTGGCTAAATCTAATGGAAATAACTATGATACCTATTTCTATGCAGACACCACTTCAACTTCAAATGGTTTTAGGTTTCAACTGACTAAAAATGTAGATGGAAGTTATATTATGAAGAACTTAGCCGTTAGCGGTTCGTTGGGAACTGACGCTACAACCAAAGGTTCACTCGTTTATAATGATAAAACGAGCCCTAAGGTGCGCAACTGGATATTTCAGGAAATTACTTCCGTGACTTCAAGTTCTAATAGTTCAGGTTTGACTTTTGCCGGCGGAAATAGTGCCAATGTAGTCGTATTTCCCGGTGGTGATTTAACCTTGGACGATGCTACCCGAACCATTAATTCACTAACAATTAAACCAGGCGCAAAAGTTACGTTAAACTCAGGGAAATCATTAACTGTAACAAGTACTTTTGCAATTAAGAGCGATGCTACAGGTACAGGAACTTTTGTAAACAACGGAACAGCTACCATTACATCAGGAACGGTAAACCAATATTTGACTTCCGGTCGTAACTGGTATGTTTCCAGCCCGGTTTCAGCTGCAACAACTTCAGCATTAAGCACGGCGACTCAGGTGTATAGCTATAATGAACCGAATGCACAGTTTGTAACTGAAACAGGATCCTTGACGCCTGCTAAGGGTTATATCTCTGCCACAGGATCGACAGGAGCCATTACTTTCAGCGGAACATTAAATGATGGAGATCAGACAGTCAATCTTACAAGGACATATGGAGTTTCAAAAGCAGGATTCAATCTGATAGGTAATCCTTATCCATCGTATATAGATTGGGAACAAGCAACCAGGACTAACGTTGGTCCTACCATGTGGTATCGCTCAAAGAGTGGAGGTGCATATACTTTTGCTACTTACGGTGCTGTAAGCCAGGTGGGTACTATGTTGGATGGAGTGGAAGTTACTAAGCTGATACCTCCAATGCAAGGGTTCTGGGTGCGGGTAGATGCACCTGTACTTGCACATGACACAACAGGAACAGTAATTTTCAACAACGGTATGCGTTCACACAGCGGAGCAACATCAACCTTATTGAAAGCACCTGCAGCCACTACTAACACCCAGCAAGTATTACGCCTTCAGGTATCGAACGGAGTTAACAGCGATGAAGCTATTGTGTTGTTCAATGGCAATGCCACCAACGTATTAGACGATTATGATTCGCCTAAAATGAGTAATAACAATGCTGCTGTGCCTGAAATCTACACAAAAGCAGGCAGTGAAAATTTAGTTATTAACGGACTGAACAGTGTAGAAACTGCTAATATTATTGCATTGGGCTTCACTTCTGGCCAGACCAATACTTTTGTCATCAAAGCCACTCAGGTAAGCAACTTCGATGGAACAAGCATTTATTTGCACGATAACCAATTGGGAATTGATACAGAACTGAGCAGTGGAGAATCCTACAGTTTTACATCTGATGCTACTACAACCGACAGTCGTTTTACGGTTGTATTCAAGAGTGCTTCAGCACCAACTGGTTTGAATAACGCTTCTTTGTCTGACGTTCATGTATCTGGAAAAGAAGGTCGGATTGTAATCAGTAGCAGTGAAGGATTTGGCACAACCGATCAAGTGTCAGTATATAACTGCGTAGGCCAGAAACTAATTAATGCTCCACTGACTCGTTCCACTACTATCCTGAACAGCTTTTCAGCAGGGGTTTATGTAGTAATTCTGAATGTGAACGGAGAAAGCAGAACTGAAAAAGTGATTGTAAAATAATAATTGCCCACAAAAGATGCGAAAACGAAAAGAAATGGAGATTATGCAATTGAAAACCAGAATATACGTCTTCGCTTCTTTTCTGGAAATATAAAAATAATGCAATGAATAAACGACACTATATAACGCAGGATGTAGAACAAATCCGGTTGGATCACGAAATATCATTACAATTAGAATCATTGCCGCCGATTCCTGGTGATGAAGGAATATCGTCTGCTCCTGAGTACTTCATTAAAGATCCATTTAAAAACATTCAATGTTGAACAGGTAATTGAAACTAATAATGTTGCAGTACTTTTCAAGTTGACTTATTGAAAATTTGCAAAGAAAATGTTTACAAACGACTTGTTGAGTTAATATATAGATGTATTATAATATAAGATTAACCCGTTTGACAAGGCGTATTTTGATTTGCCGTATTGAATTTGAGATAAAAAAACTTTTTTTTGAGATATGAATGAGTATGAGTGAACGTTATTCCGTATTAATAGTATATTTTGGGATGCTGTAATTTTTTTTATGGCATATTTTAGATAATTTAATTTTTCATTTCAATTCTTTTTTAATTTCAACTAATATCATTTTAAAACAATTTAAAGTTATGAAAAAACTAGTTACTTTCATTGCACTATTTTGTGTTGTTCAGATGAACTTCGCCTCAGAAGTTTTTGATGTGACATCGCAATACATGCAAAATTACATGGCACCTTTCACTGCTACAGGGGTGTCAGTTATTATTATTGATGGAGTAGAAAACGCCCGTTTTCAGGAGATTGCTGCGCCCTGGAAAACAAGTGGTAATAATGTGAATGGCACTGTTACTACCGGTTGGCATGTGGACTTTGGTAAGTATCCAAGATATCCTGACAATTCCGGAGCAAAGGGCTGTATTAATATCTCAGATACATGGGATGGTTTTGCCACTTCTGTAACTAATGCGAAAGTGTTTCAAACAGTTACCTTGCCTGCAGGAAGTTATGAATTTGTTGCTCAACGTGCACAAGATTGGGGAACTACTTCAAATATTCGTCTTGTAGTTGCGGCAGGAGATTCAATTCCTAATATGCAAGATGTTTCTACGGCTATTGGCTCAAGTTTAATGGCTACAGGTGTTACTCCTGATTTTAAAGTTTCAGTTCCATTTATTTTGACTGCTGAAACAAAAGTTTCGTTAGGGATGGTTGCCACATTTGCTAATGCTAAATCTGCACTAAATATTGCTCAGTTCCAAATATTGCAGATAGTTGGTGCAAATTACAATTCGTTAATTTCACAGGTCAATGCTGCAAAATCACTTCCCACGGTTATTTATCCAATTGGAACAATTAGTGGTACTTATCCTCAGGAAAAATGGGATGCTTTACAAGCTGTAATTACTGCAAGTCAGGCTATGATAGATGGTGGGCAAAACACTCAGGCAGAAGTAGATGCTCAAAAAGTGGTTTTGCAAAATGCAATTGATGATTTGAATGCAAGTCTTAAATTGCCATTTGTACTTAGTGATGCGAGTTCAACTACTTGGTATCAGATTCGCGATAGACGTTCTCCAAATGATTATTGGACAATTGGACAATATACTTCTACAGATGGTTTAACTAATTATCCTCTTGCGTTACTTATTACAACAACATCAGACGCTACGAGTGATTATCAGTTGTTTAAAATAATTAAAGCACCAGCACCAGCTAAAGGGTATTACATTTGCAGTAAAGTGATTGAAGATGTGCCGTTGACAGTAAGTCAGTCACTTGGTATGGGTGTAATTGATTTCGATGGTTCGCTTGGTGTGAGTCCAACGCCATTGCTTTTTGGAGCTACAGTATCTGCTGCAAATTATACAGTTTTTCTGGAAGGTGATTACACAGCTCAGCTTAATAGTTATACTAGATCAACTCCTAAATATTGGGGCTTTTGGTTCCCTGGTTATGGAAAGGATGATGCAGGAAATGATATGGAATTTGTTCCTTTTATTGAAATCGGTCAAACAGATTTTAAACCATTTAACGATTTGGTTGCTGTAGCTGCACGTATGACTCCTGATTTATATCCTTTGGGAACTAATCAATATGAATATTCTGCTGAAAAATGGAATAATTTTGTGACAGTAAGAACTTCATCCATTAATTTCATGAACAATGAAACTCCGTCTGTTTTGCAGGCAACAGTTGATAGCGCGAAGAATGTTCTTCAAGTTGCAATTAGTGACTTGAAAATGTCGATGGTTCCCGGGTACAAAATTAGTGATGAGACTAATAAGTATTGGTATATGATTCACGATAACCGCTCTCCAAATTCTTATTGGAGAATTGCAGACTTGCAAAGAAAGTCAGAAGGTATTTTTCCTGCCGATACTGTGATCTACTCAAAAAGATTGACCGTTGTTAGAGGTCTTCCTGCTGTAGTTGATGATTCTTATTTGTTTAAACTGGTAAAAGCACCAGCACCAGCCACAGGATACTATATCTACAATAAACTGAATGAAATTGCTCCTTTGTATGGTGATTCAGCTAATAATGTATTAGCCATTGATAGTGTGGTAACTGCTGATAAGTGGACTTCATTTAATGTTACACTTTCTACCGGAATTGATAAAAACTATATAATTTCCCAAGAGGGCGTTATCATAACTAACCAATTGAATAGTTATATGAGGAATCCTGATTATGTTGCTTACTATAATAATGTAACTGATTCTGGAAATAACTGGGCATTTGTAACTTATGTACCTACAGGCATAAATACACCTAAAGTAAATAATATAGTTGATGTTTATGTAGCTAATAAAATGATTGTTGCAAGAAATTCTTCCGATCGTCTCATTGTTTATAACATTTACGGACAGCGTGTAGATGCAAGAAAACAGTTGCAAATTGGAATTTATGTTGTACAGGTTGAAGGTAAGGCCGGAAGTATGAAAGTACTGGTTAAGTAATGATAATTTAATTAAGAGAAAAGAATCAGCATGATATCATGCTGATTCCTTCTCTTAATTCCTTTTTTTTTGAATAATTAAACCTCTCTTCTCCAAAGAATACAATATAATAAAATTAAGATAGTAAGTGTTTGTTTCTGGTATAAAAAAGATTTGTTTTTTGTTAGCATTTTGAAATTGTAATTCATTGTTATTTGTCTCTTAATTATTCTCCCATTTTTTCTTCTGATTTGAAAACTATATTATTGATTTCATGAAAAAATTCAATTTTTTGAATAAACTCCTGGTTCTGACTTTTTTATCATTCATTTATTCTTCATGTGTTGATAATTCACTAGAACTGCATAAACCCTCTTGGCTTGGTGAAAGTATTTATAACCAATTAGAAACTGGTTATACGGATGATATAACCGGTAAGGTGTATTCATTTAAAACTTATATTAAATTGGTTGATGATTTAGGTTATAGCGAGGTACTTAAACTAACCGGTAGTAAAACTCTTTTTGTTGCAGACGATGCTGCTTTTGAAAGTTTTTACAAAACAAATCCATGGGGAGTAAAATCCTATGAAGGTTTAACCATTGCTCAGAAAAAGTTGTTGTTCAACTCTTCAATGATTGATAATGCCTACTTAATTGAACTTATGTCGAGTACTTCAAGTGCTAGTGGACCTGTACAAGGACAAGCTTTGCGACGTACGACTGCACTATCGGTCTTAGATACAATTACTTATGTAAAGCCAACCGACCTGCCTCTGAATACGAACTGGGATGATTTTCGTGATAAGGGAATTTATTTGGTAAATGGCAATACCGCTATACCCATGGTGCACTTTTTACCTAAAATGATTGAAGCAAAAGGAATAACCAACTCTGATTTTTCCAAAATCATGAATGAGAAAGCTTATCAGCAAGGTGAAGCATACATTTATGGGAACAAAGTTGAAGTAAAAGACATAGTTTGTAAAAATGGATATATGGACATCCTTGACAGTGTGTTAATCCCTGCATCCAACATGGCTGAGGTAATCAGGACAAAGCCTGATGTAAGTATCTTCAGTAGTTTCATCGAAAGATTTTCGGCTCCCTATTATAATGAAGCTTTGACTAATTCATACAAACTGCTTAACCCAACTTTTAATGATAAAATATATGTTAAAAGTTACTTTGCCGAAAGGACCTCAACTCCTAATATGGTGTTTAGAGATATAGCAACTGGAAAAATCTATATAGCTAATGACAAGCCTGATCTTCAATCTGCTTATCTTGAATATGATCCGGGTTGGAATACTTGTACAATAAGTAGTAATATGCAGACAGATATGGCTACAATGTTTGTTCCCACAGATGACGCATTAAAGACTTTTTTTGCAACCGGAGGCGGTAGGTTTTTGACAGAACAATATGGAGCGATTGAGAATATTCCTAACGATGTGTTGGTAAAGCTGGTTCGAAATCACATGAAACCATCATTTTTCAGTTCTTTGCCACATTCATTCTCCGAAGTCTTGGATGATGCTAAACGACCGATGGGGATAACTACGAGTAACGTAGTTAAATCCTATATGGCCAACAACGGAGTTGTGTATGTTACCGACAGGGTTTATCCACCAGCAGCTTACTCTGCTGTTACAGCTCCAATTCTTATTAATAATAAATGCCAGGTTGTTAACAAAGAAGTTGCCGACCAAAAATTTGATGCATATTTGTTGTCAATGGACAGCAGGTATAGTTTTTTTGTACCCGTTGATAAATCTTCTGATGAGGGTTCCATCATTTCACCTAACGAAGGTATGTATTATGTAGATCCGGTTTCTTACTCAAAAAAACAACCATTAATTTTTAAGTTTTATCCAAGGAAAGTAACCTCTACTTCTTCTGCAATTATTGTTGCCGGTACGGCATATAAGTACGATGTTCAGAACGGTCTGATAGGTGATTCAGTAGGTATTCTGACTACTGATGTTGTAAATAATAGGTTTAATGATATATTAGATTATCATGTCGTAGTAGGTGATGTTGAGAGTGGAAAGAAATTTTATCAAACAAAAGGTGGTGGTTCCATTAAAGTGGATAATAATAGCAACGGATCATTAAAGGTGTTTGGTGGAGGTAACATGGAATTGAAAAACTTTAAAACACCAGCAATTAGTCAAACTTATGATCAAACGAAAGAAGGGAATGGTAAGACCTATTTGACTAACTCCCCGCTCTTACCACCATATAAATCTGTATATAAGGTGCTTTCAGAAAATCCGGAATTTAGTGAGTTTTTCAAACTACTACTAATGAATGATTTGCCACCGGCTGAAGCAGTTAGGTATGCTATATTTAAAAATGACCCGAATCATATGCCTATGGCCGGCGATTATAACGTTGCATCGTTTAATACATACAATTATACAGTGTATGTGCCAACAAATAATGCTGTACAAAATGCAATTAACAGAGGGCTGCCTACCTGGGAATTAATTAATCAACAAACAGATCAAGCAGTAAGAGATTCTTTATCAAACATATTGGTGAACTTTCTGAGATACCATTTTCAAGATAACTCTGTGTATATAGATGGGACAACTGATGCCGGGTCAACTGCTTACGAAACTGCAGCATATACTACAAAGGGTACCAAGGCGTACTATAAACTATATGCTAAAAGAGAGAGTAATGCTTTGACGGTTTATTCCGATAAGAATGACCCTAGTACTGCAGTAACCGTAGACAATGCTGGTTTATTTAATATAATGGCTCGCGATTATAAATTTAACAGCAATGATATTGAAATGGCAACAGGAATATATACAAGCTCTTGGGCCGTAATACATCAGGTTAATGATGTGCTTTTGTACGATAAAAGTATATTGAATAAAGCCCAGCAACTGATAAAAAAAACCAAACGTCGTATCAGTAAATAAACCCTGAAAAATGATAAGTGATTTTATGAATATAATAGTTAAAAGAGCCTTTTTATTATTCCTGTTGTTTGTTTCGGTACAATCGGTTATTGCTCAAGGAGCATCGGATAATATAATTAGAGGAAAAGTTTTTTCAGATACGGATCCAGCCTTAATTGGTGTGGTTGTAAGTGAAATTGATCCTACGAATCGTGTGGTTACTTCTACAATTAGCGATATAAATGGGAACTTTTCGTTGAAAGCTAAAAGTTTAGCGAATAGAGTAAGAATATCATACGTTGGTTTTATTCCACAAATTGTGGCAATAGGCAATAAACGTTTGTTTAATATTAAGATGCGTGATGCTACAACTATTTCGGATGTAACAATTACAGCGCGAAAAACTACCAGTAACGGAACATTTGATATTCCTAAACGCGAAATATCTACGGCAGTGCAGACGATTAGTTCTAAAGAATTTGAAGGACTTTCGGTAGCATCGGTTGATGATGCGTTGCAGGGAAGGATTTCTGGTTTGGATATTGTTAATGGCTCAGGTGACTTAGGTAGTGGTAGTTCCATGCGTATTCGTGGTATTACTTCCATTAACTCGGATTCTAATCCTTTGCTAGTAGTGAACGGAGTTATTTTTGAAACTCCGGTCGGTTCCAATTTTGATTTTTCAACTGCCAATCAAGAGCAGTTTGCTAGTCTTTTAAGTGTGAACGTGGATGACATTGAAAGTATTACAGTTCTTAAAGATGCTGCATCAACTGCAATTTGGGGATCTCGTGGAGCTAGTGGGGTAATTTCTATTACTACGAAAAAAGGTCTCAGAGGTAAAACAAAATTACAATACTCTTATCGTTTCAGCGGTGCTGTTCAACCTCAGGGAATGAAAATGTTGACAGGTGATGATTATACGATGCTCATGAAAGAGGAGTATTTCAATCCTATTCAAGACGATAAGGCTGCGGATATACGGGAGTTTAAATATGATAGAACTTTTAGCGAATATCAGAACTTTAATAATAATACTGATTGGATAAAAGCGGTATCGCAATTTGGAGTTACGCACGATCATTATGTACAATTATCGGGTGGAGGAGATAGAGCGCGGTTTTTGATTTCTGGCGGATATTATAATCAAACAGGGACGGTGATTAAGCAGAACATGGAGCGTTTTACGAATCGTGTGAATTTGGATTATAATGTGTCTGACCGAATTAAGTTTTCATCTGAATTTTCTTTCACTGACACAAAGAATAGTCAGAATTACGATAAATTGCTTGAAGTGGCTTACAAGTTAATGCCAAATATGAGTATCTATGCCCAGGATAAAGATGGTAACAATACGAGTGAATTTTATAAAATGTTACTGGCAAATACTTCCACTGCTCTTCAGGATGATCAAATGAAACTTCCGAATCCGGTTGCTTCGGCTAATCTTGCCAAAAAGAATGTTGAGTCATTATACGTTCACCCCGTTTTCCGGATCCAGTATGATTTATTAAATCCAGAAGTTCAAATGTTGCGTTTTAAATCGCATGTATCATTTGATGTTAATAATGAAGGTACGTATACATTTCTGCCTAAAGAGTTAAATAGAGATAACTGGGCATCGGGGGGGATTAATAGTGCCGGTACTGAAGAAAAACGGTCTTTTTCTCTGTCATCCGAAAGTAGTTTGCTTTGGTCTCCAAAGTTTGAGAATAAAGATCATACTTTGATGTTGTCGGGTGCATATCAGTTTGGATTCAATTCGTATAAATATCAAAAGATTAACTCTTACGGTGCGCCAAATGATATTACAGGTTCAACTGCGGGTGGATATGTTAATGAAATTAGATCAGACCCAGCTGAAGGGAGGTGGCTGGCATACACCTTAGTATCTCACTACGTGTTCAAAGATAAATATATTGCTGATTTTGTAATCAGACGTGATGGAAGTTCAAAATTTGGTGACAAAAGTAGATGGGGTACTTTTCCGGGCGTGTCTTGTGCCTGGAATGTGGCTGATGAAGACTTTATGAAACCAACCAATAAATGGTTAAGCACATTAAAACTGCGTCCAAGTTGGGGTATGACCGGTAAGCAACCTAAATATGAATATCTTTTTTATAGTTTATATTCTTCATACAGTAGTTATAATGGTACAGCTACTATACGGCCGGAAAATATACAATTATCCAATTTACGTTGGGAAAAAGTAACTTCTACCAACCTAGGTCTGGATTTTGGATTTTTTGATGATGCATATACTCTGGATCTTGACTATTATTTCAAGACTACTACAGATATGCTTTTCGAAAAAGTGGCTTTACCTTCATCTTCAGGTTTTGGAATGTTGACATATGAAAACGTTGGACGAATGGACAATAACGGTTGGGAAATTAATATGCAAGCGAATAAAATTATTAAAGCGGGCGATTTCTCTGTCACATTAAACCTCAATTTGTCAAACTATATAAACACTATTCGGGAGATGAAACAAAGTATTCTTAATGGTTATAACGGAGACTTTTCGTTTAATAATGGAGACTATCTGACCCGTATTCAGTTGAATAATTCTTTTGGCTCAATTTATGGATTTAAGTACAAAGGAGTGTATCAGTATAATGATTATAAGCCAGGACGTGAAGGCAAGAGCCCTTTTGCTTTGGATGCGCAAGGTAAAATAATAAACGATGCAAGTGGAAACCCACTCAGAATGGTTTATGCTTACGGAAAAAGCTCACAATATTCGTTTAAGGGTGGCGATGCAATTTATGAGGATATAAATCATGATGGAAATATAAATGAACTTGATATTGTCTATTTGGGCAACTCGAATCCACTGTTTAACGGCGGTTTTGGGATCAAGTTATTCTATAGGAATTTTTCTGCTAATATCTTCTCTAATTTCAGGGTAGGCAATAAAAATGTGAACATTGCTCGAATGAATGCCGAAAATATGTATAGCAACAATAATCAGAGTGCAAGCGTAAACTGGAGATGGCGCAAGGATGGTGATGTCACCCCTATACCAAGAGCTTTATATAAAAGCGGCTATAACTGGTTGGCCAGCGATCGTTATGTAGAGGATGGCTCATTTTTTCGTGTTAAATATGCCCAGATTAATTATTCGATTGATTCGAAATTGTTGAAGAGGCTGAAAATAAGCCAGATGAGTCTTTACTTGACGATGAATAATTTATTTACATTCACCAAGTATTCGGGAGTAGACCCGGAAGTGAATTTTGGAACTGGTATAAGTGTTGATAAAGGTCAAACGCCGCGTTCACAGTCGTTTACAGCGGGCGTTACTATTGTTTTATAAGTTTGAATTAAATTGAATATGAAAGTGAAAAATAATAATCTTATAAAGATACTTGTAGCGATACTTGTTCTGATTCCTTTTAGTTCCTGTTCCGATTGGTTGGATATTACACCTTCCGGTAAGGTAGTAGTAACTGAATATTGGAAAAATGAGTCGGATGTAGAAGCCATGTTAATGACTTGTTATCGCTCTATGGTTGAAGACGACTACGTGAAGCAATTGATATTGTTTGGGGAGTTGCGATCTGATAATTTGTCGCTTCGAGCTACCACTGATGAAAGCATCTTAGATATTTACAATGTGAATTTATTGCCAACGAATGGATATTCGAGATGGGATAGATTTTACGATGTAATTAATTTTTGTAATACAGTTCTATATTATGCTCCTCAGGTGAAGGATGCCAATTTTTCAACAAAGAAGCTTCAGGCAAAAATGGCCGAAGCTTTGACATTACGTGCATTGAATTATTTTTATTTGGTTCGCGTTTTTGGTGAAGTCCCTTATGTTACCGATGCTTCAGTGTCTGATCTACAAGATTATGAAGTTCCTAAAAGTTCAGAGAATGTAATACTCGACAACTTGGAAAAAGACTTATTACAAGCTGAGGACTGGGCGTTAATATCTTATGGATCCGAAGTGTTAAATAAAGGAAGGGTTACCAAAAATGCCATACGCGCACTTCTTGCCGATATTTATTTGTGGAGAAGCAAGTATAATGAGTGTATCACGTATAGTGATAAAATTATTAATGATACCGATAATCCGTTGCTGCTAGTTGAGCCAGAGGAACAGCCTTATAGATCGATATTCTATGAGAAAAATTCTTCTGAAAGTATTTTTGAGTTACAGTTTTCAGCTTCCAATACAACATTGAATAAAGCGATTAGTGATTATTATGGTGATGGTCTTTTTCCTGGAATATTTGTTGCTCCTAAGTATTTGTGTGAAGATCCGAACGTCTTTACTAATATTCCAAAACTTACTGATACCAGAAGGAAAGATTATATTACCGAAGTGAAATCAACCGACAATTTATATTTTATAAAAAAATATGTGGCTGCATCTCGTATGGAATACACAAGCGGAACAAATGTGGTCAGTTTATATTCGTACCGAAACTCTAGTACTTGGCCTGCAAACTGGATTATTTACAGGCTCTCTGATATTATGCTCATGAAAGCAGAAGCTCTTACTCAAAAAGGTGAATTATCGCCCGCATTGAAAATTGTAAACACAACTTATATGCGATCGAATCCGTCATTGAATCCAACTGATACTTTGAAGTTAACTGATTACAGTACCAAAAAAAGTATGGAAGAACTGGTTCTTTTGGAAAGACAACGGGAATTGATTTTTGAAGGTAAACGCTGGTTCGACTTGATGAGAATAGCGCGACGAGATGGAAATACTAATAGGTTAATAGATAAAGTGTTGACGAAATTCGCTGACGGCGGTGGAGAAGCAAGTAGTAAACTGATTGATATGAATGGGCTCTATTTCCCTATTAATAAATATGAACTAGATGCAAATACGAAGCTAATACAGAATCCATTTTATACTTCTACTGGTAAATAAATTATTTCAAAATATGAAAACCTACAAATTCTTATATCCATTACTAACGAGATCGTTACTGTTTATTCTTGTTACAATTACAGCTCTAAGTTGTGATCCGACAATTGATGAAAAGTATATTGCAACTTTCAAGGGTGATATGATTTATTCGTATCTGGAAAAAGATTCAGCCAATTACAGTGAATTCAAGAAATTCATCGACAAAACTGGATTTAAAGGTATGTTAAACGCATATGGTCGATACACTTGTTTGGTGCCTACTAATGCTGCATTTAAAGAGTACTACAAAACCAAGGGCGAGAATTTTAAATTCGATAGTTTAACTGAAGAAGAAGTAAAATATATTACTAAGACTCATATTCTTGGTCAGACTTACTTGGTACAAAACTTATCAAACGGAGTGTTCCCGAGTAATAATATGAACGACAGGGTTATAGAATTACTGTACTCGACAGATACCACAAAGCATACTTTGAAGATTCTCCTAAACAAGCAATCAGAAATTCTTGAACGTGATATTGAGGTGTACAATGGCGTAATCCAAAAAATCAGTAAAGTTTTGACCCCATCAACAACGCAATTGCCCGATTTGATGGCAACTGATCCTGAGATTTCAATTTTCAATGAAGCTTTGAAAATCACCGGTCTTACTGACTCTATTGCACCTATAGAAGATAGAAGTTATAAAATACCAACGACTCAGTATCTATGCGAGCCCTCTGTTGGAACGTTTAGTATACCAAGCCCAGCCAAACGAAAATATGGTTTTACTGCTTTTGTTGAATCAGATAATCTGTTTAAATCAAAAGGTATAAATAGTATTGAGGACTTGATTGCCAAAGCAAAGGAATGGTATCCAAGCGACTCTAGATATGACAATGAATACACTAACCGGAACAACAGTTTGAATAAATTTATTTCGTACCACTTGGTTGAGAAGGTAATTTATACAAATAAATTCTTTTTTAGCCAACATGCTGTACAAGACGCTTTATTGTATGAATTTATTGAGACAATGTACAACAATCGTTTGATGAAGGTTAGCAATCAAAAGCTTTCGGTTGGCTATGCAGCGCTTGTCAATCCGGAGTCAGCCAATGAACTGTATGTGACTTCTAATTACAAAACAACCATAAATGGAGTTTACCATTATGTTTCAGATATATTGCTTTATACCAATAGTGTAGAGAGTACTATAGCAAGTTCCAGGATTCGTTTTGACTACTCTGCTTTATTGCCCGAGATGATGAATAACAATCTTAGATTGACGAATGGCACAATGACGTTTCCTATTTCGTCTAACAAAAGTGATCGTTGGGGAATTCCTCCGGGTTATTTTAAATATCTTAAGATGTCCAACGATACGCGTTTGCTGTATTTGGCCGGTTGTTTCAGTTGGGGCAATTACCAGGGGGATGAGATGATGGGAATAGGAAATTATGACATTACTGTTAGATTAATGCCAGTACCTCCCGGAACATATGAGTTACGCTTTGCCTATACCGCAAATAGCAACCGAAGTGTTACGCAGATTTATGTCGACAATAAGCCGGTAGGTATTCCATTGGACTTGACTGTAAGTGCCACAGATCCAAGAATTGGCTGGCTGGCTGATAATGTTGGCACTGATAATGGGGTTGAGAATGATAAAGCCATGCACAATCGCGGGTATGTGAAAGGGCCTACAACTTACGGTTTGTATGACAAAGAAGTTGGTGGCGTAGTGAAGATTTCGCGAAACCAATCAAGTGCTATGCGCAGGGTAATTGGGGTATTTACATTCAATACTTATGAAGCACACTATGTGAGATTTAAGTCTGTAATTGAAAAACCAGCCGCACAGTGTATGATGGATTATTTTGAATACGTACCCAAAACAATTTATGCTCCACCGGGAGGCGATCCTGAATCAAGAGATTAAGTTGAATGAATGGAGTTGATTTATAGGGTTATTTAATTACATTACAATAAAATGATATATGAGAATACACATCAAAAAATATTACTACTTGCTGGTATTATTTAGTATTACGCTTTTTAATTCATGTCAGAGTGAATTGTGGACTGAGCACTACACAATCGATCCGGAGGTTAGTTCAAGAATTAGTCTCTGGGAGGCAATAAAAACAAATCCTGAGTTAAAGAAATTTGCATGGGCTGTGAAGAAAACAGGATACGATAAAGAATTGTCTACCGAACAAATTTTTACGGTTTGGGCTCCTGTTGATTCGTCTTTGGATAATATTGATACCACTGCTACAATTGATTTAAAGATTCTTGAAAACCAATATGTAAAAAACCATATTTCAAAATATAGTTATCGATTTTCTGCGTCAGGAAAGGAAAGAATTTTATTTAGAGACAATAAAGTTTCTTCTTTTGAAAAAGTAGGAGAAGATTATTTTATTGGAACAAACAAGTTGTTTACTAACTCTAGCAATTATTGTGCTTCAAATGGAATTTTACATATTATTCAGGACAAGATACCTTTTCACTATAATATCTGGGAGCTTTTGGATTCGGATGAAAGATTCGATTCGTTAAGTAATTATTTACATAAGTTCGATAAAATTTATTTCGATGAACGTAATAGTACTCCAGGCGATATAAACTCAAAAGGTGAAACTGTTTATTTGGATTCAATTTTATACAATTACAACACTAAATTCCAAAAACTGGGTAGCCTGAGCAATGAAGATAGTACTTATAAGGCTTTGTTTCTTACGAATACTGCCTGGAGTGCTGCGTATGAGCAAATTAAGTCTTATTATCGATATTATGCTTCTTCTAGTTCAGCCTCTGATAAATATACTGCTGACACCTTGCAACGGAACAATACAATGAATTCGTTGACCGGAGATTTATTTTTTAGAAAAGCAATTGCCAACGACACTTTAATTTCTACACGGGGAAACAAAATTTATAATCCCTTTGCCGGAGCTGAAGAAAAAATTGCTAGCAATGGAACAGCTTACATTTCAGATTACTTCAATTACAATCCATGGGACTCATGGAACAATAATATAGTTGTTGAAGCTGAGCGTGGAACTGGCAGAGCTTACGATCCTAGTTTTGCTTCTGTAATTGATAGAACTTACTCAGGGTCAGATACGATTGCTATTTCAAAAAACAGGTATACACAGGTATCACCAGTTTATACAAGTATTAATCAATATATTACCTTCGATATTCCGAATACACTATCAGGAAAACTAAATCCCGATTCTACGTTGATGTATGGAGCAGCGTATAACATTTATTGTGTTTTTGCTCCCAATATTTTGATGACAGATAATCCCAAACCAGGGAAAGTATCTTTTACATTTTATTATAGAACGGAGGCTGGAACTGTCTTGTCTAAGTCAATTTCAACAAAAGTTATATCGGCAAACCAAGTATCAAAAGTGCTGATAGTATCCAAGATGGCTTTCCCATACAGTGAATATGGATTTGTTACTCCAAACGTAAAGCTAAAAGTAAGCAACGTAGCAACATCTAAAGAGTCAGCCACTTACACAAGAGACATGTTAATTGATGCTATAATATTAGAACCTATTCGAAAATAGAATATGAGAATTGACCGACATATATGCAAAATTGGGATACTCCATAAAGGAGTAATGGTATTTTTAATGGCTATAGGTATTGTCCCAACGTATGCACAGAACTATAGTAAATCTAAAATAGGGACTGATTCTATTTCAGGGAAAGTGGTAAATATTATCACGAAAAAAGAAGTTGTAGGGGCTAAGATTCAGACAATCAATATGGCTAGCTCTGCTATGACAGATGATAATGGGAAGTTTGGATTGCTTTATCCTATCAGTAGTCGAACATTGTTAATATCTGCGCCCGGGTACGAAAATAAAGAAATAGTTCTTTATCCGGGAGAAAAAGATAAGACCATTGGGATTCTACCTATTGGGAGTGACAATTATTTCGATGACAAAGTGAATTTTCTTGGAGCAAGGAGGAAATCTTCAATCTCTACATCAATCAAAACACTAAATTTGAATAATAATTTGAATTCAAACACTGTTGATAGAGCGATTGTCAATCAGCTTGCAGGTGATATTAATGTAACGGCCAACTCCGGTGCTCATTCTTCCGGATTGTTTATGCTGCTACGTGGCATAAACTCAATCAATGCAACTAATCAGCCTTTGATTGTAATTGATGGAGTGATTTTTGATAACCGGGATAGCGAAAAATCGATACATCTTGGTAATTCTTTCAATCCCTTTTCTCCGGTAGATGTTAATGATGTACAGTCTATTAGTGTTGTAAAGGATGGGACTTCTATTTGGGGGTCAAAAGGAGGAAATGGTGTCATCCTGATTAATACAAATAGAGGAAGAAGTCAGGCTACCCAGATTAGTGTATCAACAGCATTAGGGTATAATACACAGCCAACTGTTATCCCTATGATGAATGCGAGTCAGTACAGAACTTACGTTAACGATATTCTTAAAAATGAAGATGCAAGAAATTCAATTTCAAGTCAATATTTTTTAAACAATAACCCCGATTTTGTTTTTTACAACCAATATCATAACAATACCAATTGGGCTGATGGTATATACCGGAATTCTCCAGTTCAAAGTTATAACATGAGTGTCAATGGTGGTGATGAAGTTGCATTGTATAACTTGTCGTTGGGATACTCCAGAGCATTGAACACGATTAAGGAAAATGATTTTAGCCGTATAAACGCCAGATTCAATTCGGATATTGAGTTGATCAGAAATTTAAAGGTGTCATTCGATATCGCTTATTCACAAGTAGACAGAACGATGAGAAATGATGGTGTTACTGATGGTATTTCTTCCCAGATTAATTCACCCGGTTTTCTTTCGTTGATTAAGTCTCCGTTTCTCAATCCGTATAAATACGATAATGCGAAAAATATTACGTCTAATCTTGAAGACTATGATTTTTTAAATATATCTAATCCATATAGTGTCATAGATAAGGGAGTTGGGGTGTCTCAACAACGGAATTTTAGTATGTCGATTGTTCCTCAGTTAAAAATTAATAAAAATCTTACTTTATCAAGTCGCTTAAGTTATACGGATAAAAATATTTCTGAGAATCTATTTAGTCCAATGTATGGTGTTGCACCGTATTTTGATTTAGACAATAATTTTATTTCGGATAATTATGTAAAGACTCAGTTTTTACATCAGATATCTATTTTCAACGATTCCAGGTTGAACTGGAAGATGAACAGTGGCATACATTCTTTTGAGTTAAATACAGGATTACGACTGCTAAATGATGCATATCAAACAGAATCTGCATTTGGACACAATACAGGTAGTGATCAGGTAAAAGAAATATCCACTTCATTAAAGTATAAAACCGTGAGTGGTATTGATGAACCTTATAAACTGGTTAGTTATTATGGCATTATAAACTATAGTTTAATGGATAAGTATTTTGCGGAGGTAGCAACTTCTGCTGAGACGAGTTCCAGATTTGGGCGTCAGACAAACTCCGGTGTTCAGGCACTGGGTGTAAGTTGGGCTGTATTTCCTTCGATCAATGCAGCTTGGTTAGTAAGTTCCGAGAAATTTATGAAGAATATCAAATTCATCGATCAATTTAAACTCAGAGGAGGGTACGGAATTTCTGGAAATGATGATATAGAAAGTACTGCCGCCAGAACATATTTGGGAGCGATACAATACTCAGGAACTGCTACAGGTATTCAGATTAATAACTTAGGTAACCCTGCTGTCCAGTGGGAAACAGTCACAAAAAGAAATGTTGGTTTTGATGCCAGCATGTTGCATAGCCGTCTTTCCATAACATTTGATTTGTATAACAACACAACAGATAATCTTCTTACGTTGAAAGATGCGCCGGGTTATAGTGGTGTCGGATCGTATTGGGTGAATGATGGTAAGCTCGAAAACAAGGGCATCGAACTCGGGTTTAATGCAACCATTGTTAGACAAAAAGATTTCTCTTTATCGCTGGGTGCTACTGTTTCTCATTACGAAAACAAGATTTTGAAGTTGGCTAATGGAGATTATCGTACAACGCTATACCGGGCTGAAGTGCTGACTGCACAAAACCAGCCAATGGGATTGTTCTACGGATATGAAACCAATGGTGTTTATGCCACTGTTGGCGCAGCTCAGCTTGATGGGTTGTCTGTTCGAACAGCTACAAACGCATTGCTGCCGTTGGAAGCTGGAGATATTCGCTTTGTAAATAAGAACAATGATAAAATAATAGATGAAAATGATAAAGTAGTTATTGGCAATCCAAATCCAGATTTGTTTGGTACTTTCAATCTTGGAGTAAAATATAAAGATCTTGGATTGAGAGCTATCTTCAATTATTCTTATGGAAATGATGTGTATAATTATTTACGTTCCCAACTCGAAAGCGGAAGTACATTCTACAATCAAACTGTTGCTATGAATAATCGTTGGTTGGCCGAAGGGCAGAAAACTGATATCCCTAAATCGGAATATGGCGACCCAAAAGCGAATAATCGTTTTTCTGACCGTTGGATAGAAGATGGTTCCTATTTGAAATTTAAAACCCTTGAACTATCGTATGATATGCCTGTGAAAAATATTTCGTTTCTGCAAGGAATTACAATCTGGGCTTCATTCAACAACCTGTGGACTTTGACTAAATATCTTGGGATGGATCCGGAATTCTCATCATCGAACAATATCTTCTATCGGGGTATAGATACCGGATTGTTGCCACAAAGTAGAAGCTATTACGCAGGAGTTAAAATCAATCTCTAATTATGTATAGTGTAAATAACGAATATATGAATAAGTTTTTTTCAATAATAAAAGTACTCGTTCTATTAGGAATAATACTTCCAATGACTTCCTGTAGTGATTATATGACTACGGATTCGAGTCAATATTTATCAGCTGACAATCATAACATTGATTCGCCCAACGATACAGTTTTCTCGATTGTCGGAATTCTTGCTAAAGTTGGGAAATTGACTGACAGAACAATCTTGTTAGGGGAGCTACGGGCCGACCTTATGGATGTTACGCCTACTACAACTGGTGATTTGCGTGACATAAGTAATTTTACCGTCGATAATGCCACGAATACTTATGCTGATACCAAGGATTATTATTCAGTGATTAATAACTGCAACTATTTTATTCAGAAAGCAGATACTAGTATTTCGGTAAGGGGTCGAAAGACTCTTTCGGCTGAGGTTCAGGTTGCTAAAGCCATTAGAGCCTGGACTTATTTACAAATAGGGTTAAACTTTGGTTCGGCTGTATATTACCGAAATCCAATACTCTCTACAACAGACTTGGAACAAGTTCCTAATGAATTGCCTTTGGAGCAACTTATTGATACACTGATAACTGAAGTCGGAACAATTAAACTCTTGAGGCAGGTTGATTATCCACGATATGATGGATTAAATGGTTTGTCTTCTGATATTAGTTTGTTTATTAATCCTTTAATTCTTTCTGGTGATTTATATCTTTGGAAGGCAAGTTTTACCAGAGAAACTGAATACTATCGTGCAGCTGCAACAAAATATGCAGAAGCAATGGTTTATGGAAATGTAGCTACAAGTAATTATGCTAATAGTTGGACGGATGATACCTTTACAAGATATTTCAACTCATGGACTTCTTTATTTTCAACAAGTAGTTTTGAACTGATTTCGATTTTTAAACCTGCCAGTTCAACTTACGATGGAGTGTCAAGTAGTCTTTTTTCAATGTTTAATAATTACGAATTAAAAGCGTCAGCTAATTATAACAATTTATCTAATAATCAGGATTATTGTTTCTACACAACTACTAACAATACATCTAAGTTTACTAAAGGTGATTTGAGAATAAAATCTGTTCTCGGAACAATGAATACTAATTCCACTGATACCATAATAACCAAATTCTCTAACAAAGTGTTCCCGATTTATCGTGCGGGCTTGTTGTATCTTCGGTATGCTGAGGCTGTTAATCGAGCAGGTAAACCCGGATTGGCATTTGCAACTTTAAAATATGGTCTTAATAGTAAAACTCTTGATTCAGTATTTAACAGAGTACCCCATAAAGAATTAGCAGATAAGGCTTCGTTTGTTACAATATTTAGTACTGTTAACCCCCTTGCAAATACACTTGCAAATACAGGCATACATAGCAGGGGAAGTGGATCATCTGAGTATAATACCTATTATACGATACCTGATTCTGCAAGTTTAGCGCTGCTTAATATGGATTCTGTTGAATATGTAGAAAATGCTATTTGCGATGAGCTGGCACTCGAAACAGCTTTTGAAGGAAACCGTTTTCAGGATTTGATGCGTATTTCTATTCGGAGAGATAACCAAACTAAATTCTTAGCTCAGAAAGTTGCTCAAAAGCATAGTGATAATTACAACCATTACTTCGGGATATTATCGGATAAGAAGAATTGGTTTATTAAATCAAAATAGATTTATTCGTTACCTCTAATAAAAAAACTGGAGTGCCTATGGTTTCCAGTTTTTTTATTAATGTTTGATTGTTGCGTTACGAGTTTATTATAGGGTTAATACATACTCGCATTTATTCGTGATATGACATAAAATAAATGAGTGTTTGATGTTTGAATATCTGTTTGTTAATTTGGTGGTACTTAAAGCCGCGGAATGATAGTGGTAGATTCAGATCCATAACGTAGTTTCTTCAGAGACCAATGTTCTTCCGCGTGCTTTTTGTTGATCCCAGTGGATTGTAAGTCTGTTTGGCTGTGATAGCCGGTCGAAATAAACTGTAGGGAAAAAGATGTTCTGGAATATCCGAAGTTTAAAAATAAATGAGTCAACAGGGCATTGTAAATATCTCATTTGCTTCAAAAACTGATTTTGATGTTTTTTTCAGATACCCTATTTACTAGCTATTTATTTGACTAATTTTCTTTGACCGATTAAAAATACTTTCTTATCACAAAAATTAAATCCTAGAATTTCCATATAACATTATGACAAAACTGAAAATTAAAATGGCAGTTGCATTATGCTTCATTGCTTTTGCAACAAATTTACGAGCCACATCATCTACTCTTGATGTTATTGCATTTGGAAATACTACTTCCGAATCAGCTCATAGCTTTTCAACAAACAGTACCAGCGTAATATCTGGTTCGCTCAGTCAGTCAGCACGTCAGTGCAACCCATTGCCAACGGTGGGCATTTATGGTGGTGATATGACTTTCACCATAAAAGTTGATCCGGTAAAAAGAAACTATGTTACTGTAAAACTATGGGGAGGTGATGAGGCTACCCATGCATCGAATATGGGACGTCTCTACCTTTATATTCCAATTAATGGCACAAATTATATTGTTGGTGGCCGTCATGAGTCTGATTATACAGCGTTAAGTCTCGATGGAGGAAAAGCCCCGCTGCCGGGTCGTTTCTTTTACTCTACAACCATGTTGCCTTTAAAATTCACTAAAGGCAAGACCTCGTTGACCATTAAAATTGTTTCTATAGGACGTATTTACGATTTTGGTAGCGGTTTGGTTTCGGCAGGAGGTAATTATCAATACCCAATGGATGCACCTTCAAGAGGAATCTATAAAGCGTTTTCTCATACACAACCCATGCTTGATGTTTCCGGTGAAGTGAATGGTAGCATTCCAACTGCCACAACGCTGAATTCTTCAGTTGGAGAATCAATTCTAAGTTCCGGAGGTTCTTATTATACAAGAGTAAATAATGCTATAAATAATGTATTGTCAAAAACCAATGTTGTTGATAATTACACAGTCTGGAATCCGGAGTATTTAGCAGAATCCTACTTTATTCCCAATATGGTTGGATATAAAAGTTCGACTGTTGTCAAAAAGGTTGTTACGATTATCGACCTTTACGTCAATCAGTATTATGCCGATAGCAATGCTGTATCGCCGGCTGGAGGCAATGACAGCTGGGGAGGCCAGTTTGGATGCTTAGGTTATTCCATTTATCTTTTAAGAGAGCAACTTCAGAATTTTTTGGATGTGAGTGTGTCTTATAAAGGTGGTACTAAGACCCGTCGTGAGGCATGGGGTGATATCCTTGTCGCCAGTCGTGATTATGGTCGTATCACTAACAGAAGAACCATAACAAATCAGCAATGTTGGGCGAACGCATCTATTTATAAAGCAAACAAAGGATTACTGGCTTTGGGTGATAGCCGTGCGTTTACAGAAACAGATGCCCAGCGCTATTTGAAGGAAGCGGTTGGACTTTTACCCTGGTTAGGACCGGATTTAGCCAACGGCGGAAGTAATAAACTTTATGGCTCTAACTACTATCAGATTACGCAAAAAGGGTTAAGTCGTGAATGGGGATATTGTGGAACAAATTATGGAGAGATTTATTATTTCCCGGCTCAATTTTATAGAATGACGGGGAATGAAGAATTCAGACAGCAAACTATCAAAATGATGAAAGCCCGTGCTGCTTTCCGCAGGCCAGCTCTTCAACAAAATGGTTCCAGCTATAATTGGGCAATGGAAGGAATTGGCATACTTTCATGGCGTGGTGTTACGGAATGTGATGGGGATTATGCCAATCAGCTTGCTTACGGTGAAAGAATTGCCGATACCGGTGGACTTTACTCTACAGCAACAGCTATGGATCCCGATTTGATTGCTTATGCAAAACAATGGTTGAATGATGGCTCCTATTTTCAGGAATTGAATGCGTCTTCGGTAACCAACCTGAATTTGTTTGAAGATTACAAATCAATTAAAAATGCAACTGGCAGTGGAGCTAAGTTACCAATGACAAACGGGCAGCCTGATTTTGTGTGGAGCGATGAGGAGAATGGAATTATGGCTATAAAACATGGTGACGACCGTTTGTGGATAGAACCTTACTGGCAGGCTCTGTCTGGAGTAAATGGGGTTGCGAGATTTCACTATAGCACAGCTACTTACGATCAGTATGGAGTGATGGAGTCAACTCCCCAATACAGAGCTACCAACACTTACAATACACGTAGTTCATATATTGATAATGTGAACCAGCCAAATTTCCCGGATAATCCGGTTAATGCATATACGGGTGAACTTTTACCCATTGCTTATTCAGATTTAATGCCTGTGGCAAGCGGAGTGAATGGTTACGGAAAATCCGATTATTATGCATTGCGTTTTGGCAAATACCTGATTGGTATCAATGCCAGTTCAACACAAACCGGAACGTTGAGACTACCTGTCAAAACAACAACTGGTACAGAACTAATTACAGGATCTACCATTTCAGATACACTGATGTCTGTTGCACCGTTAACTTCCAAAGTTGTTTATTTGAATACGATTTCCGACTCGATGCAGTTGCCAAATCCGCCACTCACATTTTATATTTTGGCCAAGGCATTGCCAAAAGTATACCTGAGATGGTCTGATGCATCGGGAGCGGTAACATACAACCTGAAACGATCCGAGACACAAGGCGGCCCATATACAACTGTTGCCAAAGGGTTGACAGGTACAAGTTATACAGATACCAATGGTACTACAGGATCGTACTATGTGATAGCAGCTGTAAATGCAAACGGAGAAAGTTATAATTCGGCAGAAGTATCTATATCGGGCTATACTACAAGTTTGGCTAAAGTTACAAGTAAGTTAACCGCAACTACGTCGGTTGGAGTTGATTTTGCCTACAGCATTGCAGCCTTAAATTCCCCTGTTTCTTTTGATGCTTCTGGACTTCCTAATGGTCTTTCAGTCAATAAAAACAATGGTCTTATCACAGGAAAAGCACTAACGGCAGGCACCTACAACGTTACAATCTCAATTGTGAATACAGCAGGTACAGCAACCGAAACACTGGTGCTGACTGTTACAGATGCTGTGACTCCGGTTATTACCAGCACAACATCAACAAGCTCATATACTGGTTTGGCATTCGGATATAAAATAGAAGCAATTAACGGTCCGCAAAGTTTCAATGCAACGAATCTGCCTCAAGGATTTACTGTAGACACAATCAATGGTTTGATCAAAGGCAGGTTCCCAGCAGTTGGCGCATATAAAATTGCTCTAAAAGCGATAAATTCAGGTGGAACAGATACAGATACTTTGCTGGTTACAGTTCAAAATCCGCCACTTCCATCAATGGTAGTTGCAAGTATAGATACCGCTGTTGTCGGACGGCCATTTAGTCATCCCGTAGTAGCTTATTATGCCACCAAGTATATCGCCACCAATGTGCCTGCCGGTCTTAGTATCGACTCCATATCGGGCGAAATATCAGGGATACCTACTACACCCGGATTGTTTTATGTGTCCCTGAGAGCATCGAATGCTACCGGAACATGTGCAATAGTGCAATTGCCAATAAAAATATGGCCTACACCCGGTTCACCATGGATTGATGCTGATGTTAAAGCTACAGGTGTCACTATGACTGAAGGCTATTCTACCTATATTGCTTCACCCGAAGCGTTTACTCTTAATGGAGCGGGTGGTGATATTGGAGGCACTTCAGATAGCTTTCATTATCTATTTCGTCCCTTAAAAGGTGACGGAACTTTCATTGCACGGCTTGCAACCCGTTCACTTGCAGGTAAGTTGGATAAAGTGGGTATTATGATGCGGGCTTCGAGCAATGCCAACGCGACCTGTGTATTCTTGACAACCGATTATGGGGCACAGAAGGTCAGATTTGCTGTTCGTAGTACAAACGGTGGAACTATGGCTTATTCCATGGAAACAACAATAAATGGAAATACAGTTCCAATTTGGTACAGGATTGTGCGGTCGGGAAGCAATTATACAGGGGCGATGTCGCTCGATGGAACTGCATGGACAACTGTTGGTACAGCCTCTGTAACCATGAACGATAGTATATTGGCAGGCATGGCAGTGTGTTCGCGTTCGACTGACAGAGATATTTCGAAATTTGATAAAGTCTCGCTCACAACTGTGAATACAGGTGTTGACTCCCCGGAATTGAAAAACGTATCAATTTATCCTAATCCTGTAAATGATAACCTGAGAATTGAAACCAACGGTCAAAATTTACACGGGAATTATTTTATTACAGATTTAACCGGTCGAGTGATGGTTGCAGGTATAGTTAACAATGAGTCAGTGGCTGTAAATATGAGAACTTTGCCAGATGGCGTTTATCTGTTAAGATTGAATACCAATATGGGAGTACTCACTACTAAAGTGATTAAAAGAAATTATTAGATCAATGTGAGTTCGAGATAAGCAAATTTTTATGGATCAAGATAAATTCTTTTTTATCGACGAAGTCGTCTTGACTTTTTCATGATTGTATAATGTCGCTCCTACGGAGCTTAAAAAAAACTATATAATCACATTCTACCATAATATCGCTTTTCCGAAGCTCTAAATATGCTCCGTTAGGAGCGGTATTATGGTAGAAATATTTATTTCAATGAAACAAAAAGCTCCGTAGGAGCGATATTATTAAAAGTCAAGACGACCTCGACATAAAAACAATAAAAATCAATGAAGAAAGCAAGTATTTTAATCATAACATTATTTTTAGTTATTTCAGGAGTTTCAGCCCAGAAAATAAAGCATCCGAGTTTAGTTTTCACCCCAGATAAAATTCAGCAGGCAAAACAGCGCATTAAAGACGATCCCAAAATGGCAGCTGCATGGGACGATATCCGTAAAGTTGCTGATGATAATCTGAAAAAGAACGAGTTGACCAAATGTGATTATCTGTCATTAGCCTATTTGATGACAGATGATAAGAAATATGCGGACAAAGTAAAATCAATATTGTTGAATACCGTCAAAGGTGCTCAATGGAGTAGCATTGATGAAATGGCAATCCGTAAACCGGCGTGGCGTGCCGATTTGGGCTTTTCTCATAAATGCAACATCAGCGCAGTATCGTATGATGCCATTTACAATACCCTTACTGCTGACGAACGCAACGAAATCGCAAACGGACTTTACCGCTACGGGGTGCAGCCCTCGTTAGAGGACTGGTTTTTGGAACCCACACGCATTCATTCGCTGAATTCGATGGGACATAACTGGTGGACATCCTGTGCTTGCATGGGTGGATTGCTGGCCACAAGTATCGAAAATGAAGTGCCTGAAGCGGGAAAAATGGCCGCCAAACTTTCGGAGCAATTGCCCGAGTGGTTCGCATTTGCGGGCGATGTGTTGCAAAACAAAATGAAAAGTTTTGACGACAATGGTGGAATGTACGAAAGTGTGGGCTATGCCAATTTTGGTGTCGGCGAGGCCTTGCTGTTTCGTATGAGCTGGCAGAATGCCCATCCCGGACATAAAGCCCCCGAAATCCCCGAACTGGCAAAACTTCCCGACTTTTTTGTGCACACATACTACACCGGAACGGACGTTAATTATGGTCTGAACTTCGGAGATAGCCACCGTAATAGTGTAGCGGATTATGTCCTTGAATTGCTGTATGCTATGGGTTCAAAGGATAAAAATATATTGTGGTATTTCAATTTGTTAAATGAAGACCAATATCGCGAGCGAGGTGTTAGAAACAAACCGGTTGGATTTTTGTATTTGCCCGACACGAAAGGGGCTCCGGAAACGCCTGATTTGCCTAAATCCCATTTGTTTCCCACATTCGGCTGGGCTATTTTCCGTACTTCGTGGGAGAAAGACGCTACCATGCTGGCTGTAAAAAGCGGCCATACCTGGAATCACTCCCATGCCGATGCCAATTCGTTTACCATTTTCCACAAGGGATATAACCTGATTAAAGATGCAGGTAATTGCAATTATCCGAATCCGGAATATAAGGATTACTTCTTCCAGAGCCAGGCGCACAACGTAGTGCTGTTCAATGGAGAAGGACAACCAACGAATCAGCAGTACGAGGGTTCGATGCTTGATGGAAGTTTGAGCAATCTGATGGACGGCGGAAACATCAAGTATATCCTTGCCAACGGAACAGGCCCATATTCCAATAATTTCATCCGCAACTTCCGCCATTTTTTGTGGATTGACAATGTGATATACATACTGGATGATTTGAAAACCTACAAAACAGGAAAATTCGAATGGTTGTGGCATACCGAAGGAGAGGTAAAGAAAAGCGGTCTCGATATGACTGTAAAGAATAAAGATGCCGCGGTCGTCGTTCGCCCCATTTATCCTGAATATCTTGCTCCATCAGCCTTTTTGCACGATTATCCTACGTATATGTACGTGCAGGAAATTAAAGCTCCGGGCGAATATCTGAAAGAGCAGGAAACGTACTATGCATTCAAGTATCCGGTTGAGTCCAACAGAATAAAAGGCTTGACGGCTATTATCCTTAAAGATTCGGCAAACGAAAAGGTTTTGCCCAAAATGGAACGCATCGAAGGCAAAGACTGGATTGGAGTTCGGGTAAGAAGCAAAGGCAAGATTACCGATATTATTATCAATCAATTGGCCGATGGCCGGTTGATGCACTCTAACTCGTGGATTGAAGCCAATGGCTGGGAGACGGATGCATACATGTTTGCGGTAACTTATCCTGAAAAAGGAAAGCCGGAAGATTTTTCAGATCTGTTTATTTCGTACGGCAGTGCATTGCGCAGAGATGGAGTTTCATACTTTGGCTCCCTTTCCAAGCTGTTTGTAATCCAGAAAAACGAAGGAAAAAAAGTGGAATTATTAGTTCAGGGACAGCCTCTTATTAACGCGACTTTCTATAGTGAAGCAAAACCTTCATCGCTCGTTCTGAATGGGCAAAAAGGCGACATTCACTACGAAGACAAACAGATGTCGGTGAAAATTGATGCTAGGAAATAGTCAGGGTTTTTCATAAATCAAGAAATTGTTAATCGAATCAGTATAAAAACGCCACTTAATAATCATATTGTGAAAAGAAATAATTTAAATGCATTGATAAAATGCCTGGTACTCTTATTTATGCCAATGGCTTGTTTTGCACAGGTTTCGGCTCCCAATGCAAATACAAACTATTACTTAATACATTCAAGCAGTAATGTCATTGCGGCAAATGTTGATGGACGCACAATAATAAAGGCAGTTACCGGTGGCAACGGGCAGCTTTTGCAGTTTGTGCCCGATGGTGGCGGATATTATTGGGTAAAACCAGCCGGACAAAAAAAGTATATGGCTCTCAGTGGTGGTTGGGATACCTATTTTGTTACCGATTCTACTACAGATGCATCGAAGTTCGCCATAGAAAAAGTCAATAATTCTGTTGTTAAATTGAGGTGCAAGTCCAACAGCAAATATCTGGGTACTGATAGTGGATCTGCCGGTTCTTATGTGTACTCGGATAAAACGGGCACAGAGAGTAATCACTACTGGTTTATTTCAGAAAAAGTAGTTCTATTTCCGGTCGATACATTTAAAACCCTGATTAATCCTGCTGATGGATATTCAAAACCATTCGAAGGTTGGGGTGTTTCGCTTTGCTGGTGGGCTAACATGTGTGGAAAGTGGAGCGATGCTAAAATAGACGAGCTTGTTGATTGGCTGGTTAGTCCAACGGGATTAAATTATAGAATTTTCCGTTACAATATCGGAGGTGGCGATGATCCCTTGAACCGGCATTGTACCCTGCATCACATGGCAGGTGGCAAAGGGCTTCGTGCCGAAATGGAAGGATTCAAAGATTCATTGAATGCGCCATACGATTGGTCGCGCGATGCGGCTCAGCGTAAAATCATGCTTAAAATCAGGGAGAAAAGACCGGATGCGATTTTTGAAGCATTTAGTAATTCATGCCCGTATTATATGACCTATAGCGGGTGTTGCGCGGGTAATGTAGTGGCTACTGATGATAATTTGAAACCGGAGTATTATGATGACTTTGCCCATTATCTGGTAGATGTTTGTAAATTTTACAAAGACTCATTTAATCTGGAATTCAAAACTCTTGCACCTTTTAATGAGCCGGTTACCAGCTATTGGAAAGCTAACGGAGAGCAGGAGGGATGTCATTTTGCTACAGCAAACCAGATTGCATTCCTTAAGGTGCTGTCGCCGATACTGAAACAATCCGGACTGAAAACCATTATTTCTTCCTCTGACGAAACCAGTATTGTGCAATCATGGACAGATTTGAAAGCCTATATTGCTGATGGGACTGCTATAAACCTGATTGGGCAATGGAATACACATACCTATGGAGGGACGGACGAAGCCAGGGCGGCACTCAGGGCACTTTCTACTGCCCAAAACAAAACGTTGTGGATGAGTGAAGTCGGATCAGGAGGTTCGGGTATTGACGGCAATCTGTCTTTGGCGCAAAAACTAATGGATGATATCCGTTTTATCCGCCCTGAAGCTTGGGTTGACTGGCAATACATGGAAGAAGGTAATGATCAGTGGTGCTTGGTTAAAGGTAGTTTTAGTGCACAGACTTACCAACGGGTTAAGAACTATTACGTCCGTCAGCAGGTTAGCCGGTATATCCTTCCTGAATCCAGGTTTCTATCGGTGTTTAATAAACAAATGCTTGCTGCTCTAAGTCCGGATAGTAAAACATTGACTTTGGTGGTAATGAATAGTTCCGACCTGAAAGTCAATCAGCAAATTGATCTTTCGATGTTTGATCAGCTTGGAAATATTTCTGCAACAAGAACCTCTGAAACCGAAAACAATGCCGGCATTACGGATTTTAGCCTGCAAAATTCTTCTTTGTCAGCTACACTGCCAAGCCGCAGTATTACAACCTTTGTCATTCCGGTTACACTTGCTGCTCCATTAAGCTCCGAGTTGAAGACAGATGTTCCATATCTGATAATTTCCCGCGCTGCAAATCTCGTGTTGCAATCGTCGGGCAATAATGCGGTGATAAATAATTATCAGTATGCCGATTCGACCCAGTTGTGGAAGCTAGCAGCATCCGGTGACGGGTATGCTATTAAGAACCTTGCCGGCAAAACATTAACTGATGCCGGATCCTATTATGTTGTACCATCGCCATCTTCCGGAATTTCAGGACAAACTTTTGGTATAACTACAATTGGCGATAATTATTACAAGATATTTTCGGCAACTGCTGCTGCCAATGCCCTGGATTTGGAGGGTGCAAAATATACTGCCGGTACAAAAGTCGGTTTGTACAATTATGGCACAAGTCCCGATGCCATTAATCGCCAATGGATGTTTGTACTTGCCCCGGGATATCAAACAAATGCAACTCCCAATGGTGTTAAGCCGGTTTCAATAGCAACCGATGCTGTGCGTGTGGTAGGTGCAAATGGTGCTATATTGGTGTTTCAGGTGCCTGAATCAACCGCACAAGTTTCTGTTTATACTATTACCGGGGAAAAGGTACTCGAACAAAAACTCAGTAGCACTTATGCCCAGATTCCAATACGCCCGGGAGCCTACATTGTAAATTGTAGGGTGGGGAAAGATGGCAAGTCGGTCTCACTGAAGGTGTTAGTAGATTGAGTGCCGATAGGATTTTAAATGATCACGAACGCAATATTCATACTGCTGCCGGAGAAAAATATTTTTTTGGGAGAATAATCAGTGTGAATTTTAAGATATAAACAACAAGTTATGAGTTTTGTAATGAGAATAAAATGGATTTTTGGTTTGCTTCTGGCTTTACAAATGCCGGTTACAGCCCTAAATAAAGTTACCCCAAACGATTGGGAAAATCCCGAAGTTTTTCAGATAAACAGAGAGCCTGCACGTGCTACTTTTCTGCCTTATGCCGATCAGGCTTCTGCTATTGCTGATGACTACAATAGGTCGCCGTGGTATTTCTTGCTGAATGGCAATTGGAAGTTCCAGTGGTCGCCCACTCCCGAGCAACGTCCGACGGATTTTTTTAAACCCGAATTTAATGTGGCCACTTGGAAAGAAATCAAAGTTCCGGGCAATTGGGAATTACAGGGTTTTGGAACTCCAATATTCAGTAATATCACCTATCCTTTCCCCAAAAATCCTCCGTATATCGACCATTCGGATAATCCGGTGGGCTCTTATCGCAAAGACTTTATCCTGCCCGAAAACTGGGACGGTCGTCGTGTTTTCCTGCATTTTGAAGGAGGGACTTCAGCTATGTATATCTGGGTGAACGGACAGAAAGTCGGTTATTCCGAAAATACCAAAAGTCCTGCCGAATTTGATATTACCAAATATGTGAAACGAGGTAAAAACCTGTTAGCTGTTGAGGCATATCGCTGGAGCGACGGATCATATATGGAAGACCAGGATTTCTGGCGTGTTTCAGGCATTGACCGCGATGTATATCTCTACAGTGCTAACAATATCCGCATTGCCGATTTCTTTGCCCGTCCTGATTTGGATGATTCGTACAAGAACGGTTCTCTTTCGGTGGACATTACGTTGCGTAATTACTTAAAATCCGGAAAAACCGGGGTAGTGGATGCTCAGCTGCTTGATGCTAATGGCAACCCGGTTTTTAGCGAAACCCTGAAAATTGCTACACCCTCTTTAGGGGCAAAAAGTATCACCTTCGGTAAAAATGTAACGGCCCCTCATTTGTGGAGCAACGAAACGCCCTATTTGTATTCGTTGGTTCTGACCCTGAAAGATGAAAACGGAAAATTCGTCGAAACGGTAAGCAGTAAAATCGGTTTCCGCAAAGTGGAGCTGAAGAACGGACAAATGCTTGTAAACGGAAAGGCAATTTATGTCAAAGGGGCAAATATTCACGAAACAAACCCGGTTACCGGGCATTATCAGGATGCAGAAACCATGCTGAAAGATATCAAACTGATGAAAGAGCATAACTTCAATGCCATTCGTTTGAGTCATTATCCGAATAATATCCGTCTGTTGCAGCTTTGCGATAAATACGGAATGTACCTCGTGGCAGAAGCCAATATCGAAACACACGGCATGGGATCGGTGCCTTATTTCAAAGATACGGTTAATCACCCTGCTTATCGTGCCGATTGGCGTGGAGCACATTTCGACCGAACCATTAGTCTGGTTGAACGCGATAAAAACCATCCATCTGTAATTATCTGGTCGTTGGGGAATGAATGTGGTAATGGCCAGAATTTCCGCGATACTTACAAATGGATAAAGGAGCGGGATAAAAGCCGTTTGGTACAATTTGAACAGGCTTCTTTCAATGAGAAAAATACAAATACCGATATTATTTGCCCCATGTATCCCAATATTTGGCGCATGAAAGAATATGCATCCCGTAAGGAAGTAAGCCGTCCGTTTATTATGTGTGAGTATGCTCACTCGATGGGCAACAGTAACGGTAATTTTCAGGAATACTGGGATATTATCCGTAGCAGCAAAAATATGCAGGGCGGTTTTATTTGGGATTGGGTCGATCAGGCTTTTCAGGCTTTTGACGAAAATGGCAACAAGTACTGGGCTTATGGAGGCGATTTTAATGCCCAAAATTACACCAACGACGAAAATGGATGTAGCGATGGCTTAGTCTCGCCCGACCGGATTCCACACCCGGGATTGAAAGAAATCAAGAAAGTTTATCAGGATATAAATTTCAAAGCAAAAGATATTGCAAGCGGAATAATAAGTGTTGTAAATGAATTTCATTACACCAACCTTGCAGATTACAGTTTTAAATATGAGGTGCTGAAGAACGGCGAAGTGATCAAATCCGGTGATTTTGATATGGATCTGGCACCTGAATCACAAAAGGACTTCAAGCTTGCGTTACCCGAAATTACAAGTGAAGATGGGGTAGAGTATTTGCTGAATGTTTTTGCATACACTAAAACAGGTTCTGACTTACTTCCACAGGGTTTCGAAGTTGCCCGTGAGCAATTCAAAATAGGTGAAAACAACTATTTTGCAAAGAAAGGGAACAATTCCGGTAAAATTAAAGTGACAGACGGAAAAGATAATATCGAACTGGAAGCAGCCGGCGTTTATGTGGGTATAAGCAAACGTTCAGGATTGTTGTACGATTACAAGGCTGATGGTACCTCTTATTTTGTTGCCAAACCAAAACCAAATTTCTGGCGTGCCCCAACCGATAACGACTTTGGTAACGGAATGCCCCGAAAGCTAAGTGTGTGGCGTGCAGCCGGAGATAATACTTCAGTTAAGGATGTTACAATAAAAGAAGAAGATGGAAAAACGATTGTTACCGCCAATCTTATGCTGAAAGACGTAGCATCTGACTATCAGATTGTTTATAGCCTGAGTGCCGATGGCGCATTGTCAATCAATGTGGCTTACAAAGCAGGGGCGGGCCCTGTGCCCGAAATGCCTCGTTTTGGTATGATTATGAGCTTGCCCAAAGCGTTTGAAAACTTAACTTACTATGGACGTGGTCCGTGGGAAAATTACAACGACCGCAATACTTCTTCTTTGTTGGGTATTTACGATGGCAAAGTTGCCGATCAGTATTTCCCGTACACCCGTCCGCAGGAGAATGGTTATAAAACAGACTTGCGTTGGTTAACATTGACTGACAATAATGGCAAAGGTATCCGCATAGAAGGCTTACAGCCAATATGTGCAAGTGCAATGCAAAACTGGCCGGAAGATTTTGATCCGGGCTTTTCAAAAAAGAATCAGCATATTAACGACATACATCCAAACCGTGATATGGTTATTCTTTCCGTTGATTTGGCTCAGCGTGGTCTTGGTGGTGACGATAGCTGGGGAATGTACCCACATGAGAAGTATTTGTTGAAAGCCAGGGAATATAAATATGGATATGTGATTAAACCTTTAAAGTAGCAAAATACAGAGATTGTCAATAAAATTAAAGTCTAAGCTTATATCATATATGAAAAGGAAAATTACTTTACTTATTATTTTGACTGTTGTCGTTGCCCTGTCAACACAAGCTCAAGAAAACTTTATTCTGAAATCAGATGATTACAAAGGTTATATTGATAAATTTAATGCAAGCGATAATGAAATATATAAAGAATATATTCCAAATGATTCTGCTTGGTCATTTTTAAAGGGCAACATCCCATTGCTTGATTGTCCAGACAAGAACATTGAAAATACCTATTATTTTCGCTGGTGGACTTATCGCAAGCACATAAAAAAAACTCCGGATGGATTTATTATAACAGAATTTCTGCCTCTAGTTAGTTGGTCCGGGAAATACAATTCGATTAGCTGTGCGGCAGCTCATCATTTCTACGAAGGCCGGTGGCTGAAAGATACTAAAATTCTTGTTAACTATGCAAATTTCTGGTTGAAAAAAGGGGGCGATCTAAGAAGCTACAGCTTTTGGGTTGCTGATGCTCTTTGGGCATATCATCAGGTAAAAAAAGATTCGACTTTGGTGACAGGGTTGTTGCCCTTTTTAGTTGGAAACTATAGAAATTGGGAATACGGCCGCGTGTATAATGGAATGTTTATAGGGAAAAATGCCGATGGAATGTTTACTACTTACGATGATAGGGATGGCATGGAAATGTCCATCGGCGGAAGTGGAAGGAGACCCACTATAAACTCTTATATGTATGGTGATGCCCGCGCAATTGCTAATATTGCGCGGTTGAAAGGAGACAAAGTTACCGCATCGGTTTATTCAGCTAAATCAGATACCCTGAAAAAGCTTGTACTTAACAAACTGTGGGACAGTAATGCCCAATTCTTTAAAACGTTGCGTTATAATACAACCGCGCTTGTGGATGTTCGGGAAATACTGGGGTACACCCCTTGGTATTTCAATTTGCCACCCCAAAAACAAGGGTATGAAGAAGCATGGAAATTTCTAATCTCAGATAAGGGTTTTTCTGCGCCCTATGGTTTGACAACAGCTGAACAAAGCCATCCAAAATTTATAATTTCTTACTCAGGGCACGAATGCCAGTGGAATGGGCCAAGCTGGCCATTTTCAACATCGGTTACTCTAACTGCAATGGCGAATGTGCTAAACAATTACGAACAAACAATAATTAGTCGCGAAGATTACTTTAAGCAACTTCAAATTTACGCCAATGCCCACCTCAGGGTTGATGAAAAAGGGACCGTTTTGCCTTGGATAGATGAAGTGATAAATCCATATAACGGGGATTGGATATCGCGGACAATGCTGAAGCAGTTGGGGTGGCCTGCAAGCAAAGGTGGAGTAGAACGTGGCAAGGATTACAACCACTCCACTTTCTGCGATTTGGTAATTTCAGGTTTGATAGGATTGCACCCTCAAGATAACGATACCGTAGTGATAAATCCTCTTCTCCCGGCTAATGAATGGGATTGGTTTTGTTTGGACAATATCTCGTACCATGGGAAAACATTGACTATTGTTTTTGACAGGTATGGTAGCAAATACAATAAAGGAAAAGGATTGATGTGTTTTGTAAACGGAGATTTAAAGGTTCAATCCGATAGCATTGCAAAATTGAAATTTTCATTAAATTCCTCGTCTACCGCCATTGTTCCCACTATAGCAGAAATCGTTAAAATATATCCAAATCCGGTCACAGACTTTCTGAATATTTGCATACCCGATGAGAAAACATCCGGTATCCGGTTCTCTATTTCGAATTTGTTGGGCGAAATTGTAAATGAAGGTGAAATAAACGCTACCCGGAGCAGTATAGATATGCGGTCGTTGTCAAAGGGAGTTTATGTTGTTGGAGTAACTTATGAAAACAGGACAGAGACCAAAACGGTTGTAAAAAAATAATTTTCTAATTTATTGATTGAAAAAGCAGACATGCCATTTGACCATGTTAGTTTTTTGTTTTTTAGATTCGGGAATCGAGATTTGTTGAAAAATAATATCCATCTATGACGATAACAAGACCTTTTCCTATATTTGAGCTTGGAATCAATAAATGTTTTGTGCTATATCTTTATTTGCAGTCTAAAATGATGCGGTTCTCTCCATATTGTCGCTTATTCTTAGGTTACTTAAAAGTTAAAACTCTATTATATAATCAAAATATCTAATAATGATGAAAAAAACAATTTTATTTTTACTGGTTTTATTCTCTTTTCAGTTTGTTGAGGCTGCTCAACCGGCATTGAAGCTTCGCTATGATTTCCCGGCGATAAATTGGATGACATCTGCTTTACCCATTGGAAATGGCGTATTTGGTGGAATGTTTTTTGGTGGTGTAGCCCAGGAACAAATGCAGTTTAACGACAAAACGCTTTGGTCGGGCAGTACAACTGTCAGAGGTGCATATCAAAGTTTCGGTGATTTATACCTTAATTTCCCAACGCATACTTCATATACCGACTACAAAAGGGAACTTAGTCTGGATGAAGCTATCGGACGGGTTTCGTACAAAGTAGGGTCGGTTTCGTACCTGCGTGAGTATTTCGCAAGCAATCCTGACAGTGCCATTGTTATGCGCATTTCTGCTCCCGGACAAAGTGGCCAGGTGTCTTTTTCTGTCAATTTGACAAATGCACATTCTGGGATAACTTCATATTCTGGTAACAAAATCACCATGAACGGAGCACTTGAAACGATTTCTTACGAAGCGCAGGTAAAAGTGATTAATGAAGGAGGCACTTTAACAACGACCAGTAGTCAAATCTCAGTTTCGAATGCAGATGCTGTAACGATTATCCTCACCGGAGCTACTAACTACAATCCCACATCATTAAGTTATATAGGTGAAAAAACCATATCTTTGCACAATCACATCACTAACCGTATTGCAAGCACCAGTGCAAAATCGTTCGATGTACTTAAAACAAATCACTTGAACGATTATCAACCCTTGTTTAATCGTGTTAAACTTGACTTAGCCATGCCGGCTCCCGATGTCAATACCGATGCTTTGATTCGTACTTATAAAGATAATTCATATTTGGATGTATTGTATTATCAATATGGCCGTTACCTGATGTTGGGTTCTTCAAGAGGTATTGATTTGCCATCGAACCTTCAGGGGCTTTGGAATAATACAAATAATCCGGCTTGGCAATGCGATATCCATAGCAATATTAATGTTCAGATGAACTACTGGCCGGCTGAAAATACCAACTTGTCTGAATGCCATTTGCCATTTACAAATTATATAAAGAATGAAGCGACAAAATCAAATGGTTCTTGGTCGAAAATGGCTTCTAATGTTATAACCAATACAAGTAATGGTGAAAAAATGACCGGCTACCGTGGTTGGACATTGAGAACTCAGAGCAATATCTTTGCTTATTCAGATTGGAACTGGAACCGTCCTGCCAATGCCTGGTATTGTATGCATTTGTGGCAACATTTTGAGTATACCAACGACACAACATATTTGAAGAACGATGCATTCCCTACGATGAAGAGTGCCTGCGAGTTTTGGTTCGACCGTCTGAAAGTTGATGGAAATGGAAAACTTGTTGCTCCGGATGAATGGTCGCCAGAGCAAGGAAACTGGGAAGATAATGTGGCTTATGCCCAACAATTGATTTGGGAGCTGTTTAATAGCACATTGAAAGCTGCAAAACTGATTAAAGCCGATGCGGCGTTTATCAATACGTTAACCGACAAATTTGCTAAATTAGATAATGGAGTGCACATCGGTCCTTGGGGCGAAATCAGAGAATGGACAACCCAACCTGATGTTCAGGGTAATAAACATCGTCATTTATCACCGCTTATTGCGCTCTATCCCGGAAATCAGATTTCATATCACAAAGATATCGCCAATGTAAAAGCTGCTATTGTTTTCTTGAATTCTCGTGGTGATGCAGGAACTGGCTGGAGTCGTGCATGGAAGATCTCTTGTTGGGCACGTTTGTTTGATGGCAACCATGCTTATAAATTGATGAAGGCAGCTCAAAACCTGACTACTTATACCTCTGTTTCGACGCAAGATAATTTAGGTGGGGTATATGAGAATTTATTTGATGCGCACCCTTCTTTCCAGATTGATGGTAATTTTGGATTTACTGCCGGTGTTACCGAAATGCTTATCCAGAGTAACCAAGGTTTTATACAACTCTTACCTGCGTTGCCAAGTGTTTGGCCCAACGGTAGCTATTCAGGTTTGAAGGCAATTGGAAACTTTACAGTTGATTTGACTTGGAAAAATTCGCTACCGCAACAAGCTGTGGTTTATTCAACTGCAAATGACTCTTGCAAAATTTACTATCCAACAATTGCGTTTACGTCTGTAGTAGATAAAAACGGTGCAAATGTACCTTATGTCAGAAAAAGCAACAATCTGATAGCATTTGCCACTACTGCCGGAAATAATTATACGTTGGTGTTTGAAAATAGTGCTACCAATGCTGCTGTGATAACTCCTTATGTTCAGGTAAATGACAGTGCGAAAATACAGTCGGCAGCAGCCAGTCTCCTCAAAGGGGGGGCTGTGATCTTGTCGCCTGAATCCAGTTCGGCAGAAGGTACTTGGTTGTGGACTGGCCCAAATTCATTTAGAGCAACTACCCGCGAAATAACCCTTGCAAATGTAATCGTGGCTCAATCGGGGAATTATGTTGTTACCCAAACTATAAATGGTGTAAAAACGATTCAGGTTTTTAATATAATGGTGCAGGCTGCGCGAACCCCGAACGTCTCAAAAATAAACGTTCTTCCGATAGGTGACTATTTCATTAAAAAAGCAGGTACACAACTTTATTGGACAAATACAAATGTATCTTTAACAGGAGGTGCTCCTTCCTTCTTGGCAAAATCCAGCTTGACAAATAATGCTCAGGTTTGGAAGGTTTCGTTGGACGGCGGATATTATAAAATTGTAAGTAAAGCCGATGGTCGTTACATTAATGAGAAGGGTAATTTTGGAACAAATGCGTATTATGTAGATTGGAATACCTACAATATCTACAGTGATAGTGTTTATTGTGCTGTACAAATAACACAAAAGTCGGCACAGGCCCAAGGCCCTTTTTTCTGGAATATTAATACGAGTAATGGCATTGTTTATTCTACAAATGCCAGTATTGACGAGACAAAAGATTTGGCTTTTGAATTTGTACCGACGTCTTTGACTGCAATTAATAACACCTCTGCATCGAACAATAAAGTTTGGGCAGTAGGTTCTACCCTTCATCTTATTTCTGAAACTGCAACGTCTGCAAATATTTACAATCAGATTGGCGAATTGGTAAGAACCCTTAAGTTTAGTGGAAATAAATCTGTCGTCCTGCCCCAGGGGGTCTATTTTGTTAGGTTTACTGACAATTCCGAACATTTCGTATCGAAGGTCTTGGTCAAATAGATTTATTAGGACAGTCCAAGCAATCAAAATTAATTTCGAATATGAGTCTCTAGAAGTCAAAGCTTTAAAAACAATACCATGAATAAATTAACCATTCTCTTAAAATCGCTCTTTATTTTACTATTTTGTGCCAGTCCGGGTTTACTGGCTGAATCTTCAGCTGCTTCCGATGCTTTTAACGGTGCTCGTGGCGTCGGGTTTAACGACAGTTGGAAGTTCCGGTTAGGAGCTATAACAGGTGCAGAGAGTGTTGCATACAACGATGCCTCCTGGCGTCAATTAAATCTTCCTCACGACTGGAGCATTGAATTTCCTTTTAATAGAAATTCAGCGGCCAAAGGTGGCGGTGGATATTTAGATGGAGGAACCGGCTGGTACCGTAAAACCTTTTTGCTGCCTCAAAGCTATACCGGCAAAAGAATTACCATCCAATTCGAAGGGGTATATATGAATAGTACAGTCTGGATTAACGGACATTTACTGGGTACTCGTCCCTATGGTTACAGCACGTTTGAATATGACCTGACACCTTATATCAATACCGGAACCACAAAAAATGTGATAGCCGTAAAAGTAGAAAACATCCAACCAACCAGTCGCTGGTATTCGGGAAGTGGCATTTACCGCAATGTGTGGCTTACAGCCACTGACCCGGTTCACATTGCTTATTGTGGCACCTATATAACCACACCTTTGGTTAGTCAGGCTTTCGCCACCGTCACAGCAAAAACTCGAATTCAGAATCATTCCGCAACAGCTAAAATTGTGTCGGTAATTACTTCCATTTACGACCAATCATGGAAACTGATAACAACAAATGTGAGCAAACCAATTCCATTGGTTGTCAATGCCGACAGTTCGTACACCTATAATTGCAAGATAACCAACCCGGCATTGTGGTCATTGACTAATCCGAATCTTTATAAAATCAGAACGCAGATAGTTGATAATAATCAAGTGCTGGATAACTTTCTTACCACTTTCGGGATACGTACCATTTCGATGAATCCGAATTCCGGCTTTTGGTTGAACGGTAAGAACGTCAAACTACTGGGAGTATGCCAACATCACGATTTGGGCAGCCTGGGTGCAGCACAGAATTATCGAGCGCTCGAACGTCAGGTCGAAATACTAAAATCTTTTGGATGTAACGCCATCCGGACATCTCACAATCCACCCGCGCCTGCATTGTTGGAAATATGCGACAGATTGGGCTTAGTGGTCATGGACGAGGCATTCGATTGTTGGGCTAAAAGCAAAAGTTCAAACGACTACGGTCAGTATTTCAATACATGGGCGCAACAGGATGTTCAGGACTGGATTCGACGGGATCGAAACCACCCTTCGGTAATCATGTGGAGCATTGGTAATGAAATTCCGGAACAAACAAGTTCAACCGGTTTATCTATTGCGCAGAACCTGATAAGTTGGGTTCGTGCTGATGACACAACACGTCCGATTACACAAGCATTGAACAGCAGGGGTACACTCGGTCCTATCTTAAATGCTGTTGGGTACAATTATGGTTCCGGAAGCACCTACGATACTGACCATTCTAAAAATCCCAACTGGGTGATTTTCGGCAGCGAGACCTCTTCGGCTGTCCGCACACGTGGCGTATACCATTTGCCAGTCAACCAGAATATACTTACTCACACGGATATGCAATGTTCCAACTACGACAATTCGGTGGTCAGCTGGGGACACAGCGCAGAGGCTGCCTGGGAATTTAATAAAACCCGGCCTTTTGTGGCAGGCGAATTTGTCTGGACGGGTTTCGATTATATCGGCGAACCTAGCCCTTATGGCTGGCCGGCCAAAAGTTCCTATTTTGGCATTGTCGATATGTGCGGTTTCCCCAAAGATATTTATTATTTCTATCAAAGCCAGTGGACTTCCAAACCAATGGTGCATTTGTTGCCTCATTGGAACTGGGCCACCGGATCAACTATTCCTGTTTGGGCTTACACCAACTGCGACAGCGTAAAACTGGTGGTGAACGGGGTTACAATCGGCACGCAACGCAACAAGACCGCCAAACCTTTCCACATAGAATGGAATATCTCTTTTGCACCCGGAAAGGTGCTGGCCTATGCTTATAAAAACGGAATTATTGCAGCAACCGACAGTGTCGTTACCGCCGGAAAAGCTTCGACAATAGAACTTAAAACAGACCGTAATGATATTATGGCAGATGGCAGCGATCAGGCTTATATCGAAACAAATATACTGGATGCAAATAATACCTTGGTTCCTGATGCAGACAATCAGATAACGTACAGTGTGTCCGGTCCAGGAAAAATTGTTGGAGTGGATAATGGTAATCCTTTAAGTCTGGAATCGTTCAAAGGATCAAAAAGACAAGCATTCAATGGGAAATGTTTGGCTATCATACAATCAACCGGTGCCGAAGGAGCGATAACCGTAACGGCAACGACTCCACCTGTATTGAAAAACCTTGCTTATCAAAGACCTTCAAACGCCGATTCCCAAGACATCTACGAGCAGACCAATATCGCGTTAAACAAAACCACTACAGCCGACACCTATCAACCCGACAACCCGATTGTTTCTGGAAACGACGGTTCAACCGCATCACGTTGGTGCGCAATTGATGGAAATACCGGACATTGGTGGAAAGTTGACCTGGGAACGTCTAAAGCTATCACCGGCTCCGAGATAATGTGGGAAAGCAACAATGCTTATCAATACAAGATTGAAACTTCCACCGATAATTCAGTGTGGCAGTTGGCAGTAGACAATACGGCAAATTCAACTTCATCGCAAGTTATGGACGACAGTTTTACGGCTAATGCCCGATACGTCCGTATAACCATTACCGGTGGTCTGAACGGTAGTTGGGCTAGTTTCTACGAATTCAAATTATTTGACGGGACTTATTCTGCTTCGGCACAGCCTAAAGTGGCATCTAATGCTAACGACGGTAGTACGAATTCCTACTGGAGTGCAGCCGATGGCAATGCCGGGCATTCCTGGACTGTTGATTTGGGTGCAGCTTACAATGTAAATAAAACACAGGTAGTGTGGCTGAATTCAGGGATTGCCTATAAGTACAAAGTTGAAACTTCAACAGACAGCTTGCAGTGGAGCACTGCCGTAAATAAAACTGCAAACACTAGCATACAACAAATACTAACCGATAGTTTCAATGTTGTATCGGCAAGATATGTGCGTGTTACAATTACTGGTGGTACAAACACGATGAACAAAGCCGGAATCTCAGAATTCAGGGTGTTTGATGGGTCTGCAACGTCAATAAAACAAGCCTCAGTTATTATTAACTGCGTAAAACCCGCATGTTCAAATTGTTTGATTGATAGCGTAACAACCAATCCTTGGGTAAATGTCAATGAAAATGGATGGCAACAAGCCAATAAAGCTTCACTAATTCCAGGTGGAAATGTGTCGTTCAGTACATTGCCAGCCGATTCTACAAATTGGCAGTGGAGCGGGCCAAATGGCTTTAATGCAACTACTGCAACAGTTAAACTCAATAATGTTCAGGCAAAAGATTCTGGTAATTATGTGGCAACCCAAAATAACATTTCGGTGAGCTTTCATTTAGCAGTATCTAACAATACGGCTTTATTTCCAATAAATGATTCCGAAAGCAAAGTTCTAATATACCCGAATCCGTCTAAAGATGGGATATTTAATCTGGTTAACTGCAAAAATTGTATATTGTCGATATGTAATCTTGAAGGAAAGAGTATGTACAATTCAGTTGTAAATAGTGATATTCAGGTGTTGAACCTCTCGACCTTTCCTAAAGGGGTTTTCATTGCCCGACTAAAATCAGATCAGTCGGTTGTATATAAAAAAATAATAATATCAGATTAAATCTTGTTAGGAAATCGACAATAGTTACTTTGATTAGCAATCTTTTTTGCACTTTTGGGGGTCTTATTAGAACTCGGAAAGTGCAAAAAATGTCTCTATGCGTCTGATAAATACAGTAATAATTAAAATAGTTAATAAATATTCATATCGTAATCTCATGAAACGAATCTTATTTTGTCTTATATTTTCATTGAATTCCTATTTTGCATTTTCAGGCATTTTTCAAGTAAATGGACTTAATTACTTTAATATTTCTGGAGATTCGGTAACATTTGTTGGTTGTGATTCGATAATGCTCAAAAAGAATCACATCAATAGCATCAAAATTCCTTCAAAAATAACATATTCCGATACATGTTATCAGGTAGTAGCTTTTGGAAGTATATATTCTGAGAAATATCCAACTATAACCGATATTACAATCCCAGCTTCGATAACTTTTCTCGCGAATGATTACTTTTCAAATGCTTTTGATAGTTATCCAAATCTTAAGTCAATAACAGTTTCAAACAACAATAAGCATTTCAAAAGTATAGATGGTATTTTGTATGATAAAAAAGGCAAGTTTCTAATTAAATATCCATCCGAAAAAAATGTTACATCCTTTTCAGTTCCAACATCAGTGAAATTCATTGAGAATAAAGCTTTTTACAATTGTACGGAGCTTCAAAATATAAATATACCAACCTCGATAAAGAAAATCTATGGAAATAATTTCGAAGCTTGCATTAATCTCCAAAAGATAAACGTCGATAAAGAGAATTTAAACTATAAAACTATAAATGGTGTACTTTATAACAAAAACTCTTCGTTATTAATAAAATATCCAATAGGAATAAAAACTTCAACATTCAAAGTCCCTGCTTCGGTAAAAACGATTGCACAAAATGCATTCAAAGGAAATTATTCATTAAATCATATTGAACTACCTTTAAAAGTTGACATAATTGAAGAAAATGCTTTTGAAAATTGTAAAGGTTTGATGGATATTATATTCCCAGCTTTTGTTTCTACAATTGAGACAGCTGCTTTCAAATCGTGCACGAATTTAACGAGTGTTATTATTTCATCATCAAAAACAAAGTTCAAATCCGAAGTATTTGCCTATTGTGACAGTTTAAAAAAAATAATTTTTCCTCCAGATCAAAGTACAATTGAACGTGGAATGTTTAAAAACTGTACCGGATTATCTAATCTTACATTACCTGCTTCAATACATTCGATAGGAATAAATGCATTTCAGGGTTGCACAGGTCTAACGGAATTAATCTTCCCGGAAAACATAAATGAAATTTGTTCAGGGGCTTTTGAGGATTGTACAGGTGTAAAAAAAATACTTCTTCCAACTTCTTTGACCACAATAGAAGCCGGCGCATTTAAAGGATGTACCGGTATCGCTGATTTTATCATCCCCTCATGGATAAAACAGATCAATGCAAAAGCTTTTTATGGATGTACAAATTTAAAATCGATTAAAATTCCCTCTACGGTATTATCAATAGGTTATGAGGCATTCAGTGATTGTGTTAATCTAATTGACATACAATATCCAGATATACATATCTTTCTGGGACAGAATGTATTTAATAACACCGCTTATATAAATAGCCAGCCGAATGGAATAGTTTACTTGAATCGAACTGCGTATATGATTAAAGGTAGGTTAATAACTCCGTCAATTGAATTCAAAGAAGGTACCATTGGCATTGCGGATTATATATTTTGTAATCAGGATAATTATTCTGATTTGAAAATTCCAAATTCAGTGCGTTATATCGGATCAAAAGCATTTAAAAATTGCAAAAACCTTAAAAGAAATATTAGTTTACCACAATCACTTATTTATATCGGAGACGAAGCTTTTTATAATTGTTCAAATCTAACAAATATTACCATACCATCATCGGTAAAGTATATTGGGAATGAGGCATTTCGTAATTGTTATAATTTGAATGTGACACAAATTCCAGATTCATTGGATTTTATTGGAATGCTTGCCTTTTCTAATACGGAATGGTATAATAATCAGCCTGATGGTTTAATTTACATCGGAAAGAAATTGTATAGATATAAAGGAAAAATGCCAGAAAAAGCCACCATTGAGATAAGAACCGGAACTAAGGTTATTGTAGGAGGTGCTTTCACAGAGTGTAATAATATGGCAATAATATCCCTTCCTGCGTCAGTAACAGAAATCGGAGATAAAGCTTTTAAAAATTGCACCGGACTTAATTCAATAACTTTACCTCAATCTGTTACAACAATTGGGGATTATGCATTTGTTGGTTGTTCAGCGTTACGTTCTCTATATATTTTAGCATCAAAGCCAATTGAATTTATCGGCAAACATTATAACTCTCGTGGCATTCCGTTCCATTTAATTGCAAGTGCAAGTGCTGGAATAGACACACAAAGTGATTTTTCTGAGAATTTCTGGGGTCAAGTGTATAATGTAGAAAGACTAGCAGCTCATGGAAATGGGAAATATGCATTTGACGGTATAAATATAAATATTTGTTCTTTGTATGTTCCCATTGGATCAAAAAAATTATACGAGCATGCAGAACAGTGGAAAAATTTTAAAAGAATCGTAGAGTTTGATAGTTTTTCTAGAAAGTAAAAAAACGAAAATGATATGAAAAATAAAAACGCATAACGCCTAACACACGCCTCGGTCGTTAAGTTGATTGGAAAATCTTTTTTTTTTGCATTTTCCTGATTCTAAAATAGGAATCAGGGAAAATGCAAAAAATATTTATGAGAATCTGATAAATAGTACAAAACGAAATTGAGAGGTTATCTTTGATGAATAGAGCTTATTTTATTTTTTTGAATGAGTATTTTCCATAATAAATCCGTATTATATATAGTGTCTTTTATTACAAACTCACATCTTTCTTAAATGTATAATGTGTTGCGTTGTATGTTTATGATAATCAGTGTTGTATTGTGAATTCAAAAGCATTTCTTGTCTTTTACTTTTGTAAAGGATGAGTTATTTATCAATAATTATGATTCCAATGTTCCAAAAATAAATATATTTACGATTTTAGGCTCAAAGGTCTTTTCAACCGGGCGAAATCCGGAAAAATAACAACGGAGTTCATATCAATGCACATGGCGGCGTACCCAAATGTGTTATTAATTGAATAGAGTTAATAGCACTGTATTGCTTGTTTTGTTTCCGTAAGGTTATCGATAAATCCAATTTTCAAGAGATTGTTAAATTAATGATAAAGAAAAAATTTACACACGTTTTAATCACCGGATTGTTGATTGCATTCAATGTACCGGCGAAAAATATTTTTCACGATAAAATAGATTTCAATAGCGGTTGGCAGTTTGTCAAGGATATTGATACAACTATAACGTCAGGTCTATTTGCCGGGGATAACAGCCGGTATGCCTGGCAAAGTGTTACGTTGCCCCATACGGCTAATATCGAACCACTGGTAACCAGAACTAAAGTCTGGCAAGGGTATTGTTTTTATCGCAAGTTTTTTACTATTCCAAAAACCGATAAAAACAAGCATATTGCACTTCATTTTGAGGCAGCCATGCAAGTAGCTGAAGTTTTTCTTAACGGAAAAAAGATTTTTACCCATCTTGGAGGGTATTTGCCTTTTTATGTCAATATCTCTGACCGATTGGTCTATGGCAAAGAAAATTGCGTACTTGTCAGTGTTAACAATCTTGATAATCCGGTTGTTCCTCCGGGAAAACCCCTTAAGACAGTTGATTTCAACTATTATGGCGGCATTTATCGGAATGTTAGTCTGGTAAAAAAAGAAAAGATATACATCTCAGATCCTGTTGCCGCAAATCGCGTTGCAGGAGGAGGCATAATGGTTACTTATGAGAATGTGTTGTCTGATTCTGCTCGGATCAATATCCGTGTTGATGTACAAAATGATAAAGAAAAAGATGCGAAACTTATTCCTCAGGTTATTCTTAAAGATATGTCAGGGAATGAAGTGTCTAATCAAATTTTATCGAATATAAAGGTGAAATCAGGTGCAAATGCTGTTTTTCAACATTCGATCCATGTAAATAAGCCAAATTTGTGGAGCCCGGATCAACCTTATCTGTACAGCTTGACTGTGAAACTATTGGATAAAAATGGTGAATTAGATGAGCAAACAATCAGGATCGGTGTCAGGACCTTCAGTTTTAGTGCCACGGAAGGTTTTATTCTTAACGGAAAAAAATTTCGGATACGCGGAACCAATCGTCATCAGGAGTATCCATACATTGGAAATGCCTTGCCGGATAATGCCAATTATCGTGATGCCTATAAAATTAAGCAGGCAGGTTTTAATATGGTGCGTTGCTCACATTACCCACAATCCCCGGCTTTTCTAAATGCCTGTGATGAATTAGGCATACTGGTAATGAACTCCACGCCAGGGTGGCAATTTTTTGGTAACGACGAGTTCCAGAAAAATAGTATTCAGAATATACGGGATATGGTGCGCCGCGACCGGAATCACCCGTCTATCATTCTTTGGGAAGCTTCGTTGAACGAATCGAATATGTCGAAGAACTATATGGCAAGTGCCAATAATGCAGTAAAAGAAGAACTTCCTGCAACCGAGAATTTTACTTGTGGTTGGGCTGGAGACGCTTACGATGTTTTCATTCCGGCCCGGCAACATGCAAAAGCACCGGATTATTGGAAAAAATACAACAAAAAAAGACCAATCTTTATTGCTGAATATGGCGATTGGGAGTATTATGCCCAGAATGCCGGGTTTAACCAAACCGCGTATGAAGGGTTGAAGGAAGAAGAAAAAAACTCGCGCCAATCAAGGGGTGATGGCCAACGAAGAATGGCTCAGCAAGCCTACAATTTTCAGGAATCCCATAATGATAACTATCAGGGTGTTGCAGTAGGGGATGCAAACTGGCTGATGTATGATTATAATCGTGGTTGCGATCCCAATATTGAGACATCGGGTGTTATGGATATTTTTCGCATTCCCAAATTTGCGTACTATTTCTATCAAAGCCAGCAAAATCCAAACAGTACTGCAAACAAGGAGTTGTCAAAACCAATGGCATACATCGCAAACTTTTGGAATGATTCACTATTCAGTAATGTGAAAGTTTATAGCAATTGCGATGAAATTGAGTTGTATCTGAACAATCAATTAATTGGCCGCCGGACACCCGATCGCGATGCGTTGATTTCAGATAATCTGCCGCATCCTCCATTTTCGTTTGCAATAAATAACTATAAATCGGGCGAACTTAAAGCCGTAGGATATATTGGAGGCAAAATGGCCGTTGAATCAAAACAGGTTACTGCTGGCAAACCTGCCGATATAAAACTATCTGTAGATTATAGCTCAAAGCCGGTAGATCCAACCAATGATTTGGTTCTTATTTATGCCCGGATAGTTGATATTTCGGGTAATTGCTGTGTGCTTGATAATAGCACGGTGAAATTTTCGGTTGCTGGGGCTGAACTGATTGGTGAAAATCCGGCTAAAGTTGAAGCCGGAATAGCTACTATACTATTAAGAATCACCAATCAACACAAAGATCAAATAATTATCAGTGCAAATTCAGAGACACTAAAGGCAACTGCAACTATAAGTGTCTATCTGAAATGACTCCTGTGTTAAAATATAATATATACTCTTTGTTTCAAAATCTTAAATCATTGTATTGGTTGACAAAAAATATCATGACAAAGTTTGTGAAAGCTAATGGTCAATAATACAATTTGAAGGTGTAATAAATTTTAAATATGTCAATAATGAAAAACCAATTTTTTTACGTTTTGGGGATTGCCTGGTTGATTGTCATTCTGGGATTCCAGCCTGTTAATGCCCAGTTCAATCATCCTGGCCTTACACAAAGTAAGGCAGAGCTTGATACAATTAAAGCAAAGGTGAAGGCTAAAGTTCATCCTTGGATTGATAGCTGGAATAATTTACTCGTAAATCCATCGGCGGCTAATACTTATACCGCTAGGCCCAGTTCTGATATAGGAGGTACTGATGGAACACGTCAACAAGCGCAACGGGATGCCGAAGCTGCATATCTGAATGCATTGCGCTGGTATGTTACCGGTGACGTGAGTTATGCAAATTGTGCTGTCCGAATTCTGAATGCATGGACAGGAACAGTTAATAAACCCGTAACCGGTCAATTATTTATGTTGTCGGCGTGGGGCATGGTAAGTGCAGGTGAACTTTTGCGCTTGTATCCGGGTTGGTCATCGACCGACTTTTCGAAATTCAAGAACATGTGCCTTAACTATTTCTATCCGTCTTGTCGTGATTTTCGCGAGCGATGTGGCTCCTGGCCTGGATGGGATGGTCCTGCGAATGTTTCATGTATGGAAATTGCGGTTTTGTGCGATGATACTGTAAAGTTTAACGATGCGATAAGGTATTTCAAGACTGGTGGCGGAGGCGGTTGCCTTACTAATGCAATTCGAGAAAACGGACAAACAACGGAAATGGGACGGGATGCGCCACACTCGGAGATTGGGATTAATTCATTTGCGGATGTTTGCCACATTGCCTTGAACCAGGGGATTGACTTGTATAGTTATGGCGACAATCGTTTGCTCAAGGGATATGAGTTTTTTTGTAAGTTTAACCTGAATAATCCTGTTGATTGGATTTATTATCCGGATTGTAACGGAGGGCAAAATTTCTATTTTCCTGCAATGAGATATCAATACCGGGTTTATGGTTGGGATGCTTATGTGAGAACTTACAATTATTACACTTTGAAAAAGGGACTAGATGCCCCTTACACCCGTAAGATGATTAAGCTCAGGGGGATAATTGGTCTGAATGCAATGAATACTAATTGTGCGGATACTACTACACTGTTTAATGCACTACCCGCCCCTCCGGTTCCTGAAGCATTTACAGCCCTAGCGGGAGTTAAAAGAGTGACGTTAAGATGGAAGAAGCCCGATGGGGATATTGCGAGTGGATTTTATGTTTTACGCTCTACGGTAAAAGGTGGGCCTTATACCAATATTTCAACGTGGACTTTTAATACTTCAAATGAATATGTTGACACTGATGTGGTGAACGATAAAACCTACTATTATAAAGTGTATTTGACCAACCGGACGACTAGAGGAGGAAATTCGGCAGAGGCAAGCGCAACTCCAGTAAGTGCCAATTCAACTATGCCCGTTGGTTGGACCATGCAGGATGTTGGAGCGGTAGCCAAAAAAGGGAGTACTACCTATTCACCGATAAGTGGTAATACATTTATAGTTAACGGATCCGGTGCAGATATTTGGGGTAATGATTCGTATGGCTATACTTACACCAAAACAACGGGCGATTGCGTACTTACCACAAGGGTGTATGACGCAATTCATGATCCGGACATTCTCAAAACAAAAATTGGGATTATGATGCGTGAGACCCTGGATCCTAATTCGAAGAATACAACCGTGCATGTTGGTGGTGTAGAAACGCGACAGGCTGCATTTAGTTTTCGTTCAGACGATAATGGTGGAACGGCTTGGAGGGGGGGGAATTTGCATACATGGACTCCTGGTTGGTTTAGATTACAACGTACCGGAAATAAATTTATCGGTTCTCAATCTTCTGATGGTAAAACCTGGTTTAAAATTGACTCTGCTACCATTTCGATGTCAAGCACATATTATGTGGGTATGCTTGTTTGCGGTGGAAGCCAAGATCCCAATTATACCGCAAGGGCTGAATTCGACAGTGTAACTGTTTCGGGAGCTGGAACTGTACCAAATGCCCCTGCAAATTTCAAAGGAATTGCAATGAATAGCAGTAGAATAAATCTTTCCTGGACGGCTAATGCCAATGCTGCATGTTACGAAATTCAGCGTTCCACATCTGCTAACGGACCATTTGTAACGATTGCATCATCGGTACCCGGCGCAACTTTTTCAGACGCAAATCTGACCGCAAGCACTATGTATTATTATGTGCTAAAATCGGCAAACAGTAAAGGGCTAAGTGCAGACTCTTCGCAAATAGCAATTCAAACGCCAGAGTTGACGTTGCCAAACACTCCTATGGGATTAACTGCCGTAGAATCGAATGGAATAGTTACTTTAACATGGAGTGCTGCTGATAAGGCAGATGGCTATGTGATTAGAAGGGCTTCTGTTTCCGCCGGACCTTATGATAGTATTGCAACGGTGACTGTTTTGCGATATGCTGATAACAAAGTGACAAAAGGGTCGAGCTATTATTATAAAGTGTCAGGATATAATGCACTGGGACAAGGTTCGCTATCATCTGCAATTAATGTATTTGTTCCAGTGAAACTATCCGGTACGAAGATCGGAACTCCAGGCTCCTACAATAATAACTCTTCTACAACTTTTGGAGCAGCATTGGATGGAAACATAGGTACATTTTTCGATGCAAATGTAGCCTCAGATGCATGGGTTGGAATCGACCTTGGGCGGAACAACCGTGGTGTCGTGACACGAGTACGTTTTGCTCCCCGAAGTGGCTACCAATCCCGAATGGTCGGAGGCGTTTTCCAAGGTTCAACAAAAGCTGATTTTAGCACCCCGGTTACTCTCTGTACCATTACCGCTGAACCTGCGTCGGGAGTGTACACTGATCAACCTGTAACCATTACGTCGATGTTCCGCTATTTACGTTATGTCACTCCGGCAAATGCTTGGGGCAATGTTGCAGAGGTGGAATTTTTGGGTAAACCGGTTGCTTTGACTGACCAAACAATTACTTTTAACCCATTGCAAAAAAAGGCACTCGGTGATGTGGATTTTAGTCCGGGAGCAACCGCTTCATCCGGATTAACAGTCTCTTATACCTCGTCTGATACTAAAGTCGCTACAATTTTTAATGGGAAAATACATATAGTAGGTGCGGGAAGCTGTAATATCCTGGCTGACCAGATTGGTAATACGGTGTACGGCACTGCCTTGCAGGTCAGCCAGATGCTACAAGTTGACTCTGTACCTTCGGCCGTTAAGAATTTGGCAGATAACTCAATGTATCGGTTGTTCCCAAACCCGGTTAAAGACCAACTGATGATAAGCTCAGATGGAACAAAACAACTGAATTTAGAAATTTATTCAATTACCGGTACGAAAGTTTATTCTGAAAATATTTCAGGTTTAGAAAACTCAATTAATGTTGGGAAACTGAGTAAGGGTTTGTATTTAGTGAAACTTAACGATGGCGTAAATATATATACGGCGAGGGTTATTAAAGAATAATATATTCCGGCTTAGAAAACTACGTTCTCTGAACGTGGGCAGAGTCCATATTACAGGTTTGCTTAATAAGCGACTCATTGTTATCTTTCTTTCGTTGTCTCCACAACGAAGGAAAGGAGAAGAGCAATGAGTCGTTTTATTGATTATTACAGGCGCATTGCTTGCTATGCAATGTTTTCCCATCTTCTTATGAAGTGGCTTTTGCCTGTTTCTATTCTACACTGACATAAATTTGGATAATAGTGCTTATACTCTGCGCCTGCGTATGCACGACTTCATAAATCCATTGAATGATAACGCTATAGCAATCTATATTGTACAATAGTACAGCTGAAAAAATTGAAATATAAAATTGAATACTAATACATAAAATAAAAACGAAATGAAAATAAGAGTTACCTTTTTGATGATTGTTGGTTTGATTGTTCATTTTGCATTGTTCGCACAGGTACCAACCAACGGTCTGAGATTAAGCTACGATTTTTCGGGAACCAACGGTACTTCGGTTCCTGATATATCCGGTAATGGCTATAATGCAACGCTCCAGAATGGGGCAAAAGTTGAGAAAGCAGGCGATTTCAATGTATTAAAACTTGGAACTTCCAACGGATACCTTGATATGGGTACCGGAACCGGGAGCATGGTGTCAACTTTGACTGATTTTTCTGTTGCCACATATTTGTTTATTGATTCAAATAGCAGTATTTCGGGCAATGGTTTTTTTGTCTGGAGTTTTTCAACCAGCAGTGCTTGCTCGAAAACCGGAGGTAAATACATTGCTTATCGTGCGAATGCCCAGCGTTATGCAATCACCACAGCAGGCTGGGGCAGTGAGAACGGTGTTCAAGTTGGGAGTGCGGCTTCCAGGGGGGCGTGGCATCATGTTGTTTATACGCAATCGGGATCTACCGGAACTCTTTATATTGATGGGTCGCAAGTTGCTACGGCAACTCTATCACAAAGCCCATCGGCAATAGGTGAAGCTACAATTTATAACTGGTTGGGTCGTTCGCCTTTCAGTGGCGATTCGTATTTGCAAGGGGCATCATACTACGATTTCAGAATTTACGACAGGGCACTTTCGACAGCCGAAATCGGGACTTTTGCCCCGGTGCTTTCAAATTTGAATTCTTTGATAAATATAGCAGACGTCGATAATGCAAAACTAAGTTTGACGCTCACTGGTATTGATGCTTTAAGAAGCAACCTGTTATTACCTTCAATAACAGGTTCGGGGGTTGCAGTTACATGGTCTTCATCAAACACTTCGGTGTTGGGCAATAATGGTGTAGTTACCCGGCCCGAAGTTGGGTTGCCAAATGTTACCCTGACCTTGACCGCAACTTTATCGAAAGGAAACTATTCAACAACAAAGTCATTTACCGTTACTGTTTTATCAAAACTTGAAAATGCAGCAGCTGCCCAACAGGATGCAGACAATATTAATATCAATACATCGAAGTGTTATTGTCTTGAAAAAATTAAATTGCCAACAGTGGGTTCTGAAGGTTCGCTTATTAAATGGGAATCATCTGCTCCCGGTTTCCTGACAAATTTGGGGGACGTTGTCAAACTCCCTGCAAAAGGACAAGGGACAAAGACTGTGACACTTACAGCTACCGTTACGAACGGTTCGGCTTTGGTAACGAAAGATTTTAATATATGCATTAAGGAAGACGATGGTTTTGTTGGGTATCTTTGGGTGTATTTTATTGGTAATTCTGCTTATACACAAGAAAATATATTTTTTGCGATGAGCGCTGATGGTTATAATTTCAAAGCACTCAATGCAGGAAACTACGTGATTAAATCTGATACTATCAGTAATATGAACGGCGTCAGGGATCCGCACATTATGCGTGGGCCTGACGGCAAGTATTATATGGTGGCTACCGACATGAGGGCCAGCTTGGGCTGGGAAAGTAATCATGGAATTGTGTTGATGAAATCCGATGATCTAATACATTGGAAACATACTGCAATCGATATCAAGGCGAAATATCCTCAATTTAGCAATATTACACATGCCTGGGCGCCGGAAACTATTTATGATGAGAAAACGGGGAAATACATGATTTATTTCTCGATGAAAACATCTGCGTCGGGTAGCCACGCTATTATTTATTATGCCTATGCCAACGCCGATTTTACCGGTTTAGAGTCAGCTCCGCAGTTGTTGTTTGATAATGGCGTTTCTACAATTGATGGTTGCATCGTATACCGTGACGGGCAGTATAACTTGTTCTTTAAAACAGAAGATGCTGTTGACAAAGGATATAAAAAAGCTGTTTCCGACCGCCTTACAGGTGGTTATGTGTTGGTAGATAAGTATCTTGACCAATCGTCGGTTGCAGTTGAAGGTGGTTGTGTTTTCAAACTGAATAACCAAAGCAAATACATTTTAATGTATGACCTATATACAACCGGCAAATACGAGTTTAGCGAGAGTACCGATCTTCTGAATTTTTCTGTAGTTACTGCTGGAGTTTCCAGGGATTTTGCTCCCCGCCATGGCACGGTCATGGGAATTACGGCTGAGGAAGCTACTCGGTTGGCCGAAAAATGGGGCAATTCTTCCATGGTGGGATTTGGAACATCCGAGGCTCCAGAGTCAAAACCAAATAATATTGAAGTAGACGAAACCGCAAAAACTGTTTTTATACCAGTAAAACAAGGAACAGACCTTACTTCTTTTGATCCCAGGATTCAGGCAACCGTGCCGGGTGTCGCCGTCACTCCCCAGGGAGCACAGGATTTTAGTCATGGCGCAGTGTCGTATGCTTTGTCGTTAAACGGGACTACTAACACATACAATGTAACCTCGGCAGTGAACAACAATCCGGTGATTACCGGCTATTATGCCGACCCTGAAATCCTGTATTCCGTAAAAACCGGCAGGTTTTACATTTATCCTACAACCGATGGTTTCCCTGACTGGGGAGGATATTCATTTAAAGTGTTCTCTTCTGTTGATCTGGTAAACTGGACTGATGAAGGTGCGATTATCAACATGCACGATGCCAATCAGATTGGCTGGGCTAACGGAAATGCGTGGGCACCCTGCATTATCGAAAAGAAAATAAACGGAGAATATAAATATGTCTTTTACTTTAGCGGAGGATTAAATGGTGGAGCGAAACAGCTTGGCTATGCAATATCAGATAGCCCCACAGGGCCATTTGTTGTGTCAGGTTCACCGCTTATTACATCAAGTCCTACAGGTAGCGGTCAGCAAATCGACTCGGATGTATTCACCGATCCTGTTTCAAGTAAAACTTATCTGTATTGGGGAAATGGATATATGGCCGTGGCAGAACTTAATGACGATCTGACGTCACTTAAAACCACACCAAAGGTTATTACCCCGTCCTCAAATTACACTGAGGGTACTTATGTATTTTACCGTAACGGTAAATATTACTTTACCTGGTCGAACGGAAACACCAACAATGCGGACTATAGAGTGTACTATGGTTATTCAGCCTCACCAACCGGCCCGATTACCATTCCTTCAAACAACAACACTCTTGTGAAAGATCTGGTAAAAGGCATTAACGGTCCCGGACATAATTCGATTATCCAGATTCCGGGGAAAGATGAATGGTATATAGTCTATCACCGCATTTCACGTCCAAACGGCATCACCAACACAAGTCCGGGCCCCGGAAATGTACGTGAAATTTGTATTGATAAGTTACTATTTAATTCTGATGGAACTATCAAAACTGTTGTTCCAACACTCGAAGGCATAAGCCCTGTTGATTTATCCCAAAGTCCTTCTGCATTAGAACCTGTAACATATACTCAGGACAAAGGGGCTATAAAAAGCATGGAATTATACAGTATCGCCGGCGTGAAAATGGACATAAGGAAATCGATGAATAAAGGTGTCTATTTATTGAAGAAGACGTATGTTTGCGGTCAGGTAGAATTTGTAAAAATGCTACTAAATGGCGATAAAATGGAAAACAAATTTAGAGATACTTACGTAAATAGATATTGATGAATATGAGAGCATAGATTTTTATGCCTCTGAAGCGGGATTTATATGGTTTAGTTTTATATCTGATGATATAGATTAGATCATGTAAGTCCCGCTCTTTTTTGTTGATGTAATTGCGTTGTGAGAAGAGATAAGATGGTTTTGATCTAATGGGTTTTGTAACGTAAGCATCCCAAATAAGCCGTCTTTCTTAATGAAAGAGAAAAACAGAACTTTGCAGAAAAAAAAGTTATGTTTAGTTTGAATGAAGGAAATCGTTATGTAGTTTGTTTGTGTGGTGTAGAT
>Ga0079306_1000242_pt1 | contig 59411 bp, 46 predicted proteins | sample Methanotroph_Enr_FD_79181 | JGI IMG/M metagenome (GOLD analysis project Ga0079306, IMG submission 79181) | Enriched soil microbial communities from Old Woman Creek wetland in Ohio, USA - Methanotroph_Enrichment_5 | ecosystem: Environmental > Terrestrial > Soil > Wetlands | place: USA: Ohio... | reverse complement strand
GCACCGATCAAGGATCTCTCTGCTGTCCAGCGCGGGGGCTTCCTCCAGGTGAGCTGGTCCGCCCCCACCAAGGAAGAAGGTGGAGCGCGCCTTAAGGACCTGGCCGGTTTCCTTCTGCTGCGCCGCATGGTGCTGCCGGCCAACCTCGACTGCGACAGCTGCCCGGGCGCCTACACCGAACGCGCCAGGGTCGGCCTCGATTACCTGAAAGGGGTGACCAAGCTCGGCGACCGCTACCTCTTCGACGACTACGACCTGAAGGCGGGCCAGGCTTACCAGTACAAGGTCCGCTCCTTCAGCACCGACGGCGCCCAGAGCCGCGACTCCAACCCGGCCCGCCGCAGCGTCGCGATCCCTCCCCTTCCCCCGGTCCTCGAAGCGGCATCCTCCCCGACCGGCGTGGTGCTCTCCTTCGTCGCCATCCCTCCCGAGGAGGGCAAGCTGCTCGGCTACAACATCTACCGCAGCAAGGCGGGCCAGACCATGCCCTACACTCCGCTCAACCCGAAGCCCGTTGCCGGCAACGTCTACGAGGACAAGACCGTACTGATCGGCACGCCTTTCAGCTATTCGGTCCGGACCGTCGCCGTGCTGCCTGACGGAGAAACCGTGGAGAGCGCCCCGTCCAACTTCGCCGAAGGGATGATGCAGGATCGGGACTAGCCCTCGCCTTGCCTTTTCCTGCCGTTCATGATAGATAACCCTATCTACTCAAACGATATCAGTGCGCCTTTCCGGCGCTTCTTTGGAGCATTCATGAAGATAACGAGAGCCGAGGTGGAGCACGTGGCGCGACTCGCCCGTCTGGAGCTTGGCGAGTCCGAGCTGGACACCTTCACCGTACAGATGGACGCCATTCTCGCCTATGTAGAGAAGCTGAAGGCCCTGAATACCGATGGGATCGTACCGACCTCGCACGCGGTTCCGATGGAGAACGCCTTCCGCGAGGACCAGCTGAAGCCTTCCATCGGAGTGGACAACGCCGTGGCCAACGCGCCGAACCACGCCGAGAGCTTCTTCCGCGTGCCGAAGGTGATCGAATAGCCTTCTCTCTCCCGGGAGGGGAGGTGGGTGAGGCTGCCACGAGTGACGGGGTCAACCATGGCACTCTCCCCCTCACCCCGACCCTCCCCCGCCAGGGGTGAGGAGACAGTCAGGCGGTAAATATTTATAGCGGGGACCCGGAAGGTCGGCCCTTGCATCTCTGCGGAGTGTTATCAATGGAAATTTTCGAGCTTACCATACATGAACTGCACCAGAAGCTGAAGGCGAAGGAGCTTTCCTGCGTCGAGGCGACCCGCGCCATGCTGGCGAGGATCGATTCGGTGGAGGAGCGGGTGAACGCCTACATCACGGTCACCCCTGAAGAGGCGCTCCGCGAGGCGGAAGCCGCCGACCGCCGCATCGCCCAGGGCGAGATCGACATCCTGACCGGCATCCCGGTGGGCCTCAAGGACATCTTCATCACCAAGGGGATCCGTACCACCTGCGGCTCCAAGATCCTCCACAACTTCGTCCCTCCCTACGACGGCACCGCCGTGGCGCGCCTCAAGGAGCGCGGAGCGGTCATCGTGGGCAAGCTGAACCAGGACGAGTTCGCCATGGGTTCCTCTTCGGAGTCGAGCTTCTTCGGCCCCACCCGCAACCCCTGGAACCTGGAGTGCACCCCGGGCGGCTCCTCGGGCGGCTCCGCAGCGGCCATCGCAGCCCAGGAAGCGACCGCAACGCTCGGCACCGACACCGGCGGTTCCATCCGCCAGCCCGCCTCGCACTGCGGCTGCGTCGGCCTGAAGCCGACCTACGGCAGGGTCTCCCGCTACGGCGTCATCGCCTATGCCTCGTCCTTGGACCAGGTGGGGCCGCTGACCCGCGACGTGACCGACGCCGCCATCATGCTGGGCGCCGTCGCCGGTCATGATCCGCTGGACTCCACCTCGGTCAACACCCCGGTCCCCGACTACCTGGCGGGCCTTAACGCAGGCGTCAAGGGGCTCAAGATCGGCCTTCCCAAGGAGTACTTCATCGAGGGGCTCGACCCGGACGTGAAGGCGGCCACCGACCGCGCCATCGAGCTGTACCGCTCGCTGGGCGCCGAAATCCGCGAGGTGAGCCTGCCGCACACCGAGTACGCCGTCGCCACCTACTACCTGATCGCCACCGCCGAGGCGAGCTCGAACCTGGCCCGCTACGACGGCGTCCGCTTCGGGCACCGCACCGAGGCCGCCCGCGGCCTGGCGGACATGTTCGCCAAGACCCGCGCCGAGGGCTTCGGCGCAGAGGTGAAGCGCCGCATCATGCTGGGCACCTACGCGCTCTCCTCCGGCTACTACGACGCCTATTACCTGAAGGCACAGAAGGCGCGCACCCTCATCATGCAGGATTTCCTCAAGGCCTTCGAGGACGTAGACGTGCTGCTGACCCCGGTGGCGCCGACCCCTGCGTTCAAGATAGGCGAGAAGCTGGCCGATCCGCTGCAGATGTACCTCTCCGACATCTTCACCATTCCGGTGAACCTGGCCGGTACCTGCGGCATCTCGATCCCGGCCGGCATCTCCGCGGACGGGCTCCCCATCGGCCTCCAGCTGATCGGCAAGCCCTTCGGCGAAGGCGCCCTCCTCTCCACGGCCTACGCCTTCGAGAAAGGGACCGAGTGGAGCACCAAGAAGGCAGCGCTGTAATACACCTTCGCTTTCGGATTATTTTCCTGGAGTTCATCTATGAAATATCAGGTAGTCATCGGGCTTGAGGTACACACCCAGCTCACCACCAATACCAAGATCTTCTGCGGCTGTTCGACCCGCTTCGGCGCCACCCCCAACTCCCAGACCTGCCCGGTCTGCCTGGGCTTCCCCGGCGCCTTGCCGGTCCTGAACCAGAAGGTGGTCGAGTTCGCCATCCGCGCCGGCCTCGCCACCAACTGCTCGATCACCAAGCGCTCCATCTTCGCCCGGAAGAACTACTTCTACCCGGACCTCCCGAAGGGTTACCAGATCAGCCAGTTCGACCTCCCCATCTGCCAGAACGGCCACCTGGACATCGAGGTAGAGGGCGTCAGGAAGCGGATCGGCATCACCCGCATCCACATGGAGGAGGACGCCGGCAAGCTGGTGCACGCCGACGTGCCGGGCATCGGCGACGACTCCTGCGTCGACTTGAACCGCGCCTGCACGCCGCTTTTGGAGGTGGTCTCCGAGCCGGACATGCGCTCGCCGGACGAGGCCATCGCCTACCTGAAGAAGCTGCACGAGATCGTGCGCTACCTGGGGATCTGCGACGGCAACCTCGAGGAGGGAAGCTTCCGCTGCGACGCCAACGTGTCGCTCATGCCGGTCGGTTCCACCACCTTCGGCACCCGCGCGGAGCTTAAGAACATCAACTCGTTCCGCTTCATCAAGCAGGCCATCGAGTACGAGATGGAACGCCAGGCCGAGCTCCTCGACGAGGGGGGCCGCGTGATCCAGGAGACCCGCCTCTTCGATCCCAACACCGGCACCACCCGCTCCATGCGCGGCAAGGAAGAGGCCCACGACTACCGCTACTTCCCTGACCCGGACCTGGTCCCGGTCATTGTCGACGACGCCTGGATCGAAGCGGTACGTAAAACCCTGCCCGAGCTTCCCGATGCCAAGCGCCAGCGCTTCGTCACCGAGTTCGGCCTCCCCGAGTACGACGCCGAGGTGCTGGCGGCGAGCCGCGAGCTGGCCGAGTACTTCGAGGCGACCGTCGCCCTCTTCCCGCAGGCGAAGACCGTTTCGAACTGGGTGATGGGCGAGGTGACCCGCGCCTTGAACGACGACGGCAAGGACATCACCGAATCTCCGGTGACCCCGGCCCAGCTCGCCGACCTTCTGAAGCTGATCGAGAAGGGGACCATCTCCGGCAAGATCGCCAAGACCGTCTTCGACGAGATGTACAAGACCGGCAAGGAACCTGGCAAAATCGTCGAGGAGAAGGGGCTGGTCCAGGTGTCCGACACCGGCGCCATCGAAGCGATCATCGACGAGGTACTCGCCCGCGAGCCGGGCCAGGTGGCCGAGTTCCGCAGCGGCAAGGAGAAGCTCTTCGGCTTCTTCGTGGGCCAGGTGATGAAGGCCTCCAAAGGGAAGGCCAACCCTGCGCTGGTGAACGAGCTCCTGCTGAAAAAGCTGAACGGGTAGACATCCCTCCCCTACCTTGACGGGAGGGGGCCGGGGGGTGGGTGAAGTTGCCACGAAAGCGACGAGGCCGGTCGGGCGGCTTCCCCCTCACCCCAACCCTCCCCCGCCAGGGGGGAGGGAGAGTTTAGGATAAGTCGGAAACGGGTGACAACCAAGCCATACCAGAGGTGACGAGCATGTCCTTCAGAACCATAGAGTGGCGCGACAACAAGGTGATCATGATCGACCAGACCCGGCTCCCCGCCGAGGAGGTCTACAACGAGTACTCGGACTTCCAGGGTGTGGCCGAGGCGATCCGCGGCATGATCATCAGGGGGGCCCCGGCCATCGGCGTCGCCGCAGCCATGGGTGTGGCCCTGGGCGCCCGCGACATCATCGCCGACACCTTCGACTCCTTCTACCGGCAGCTGGAAAACGTCTGCGACGTGATCGGCCGCACCCGCCCCACCGCGGTCAACCTGTTCTGGGCCCTGGAGCGCATGAAACGGGTCGCCCAGCAGCACCGCGAGCTGAACCTCAACTCGATCCGCGAGATCCTGAAGGCCGAGGCGATCAGCATCGAGTCCGAGGACCTGAGGATCTGCAAGGAAATCGGCAAGAACGGCGCCGCCCTGATCAAGGAGGGCGCCTGCATCCTCACCCACTGCAACGCAGGCGGCCTCGCCACCGCCGGCTACGGCACCGCGCTCGGCGTGATCCGCGCCGCTCACGAGGCCGGCAAGGGTATCCGCGTCGTCTCCGACGAGACCCGCCCCTGGCTCCAGGGCGCCCGCCTTACCGCGTGGGAGCTCATGAAGGACAACATCCCGGTCACCCTCATCTCCGACAACATGGCCGGCTGGCTCATGAAGTGCGGCGAGATCGACTGTTGCGTGGTCGGCGCCGACCGGATCGCCGCCAACGGCGACACCGCCAACAAGATCGGCACCTACAGCGTGGCCGTCTTGGCCAAGGAGAACCGCATCCCCTTCTACGTGGCGGCACCCATTTCCACCCTCGACCTCAAGCTCGCCAGCGGCGACGAGATCCCCATCGAGGAGCGCGCTGCGACCGAAGTGACCAAGATCCAGGGTGTGGCCATCGCCCCCGAGGGCGTGAAGGTGCGCAACCCGGCCTTCGACGTCACCCCTGCCCGCTACATCACCGGCATCATCACCGAAAAAGGTGTGGTGCGCGGCGACTACGAGCGGGAGCTCAAGGCGCTGGTTGGCCAATGAGCCGGCTGGCCGATTTCGCCGGCGCGCTGACCGTGGCCCTCACCCAGGGGACCAACGGTCTACCCGCGTTGCTGGAAAAGGGCGGGTTCAGCTACGGCGCCCGCTCTGCCGAAAACCTGCGCCTTTTGGGCGAGCTCATGCGCCCGGAACAGCTCGCCGACCTCACCGTGGCGGCCCTCGCCGCCCCGCTTCCCGATATGGCCTTAAACGGGCTGGAACGCATAAGCCAAGTGGCGCAGCGCGAGGAGTTCCTCGATATCTGCGGCAAGCGCTCACGTGTCGTCCAGCTCGTGAACATCTGCGGTTCCTCCCCTTTCCTCACCAACATCGTCTGCAAGGACCCCTCGTTTTTCCAGCACCTCTTCCTGGACCGCGACATCATGCGCGCCCGTCCGGAAGGGGAGATGCTCGCCGCCCTGAGAAGCCGCATCCCGGCCGAGGTCGGCTACCAGGACGTCTTCCCGCTGCTTAGGCACTTCAAGTACGCCGAGGTACTCCGCATCGCCGCGCGCGACCTGAACGGCCTGGCTCCCCTGGAGGAGGTGACCTCGGAACTGGCGGACCTGGCCGCCGCAACGCTGCAGATCGCCTACGAGGCGGCGCGACGCGACCTGGTCCATGAACACGGCGTCCCGATGGAACGCACCTCCGACGGGATCGTGGATGCCGAATTCACCATCATCGGCATGGGGAAACTGGGGGGGCGCGAGCTCAACTTCTCCTCCGACATCGACCTGATCTACTTCTACTCCTCGGACAAAGGGGAGACGACGGGGATCGACGACGGACGCGGCGGCCGCAAAGGGGTCATCTCCCTGCACGTCTTCTTCACCAAACTCGCCGAGATGGTGAGCCGCGCCATCTCGCAGGTGACCTCGGACGGCTTCGTGTTCCGGGTGGACATGGGGCTTAGACCCGACGGCAAGGGGGGCGACCTCGCAAGCTCCATGCGCTCGGCCGAGGTCTACTACGAGTCGTGGGGGCAGTCCTGGGAGCGTGCCGCCATGATGAAGGCGCGTCCGGTTGCCGGCTCCATCGAACTGGGGGAGCAGATCCTCGCCGCCCTCGACCCGTTCATCTACCGGCGCTACCTCGACTACAACCTGATCGAGGACATGATGTCGATGAAGAAGAAGATCGACGCCTCGCTGGCCCGCTCCCAGGAGGGCGAGGTCAACATCAAGCTGGGGCGCGGCGGAATCCGGGAGATCGAGTTCTTCATCCAGGCGCTGCAGCTGGTCTATGCCGGCAAGAACCCGCAGCTGAGGGAGCGCAACTCGCTTAAGGCGCTCACCACCCTGCGCGACTCCCGCATCATCAAGGAGGCGGACTGCACCTCGCTCTCCGAGGCCTACCGCTTCCTGCGTACCGTCGAGCACCGGATCCAGGTGGTCCAGGAGCGCCAGACCCACTCGCTGCCCCGCAAGGAAGACGAGCTGCGCGCGCTGGCCAGGCGTTGCGGGTTTTTGAGGGCAGACGGCGCCCTGCGCTTCTCCGATGCCCTGGAGGCGCACCGCTCAAGCGTCTCCGCCATCTACGGCGACCTTTTCCTGTCCCGCGACGAGCGGATCAAGGAGGAGGTGCTCCCCGAGGTCTACTTCTTCTTCGACCCGAGCGCCGATCCCGACCTGATCAAGGACATGCTGGCCGAGCGCCACGTGGAGAACGTCGATACCGCCTACGAGAACCTGCTGGTCCTGCGCGAAGGCCCGCCCCGGCTGAACCTGACCGAGCGCGGCCGCAGGAACCTGGAGAAGATAGCGCCCCTCATTCTGCAGGAGGTCTTCGCCTCGCCCGACCCGGACCTGGCGCTGGCCAACCTGGAGCGCTTCCTGACCAGCATCCGGACCCGCTCCTCCTTCTATGCCCTTTTGGCCGAGAACCGCGACATCCTGAAGCTGCTCACCTCGATGTTCGGCATGTCCGAGTTCCTCTCCAAGATCTTCATCGGTCACCCGGAGCTTCTGGACAGCATGATCACCCGGGGCTACGCCTACCTGCAGAAGGAGCGCGAGACCATGGCGGCCGAGCTGGACGCGTTCCTGAGCCAGGCGGAGGACTTCGAGGAGCAGTTGGACGCCATGCGGCGCTACCGGCACGAGGAGTTCCTGCGTATCGGGATGAACGACATCCACGGCAAGATGGCGCAGCCCGAGGTGGCCCTGCAGCTTACCAATCTGGCCGAGGTCTGCGTGGACGCCGCCTGCTGCCTGGCCACCGGCGAACTGGCCCGTTTCGGCAGCCCGCGGGTGGTGCAGGAGGACGGCAGCAGCCGCGAGGCCTCCTTCGCCATCCTCGGCATGGGCAAGATGGGCGGCCACGAACTCAACTACCACTCTGACCTGGACATCATCTACATCTACGACGGCCAGGGGATGACCGACGGCGAGAAGAGCATCACCAACCGCGAGTATTTCGCGAAGCTGGGGCAGAAGATCATCATGATCCTCACCACCCAGACCCGCGAGGGGTACGTCTACAAGATCGACACCCGGCTGCGCCCCTCGGGCAACGCGGGTCCCTTGGTCACCTCGCTGGAATCGTTCCAGAGCTACCACGGCACCGAGTCGCAGATCTGGGAGCGTCAGGCCCTCACCAAGGCGCGGGTCACCTTCGGCTGTCCGAGCCTCAGGGCGGCCATCGAAAAGGTGGTGGAGCGCACCGTGTACGGCAGCGGCGCCGACGACACGGTGAGGAAGGAGATCCACCGGCTGCGCATGCGCATGGAGAACGAGCTCGCCAAGGAGACCACCGGGAGCTACAACATCAAGACCGGGCGCGGCGGCATGGTGGACGTCGAGTTCACGGTGCAGTACCTGCAGCTGAGCCAAGGCTACCAGCACTGGGAATACCGCAACTGCAACACCCTGGGCGCGCTGGAGGCGATGCGGCACCTGGGCACCCTGGCCGAGGAGGACTACCAGGCGCTTGCCGACGGCTACAAGTTCCTGCGCCGCCTGGAGAACCGGCTGCGCCTGATACACGACTATTCCATGAACGATCTGGGCGGTTCGCTGCGCTACCTGAACAAGCTGGCCCGCCGGCTCGGCTACGACCCGCTCTTGAAGAACCCGGGGCAGGCGCTCATGGCCGATTACGAGCGTGTCACCTCGTCGGTGCGCGCAGTCTACGAAAAAGTCCTGGGCAAGGACGCCAAGGAGGGGTAAGTGGAAGTCCGGATCTACTACGACGACACCGATGCGGGAGGTGTGGTGTACCACGCCAACTACCTGCGCTACCTGGAGCGGGGGCGCACGGAATACCTGCGGGACCGAGGGCTCTCCGTGCAGGTCATGCACGACGAGGGGATCATCTTCCCGGTGGTGGCCATCGAGATCAACTACCGCTCGCCGGCCCGACTGGACGACCTTCTGGAAGTGGAGACCGGCATCCTGGCGGTGAAGAACAGCTCGTTCGTCGCCGAGCAGAAGGTCTTCCGCAAGGAGGACGGCAGGCTTCTGGTCGAGGCGAAGGTAACGCTTGCCTGCGTCGGCGAAGAGATGCGCGCACGCCGCCTGCCGCCGGAATTGAGAGAGCTGCTCACCGCGCAGATCGTTTAAAGGCAATCACCTAGGAGAAAAGAGGGACTATGTTCGAATGGCTCAAGTCCAGCAAGAAAGTGGTGGCGCCGCCCCCCGAGCTGGCAGAAGTTCTGGAAGCTCACCTGACGGGGTTGCGCACCGAAGCCGAGAAGGGATATCTCCGGCTGCTCAAGGAGGATCCCCAGTCGGCCGTCGTTGCCTTCCTGCTCGCCGCGGTCCGGGTCCAGCTGGGTAACCTGGCCGGTATTCGCGAACATCTGCGCAGCCTCATGGCTGCCGAGGACGTCATCGCGAGGGTAACCACTCCACTTGAGAGCCTTTGCGGCAGTGCCCCCGCCCGTCTGGTCGCCCTGCTGCTCGAAGTGGGAGACGACCTGAGGCGCTACAACACGCCCGAAGAGGCGACCTTCTACTACCGCATCGCCGGCGATCTCGACCCTGGCCAGCCGGAAGCCTGGTATCGGCTCGGGGACTGCCTGCACGACTTCCAGCTTTACGACGAGGCGAGGAAATCCCTGGAAACCGCCTTGGCCGCGGACCCGAACCACTGGGCTTCCTGTTACACCTACGCGGTCCTTTTGCAGGACGTCGGCTGCGATGCCGAGGCCATCGAGTTCTACTACCGGGCTCTCGCGCTTAAGGACGACCACGCCAAATGCCAGAACAACCTGGGCTCCGCGCTGATGAACAGCGGTCTGGTTGCCGAGGCGCTCCCCCACTTCCAGCGGGCGGTCGAATTGGACCCGAAGTTCGCCCAGGCCTACGTCAACCTCGGCACGGTGCTGAACCTGCAGGGGAGCTTGCACGACGCGACGGCCGCACTGGAAAAGGCCATGCACCTGGACGGCCCTGCCGGCACCTGGGTCAAGCACGCCCTTATCATGCCGGCCGTCCCTTCGGGCACCGACGAGATCGAGAAGGCGCGCGACCGCATGCAACGCGAGCTGCAGAGCCTGATCGAGCAGGGGCTGCCCCTGGCCGATCCTTTGCGCGAGGTGGGACTCACCCCGTCGCGCCTCGCCTACCATGGGCGCGACGACCTGCCGCTGCTGCGCCAGCTGGCCGACTTCTACCTCACCGCCTGTCCTCAGCTCGATGTCGCGGCGGTCCACTGCGAAGCTCTCAGCTCCGGTCCTTCGGAGCTTGTCAGGATGAAGATCAGGATCGGCTTCGTGTCGACCTTCATGTTCGACCACAGCGTCGGCCGCTACTACCGGCAGGTGATCGAGAAGCTCTCGCGCGACAAGTTCCACGTAACGGTCATCTCGACTTTTCCGAAGCACGACCCGGTTGCCGAGGCCATCACCGAGGCGGCGGACGCCTGCATCCAGGTCCCGATGCATCTTGCCGCCGCGCAGCAGATGATCGCCGATGCGCAGCTCGACATGCTGGTTTACTGCGACGTGGGCCTGGAGCCGCTCAGCTACTTCCTCGCCTTCTCGCGTCTGGCGCCGGTGCAGGTTGCCGGTTGCGGCCACCCGAGCACCTCCGGCATCCCCAACCTCGACTACTTCCTGTCGCACCAGGCCTGCGAGCCCGGGGACTGGGACGACCACTACAACGAGAAGCCGCTCCTTTTGAGCCCGCAGGTCCCCTACACCTACCACGAGCTCCCCGAAGCGAGGCCTGAGCCGAAGCCGCGCGCAGAGCTGTCGCTGGATCCGGCTGCCCACCTCTACCTTTGCCCGCAGGCGCCCTTCGAGATCCATCCGGACCAGGACCAGCTCTTTGCGCAGATTCTGAAGGCCGACCCGAAGGGGCAACTGGTCTTTTTCGCAAGCCAGCATGTCACCTGGAACGAACAGCTGCACCGGCGGCTCGCCGCTGCCATCCCCGACTGCGACGCCAGGGTGAAGGTCCTCCCGGGTATGGCCCAGGACGACTACCTCGAAATCCTGAGGCAGGCCGACGTGATCCTGGACACCCTCCACTACAACGGCAGCGCCTCGGTCCTGGACGGTCTGGCCCTGGGGACGCCCGTCGTCACCCTGCCCGGCGCGTTCATGCGCGGACGTCAGACGCTCGGCTGCTATCGGAAGCTCGGGGTTGAGGAGTGCGTGACGGGAAATGCGCAGGAGTATGTGAAAAAGGCGGTAGAGATCGCGAGCGACCCGCAGCTGCGCAGCGAGCTGACCCGTCGCATCCTGGCAGCCGGCCCGCAGTTCTTCGGGAACTCCGACTTCGTTAAGGAGCTGGAGGCACTGCTGGAGGGGGTCGCCTGATCGCAAGGTGGCACTCCCAGCAAGAGCCCCCTCAGAGGCGCCTGAGTCCCCTTAGAGGCAACAGCATAAGTCCCCTTTCCCTCCGGGCGAGGGTTTAGCTGGAGCTAGTTGGGCAAAGTTTGTAACGTGCCATTTAAGATGCGCGCAATAGCTGAAGGCTGAAGCGGCTCTGCTGAAGGAACTCGGATCAAGGGATGGATCGGCTAGAGAAGAGAAGGACAGGGAAGGGAAAGGATACGTAGAAGGCGCGCTGAGATCAGCGCGCCTTCTTTTCTTCCAGGTACATGTCTATCGCCAAGAGGAAAACCCCGACGCAGATGGCGGAGTCGGCGATGTTGAAAGCCGGCCAGTGGTGCTCGTACCAGTGGGCGTCCAGGAAGTCGATCACCTCGCCCAGCCGGACCCGGTCGATCAGGTTGCCGAGCGCCCCGGAGAAGATGAGCGACAGCGAAGCGGCGGCCAGCTTCTGGTCATCGCGCAGCTTCTTGATCACCACCACGATGACGCAGACCGCCACCGCCGAAACCAACAGGAAGAAGGGGAGCCGGTAGGCCGAGTTGGCCAAGATCCCGAAGGCGGCGCCCTTGTTCCTCAGGTAGGTGATGCTGAAGAAGTTCGGGATCACGGGGATCGAGCTGTGCAGCTGCATGCTGCGGTCGATGTAGAGCTTGGTCACCTGGTCCAGAGCCAGCACCAGGAACGAGATCAACAACAGAAGGCGATATCTGAATGTCATTGGGTTTTCCATTTCTTGAGATGTCATCGACGTCCCTGCCATGAGCGAAAGGATGTCGGGCTCGGCGGAAGGCGCTGGGACCGGCATCATGCCCGGGCAGCTTCACCCGCTTCCTGCCCCCTCCCGTCGAGGGAGGGGACAGGAAGCGGGCAGTCATTTTACCGCGGCCAGGCACTTCGGGCAGAGGGTCGGGTGCTCGCTGTCCTTCCCGATCTCCTCGTCGTAGCACCAGCAGCGCTCGCACTTGTCGCCAGGGGCGGCAGTCACCTGGATCTCCAGGCCCTCGATCCCTTCGGCAACGTAGACCTCGCCGGACAGTTCGCCCGCAAGACCCGCCTTGGAAACGATGAAGATGCCTGCAAGTTCGCCCTCGAACTCGCCCAGTAATGCCGCGGTCTCGCCGGATGCCTTGATGGCGACGGCGGCGTCCAGGGAGTGGCCGATCACCTTCTTGACCCTGGCCTGCTCCAGCGCCTTGGAAACTTCGCCGCGCACCTTCATCATCTTTTCCCAGCGAGCCGCGAGTGCCTCGTCCTTCACTTCCGGGGTGAGCGCCGGGAAGAGCGCCACGTGCACGCTCGTCTCGCGTTTGCCGGGGAGCTCGGCCCAGACCTCGTCAGCCGTGAAGGAGAGTACCGGGGCGACCATGCGCACCAGGTTGTCCAGGATCGTGTACATGACGGTCTGGGCGCTCCTGCGGGCGAGCGAAGTGCTCTTCGAGGTGTAGACGCGGTCCTTCAGAATGTCGAGGTAGAAGGCGCTCATTTCGACGGTGCAGAAGCCGTTCACCGCGTGGTACAGGATGTGGAACTCGCTCTCGTTGTAGGCGGTGAGCACCTTCTCCTTCAGAAGTTCCAGCTGGTGCATGGCCCAGCGGTCCAGTTCCGGCATGTCCTTGTAGGCCACCAGGTCGGTCGCCGGGTCGAAATCGTGGATGTTGCCGAGGATGTAGCGACAGGTGTTCCTGATGCGCCGGTAGCTCTCGGAGAGCCGGGTCAGGATCTCCTGGGAGATGCGCAGGTCGTCGCGGTAGTCCTGCGCCGCAACCCAGAGCCTCAGCACGTCGCCGCCAAACTTCTTGATGACGTCTTCGGGCGCCACCACGTTGCCCACCGACTTGCTCATCTTGCGGCCTGCGCCGTCCATGACGAAGCCGTGGGTGAGGACGTTCTTGTACGGGGCGCGGCCCCTGGTACCCACCGAGGCGAGCAGCGAGGAGTGGAACCAGCCGCGATGCTGGTCGCTCCCTTCCAGGTACATGTCGGCCGGGCTGGAGAGGTTGGGGCGGAGTTCCAAAACGGCGGCATGGGAGACGCCGGAATCGAACCAGACGTCGAGGATGTCGGTTTCCTTGTCGAACTCGCCTTTGCCGCAGGACGGGCACGCGGTCCCTTCGGGCAGGAACCGGGAGGCCTCCCAGTCGTACCAGATGTCGGAGCTGTGCTCGGTGAAGAGATCGGCTACGTGGTGCATGATCTTGCCGTCGGCCAGCACCTCGCCGCAGGACTTGCAGTAGAAGGCGGTGATCGGCACGCCCCAGGAGCGCTGGCGGGAGACGCACCAGTCCGGCCGGTTCTCGATCATGCCGTAGATGCGCTCGCGTCCCCACTTGGGGATCCAGTTCACGTTGTTGATCTCGGAAAGCGCCCGGCCGCGCAGGTTGTTCTTCTCCATGGAGATGAACCACTGCTCGGTGGCCCGGAAGATGATCGGCTTCTTGCAGCGCCAGCAGTGCGGATAGGAGTGGGTGATCTCCTTCTGCGCCAACAGCGCGCCCACTTCGATCAGCTTCTCGATGACGTTCTTGTTGGCGTCGAAGACGAACTGGCCGCCGAAGAACGGGATGTTCTCGAAGAACTTGCCGCGGTTATCCACCGGGTTGTAGATTTCGAGTCCTTCCTTGAGTCCCAGCTCGTAGTCCTCCTGGCCGTGGCCCGGTGCGGTGTGGACGGCGCCGGTGCCGGCTTCCAGGGTTACGTGCTCGCCCAAAAGGATCACCGAGTCCTGGTCCAGGAACGGATGGCGGCAGAGCTTGCGCTCCAGAACCTTGGAGGGGAACTTGGCTACCACCTCGCCCTCGGCGCCGATCTGCGCCAGGAAGCTCTCCTTCAGGCCGTCGGCCACGATGAGCAGATCGCCGCTCACGTCGAGGGCCGCGTACTCGAGCTCCGGGTGCAATGCCACGGCGAGGTTTGCCGGCAGCGTCCAGGGGGTGGTGGTCCAGATGACCACCGAGGCCTTCTTGCCGGCGAGTTCCGGGATGACGGCGCCCAGGTCGTCCTTCACGGCGAACTTGACGAACACCGACGGGGATTTGTGGTCCGCGTACTCGACCTCGGCCTCGGCGAGTGCGGTGCCGCAGGAGGAGCACCAGTGCACCGGCTTCTTCCCCTTGTAGAGGCCGCCGTTTTCTGCGAAGCGGGCAAGCTCGCGGGCGATGGCGCCCTCATAGCTGTTGGCCAGCGTCAGGTACGGGTTGTCCCACTCGCCCAGGATGCCCAACCGTTCGAACTCGGCGCGCTGGATGGCCACGAACTTCTGGGCGTACTCGCGGCAGAGTTTGCGCATCTCGAGCTTGGACATCTCGTGTTTCTTGGAGCCCAGGTTCTTCTCCACCTGCAGCTCGATGGGGAGGCCGTGGCAGTCCCAACCCGGGATGTAGGGGGCAGCGAAGCCGCTCATCCGCTTGTTCTTCAGGACGATGTCCTTGAGGATCTTGTTAAGGGCGTGGCCGATGTGGATATGGCCGTTGGCGTAGGGAGGGCCGTCGTGCAGGATGTAGCTCGGCCTGTCCTTCCCGGCCTCCACGACCTTGCCGTAGAGATCGGATTCTGCCCACTGCTTGAGCATCTCGGGCTCGCGCTGTGGGAGATTCCCTTTCATGGGAAAATTGGTGACGGGCAGATTGAGCGTTTCCTTGTAGTCCATTTAAGCGGCCTCCGCTGACGGTTAATGCTTGAGAGAAACGCCTAAAACTACAAGGAAAGCCTCGTAATGTCAAGCGCAAAGGGGCATTTTCGGTTGTATTCGCCGGCACCAGATGCTATAAGGTCGCAGTTGATTCACGGAGGATCTTGTAGCTATGAGTAAACAGGTCGAATCCTTCTGGGGCGGCATCGTCAAGTCCATGGGTCTCGTTTTCGGAGACATCGGCACAAGCCCCATATACACCCTGACCGTCATCTTCGCGATCACCAAACCGACCCACGACAACATCTTCGGCATCCTCTCGCTCATCGTCTGGACCCTGGTGATCCTGGTAACGGTCGAGTATGCCTGGCTCGCCATGAGCCTTGGGAGGAAGGGCGAAGGGGGAACCATCGTCCTCAAGGAGATCCTGGTCCGGCTCCTGAAGGGTGGCCGCTACCTCGGCGTGGTGAGTTTCCTCTCCTTCATCGGCGTGTCGCTGCTCTTAGGCGACGGCGTCATCACGCCCGCCATCAGTATCCTGTCCGCCGTCGAGGGTCTGGCGCTGATCCCCGCCTGCGCGGACCTGTCCCAGAACACCCTCATCTTTTTCGCAGCCTGCGTGGCGATCACCCTTTTCATCTTCCAGTTCAAGGGAACCGACAAGGTGGCAGGGGCCTTCGGCCCCCTCATGGTACTCTGGTTCGCGGCACTCTCCGTTTCGGGCATCATCGCGATCGCCCAGTTTCCCGGCATCGTCAAGGCGGTGAGCCCCTGGTACGCCGTCAAGTTCTTCCTGGAGAACGGCTGGTCCGGCTTCTTCGTGCTCTCCGAGGTCATCCTGTGCGCCACTGGCGGCGAGGCGCTCTACGCCGACATGGGGCACCTGGGGAGAAAGCCGATCCTGCGTGCCTGGTACTTCGTCTTCGCCGCGCTGGTGATCAACTACCTGGGCCAGGGGGCCTTCCTGCTCGCCCACCCGGAGACCAAGAACACCCTGTTCGGCATGGTGCAGAGCCAGGCCCAGTTCCTCTACATACCGTTTCTGATCCTCACCGTCCTGGCCACCGTCATCGCGTCCCAGGCCCTGATCAGCGGCGTTTTTTCCATCGTCTACCAGGGGATCACCACCCGGATCATGCCACTCATGAAGGTGGACTACACCTCGAGCCACTTGAAGTCCCAGATCTACATCGGGTCGGTGAACTGGTTCCTGATGATCCTGGTCATCTTCATCATGCTCTTGTTCCGCAAGTCGGAGAACCTGGCGGCGGCCTACGGTCTCGCGGTCACCGGCACCATGTCGATCACCGGCATCATGATGACCATCATCTTCGCCAACACCACCAAAAAGTGGAAGGTCCCCATCGCTATCCTGGTCACCGTGGTGGACATCGTCTTCCTGATCGCCAACCTGAACAAGCTGCCGCACGGCGGCTACTGGTCGCTCATCCTGGCCGGGGTCCCCTTCGGTACCATCCTGATCTGGACCAAGGGGCAGCGCGCCCTCTACAAGGCACTGCGCCCGCTCGACGCGGAGACCTTCCTGCTCTCCTACGACCAGATCTACGCCAAGGGGCACAACATCCCCGGGACCGGGCTCTTCTTTACCCGCGAATGGAACGTGGTCCCGCCCTACGTGGTGCACTGCATGATCCGCAGCAACATCATCTACGAGCGCAACGTCTTCATCTCGATAATGAGGACCGACGAGCCCTTCGGCATCGGCTCCAAGCTGACCGTTGGGCGCGGCATCGGCCTGGACTCCTTCGAGATTTTCGCAGGCTACATGGAAGTGATCGAGATCGAGGGGCTTTTGAAGAAAAACGGCATCGTCGAGAAGGTCATCTTCTACGGCGTCGAGGACATCGCGACCAACAACCCGATCTGGAGCGTGTTCTCCGTCATTAAGAAACTGACGCCGAACTTCGTGCAGTTCAACAAGCTGCCGGCCAGCAAGCTGCAGGGGGTCCTGACCCGGGTCGAGATGTAGGGGGGATTGGCGCAGGCTCGAAGCCTGGCACCAACGAAACTGAAAAACGCGAAGAGGCCGCTTTCCCTGGGAAGGCGGCCTCTTTTTGCGTACGGTAGCGTAAGGACAGGACGAGCGCACCGGCTGCGGAACCGGCGTGCTGACAGAGCTACATGGCGTCCAACTGGTGCCCCCAGTCGTCTTTCATCGTGATGCGGTGCAGGGCGTTCAGGCCGTTCACCTCATAGAGGATCTGCTCCGTTTCCTCCTCGCTCAGGCCGACCTTGGGGCGCACGCCCATCCAGTGGGTGGCCTGGCCGGCAGGAGAGTCGAGGGGACGGGGCATGGGAGGTCCTGGCTTGTATTTCTTGTCGATGAACAGGGCCGCCTCATACTGCTTACCATGCTTCACCACGCAAATCTCCAGCAGGGCGCCCGTGTTCTGCAAAACCCGCTCGAGAATCATCTCCTGCACTTCCATATCACGCGGCATCTCTGTGTATTCACTCATAGCTGCTCTCCATTGTTCCCGTTGCCGGGGGCTGCTAGGCTTTGTACAAAAACTCATCGGGCGGGGCCCCGATAACTTTAGCAGTTTTTGTCGCCTGCACAACGTTTTGCTGGCCCCTGAAGGGGAAGGTATTCGGCGCCGGACTGTGCGCGCAATCGCCGTAGGCCACCGCCGACAGGGGCTTGGGCGCGCTGCCCGGCGACGTAACTGGCGTCGGGCAGCGGACTTTTGGCCGCACCAGATGCGCCAATGTCCCCCTCAGGCGAGGCGCAATTTCACCACCAACGGGAGGTGGTCCGAGGCGACCCGGGTCAGCTTGCTCTGCGGGATCTGGACCATCTCCACGGTCAGATCGGGGGAGACGAACAGGTGGTCGAAGCGCACCAAGGGATAGTGACTCGGGAAGGTCCACTGGGTGTGGCCGAGGCGGAGCTGCTCCTGCTCGTCGCTGAGCGCCTCCTTGAGCCGCTTGTGGATGGAAGAGCTGGGGAGGGCGTTGAAGTCGCCGCACAGGATGACTGGGTGGCGGCAGGCAGGATCCCCAAGCCATTCCGGCCCCAGGAGCACTTTAACCTGCGACGCGCGTTCGGGGGGAGTGAGCCCCAGGTGGGTGTTGATCACCTGCAGGGTGCGGCCGTACAGCTCGACCTCCACCCAGAGCGCCCCGCGCGGCACCACCGAGCGCCGCCTGGTCTCCGGGTGCAGGCCGCCGGCCCGGACGAGCCGCATCGGGAAGCGGCTCAAAGCCACGTTGCCGTTGCGCTCGCGCTCCATGAAGGTAAGTCCCTGTGCCGACTCGAGCTGTGCCAGTTCGCGGGCCAGGTCCTGCGCGGTCCCGCCCACCTCGGGCCGAAAGCGCGCACCCGGGAGTTCCTGGAGGGCAACGATGTCCGGCTGGTGCTCGTCGATGACCTGCGCGATGCGCAGCGCGGAGGTGTGGCGGTCGTTGCCGATCAGCCGGTGCACGTTGTAGGTCATGATGGAGAACGAGCGGTCTTTCTGCGGCATGGCGTGCCTCACCAAGTGAGGAGTCGAGTCTCGTTGGAACGGGTTCCGCTACGCTCTAATTATACACACTTCTCCCGCAAAGAGTCCCCTCACCCCTTGCGGCCGCCGAGCACCCGCTTCACCCGTTCCTGGATCAGGGGATGGTCGGCCAGGTACTCGCCCAGGCCAGACTTGTCCTCGGGCGCACCCTTTTGATGGTCGGCACCCAGCCGGGTCAAGAGGTCGGCGTAGGTTGCGACCGGTATCCCCTGTCCCTTAAGGTAGGCCACCGCCGCGTCGTCGGCCTCCATCTCGAAATCGCGGGAGTACTTGGCGTCGATCAGGAGGGTCGGCAGTGTCGCCGACAGGGAGGTGGCGGAGGTGATGTCGCCGGTCACCGTGGCGACCAGCAGCGCGGTGGCGGAGTTCTGCATCAGGTGGCGCAGGGCGTGCCGGCGGTTCACGTGACCCACCTCGTGCGCCAGCACACCGGCGATCTCGTTGTCGTTCTTGGCCAGCCCGACCAGCCGGTCGGTGATTACCACGATGCCCGAAGGAAGCGCAAAGGCATTGGCGCCGACGGCGGCACCCGAGCGGAATTCCAGCCGCCAGCCGCGCCTTTCAGGGTAGCGGGCGGTCATCCGCAAGAAGAGCGCGCTCAACTCGCCGCGCCGGGCCTTCGGCAGGGCGCTCGGCTTCAGGACGATCCGGTCCAGAATCTGAAGCGACTCGCGCCCCACCAGATCCTCCGTTGTGGGAGGCAGGGCAAACGCCGCCTGGCTCGCCAGATACGGGACCGCGTACCTGGTGAAGCCAAAGCCCACCAAAAGAAGCAGCACCAGCGCGCCGCCGGCCCACAAGAGGTTGCTCTCCCAGCCGTGCACGGCCCGGAAGAAGCCCCCCTTCCCCTGGCGCGACTGCAAACTGTCGAGGAAGGCAAGGTCAGCCGTTTCCAAGACGGCCCCGTCGGCAAAGCGGATCATGCGCCGCGCCTTTCCAAGCGGCGCATCGATCTGCAGCTCGAAAAGGCGAGCCGAGACGTCGACGCCGTCGCCCTGCACCCGAAGTTGGCCGTCGCCGGCGCAGTCCACCGTCACCTCCCGGCGCTGCGAGTTTTTGCCGTCGTACCAGAACCCGCGCGCGATCACAGGCCGAGGTCGAAGCCGAACATGTCGCCCAGCTCCTCTCCTGTGGCACCCGGCGCCTCCTGCCAGGCCGCGGTGATGGAATCGAGCCCGCCAACGCCGGTAAGGGTCAGGTTCTCCAGGCGGTAGCGCGCCATGCGCACCGCCGCCCAGGGCGCCAGCAGCCCCAGGGTGCAGAGCACGGCCACCGCGTTTGACAGGTAGATCCATGCCATGTCGCGCACCCGCAGTGTGCAGTTGAAGCGGTGCCTGCCGAGGCTCGTGGAACTCCAGGTCAGGTTGGTGAGCCCCACCGTCACGAAGGCCAGACCGATCAGGTAGCAGCCGGTGGAAACCAGGGGCGGGAGAATCATCTGCCAAGCCTGCCCGCTTCCCTTCGGTAGCAGGAACGGCGTGCCGAACAGGATGACCAGCGCAAGCGGCACCAGCACCAGCATCGGGAGGAAGACGCGGTAGTACTGGTCGGGGATGGCGTGGAAGCGGAAGGGGGTGTTGCCGAACCGGCTGTTCTCCGCCTGGAACCGTTTCTGGCGGTACAGCAGGTAGGGAATCAGCAGCCCCAACGTGGCGGGCACCAGCAGGCTCCACCAGAGGTAGACCTTGTAGGCGTCGTTGTAGTTGGGGTTGAACGAGAAGCGGATGTTGCGGTGCGAGGAGTTGCGCAGATTGAACATGCGCGACCGCACCATGACCCAGGGGTAGAGCCCCATGAAAACGAGGCCCATGGCAAGACCGGCGATGACGCTGGTTCGGGAAGCGAAGCTGTAGAGGCCGAAGAAGGCGCCCGCGATGAACCACCCCTTCAGGATGGCCAACGGGTCCGCCAGGTAATCGAAAGTGGCGTCGTCAAGGAGCGTATTGGCGTAGAAGTAGCGGCGTTTTCTCACCTTGGCCCAGGGCGAGTAGATGCCGAAGGTGACGATACGCAACAGGGTATTGACGATCCAGATGCCGAAGTACTCGCTGGCGTTGCCGGTAAAGGTGAAGCTGAGCGTCCGCGGACGCTTCGCGGCCGCGTGCGCGGGGGCCGCCGCAGCGGGGGGCTTGGGAGGAGCCGGCGGCTCCTCGGCTCCAAGCTCCTCGGCACCCAGCTCATATGTTTCCAGTACACCGGCATCCACCGGTGCCCCGGCGCCCTCCGGCATTGCCGTGTTTGCAGCGGCAGCGGCAGGCTGCAGCGGGGCAGGCGGCGTCTCCGCGTCGAGCCAGTTCTCCTGTGCTTGCACCGGCACCGGCGCCGGTCGGGGGCCGATCTCCAAGAGGAACTGGCCCTGGCACTTCGGGCAGGTCACCGTGGTGCCGTAGCGCGGCAACCTCGCCTGCTCGAGGTGCTTCGAAAACCCGCAGAGCGGGCAAACCAGTTGTACCAGTGCCATGAGTCCTCCGGTTGTTTCCTTCCGCTAGGCCTGCTTGATTCCCGGGTGCGACTGGTCCGGTGCAGGCAGGCTCGGCTTTTTCATCAGGGTGGGGAGATCGATCCCGGGCAAAAGCTTGGTCAGCATCGCCATAAGTCCCTCCGCCGCACTGCCGCCGCCGGTCACCAGTACCTCCGGGACGATCTTGATGTGCCCGTTTTCGATGGCCGCGGCGATCAGCTCCACGATCTTGATCTGCTTGATGGCATCCTCGCCGATCGCCTCCTGCTGCTTGCTGTACGCCTGGGCGGTCGCCTCGCCGATCGCCGCGATCTTGGAGGCCTCGCCGTCGCCGATGGCGATGAGCCGCTTCCCTTCGCCGGCGCCTTCCAGGGCCTTGGCCTCCGCGCTCCCCTCGGCGAGCGTGATCATCTCCGCCTTTTTCTGGGTGGCGACCTTCACGGCGATCTCCGAGGCTACCAGCGTGGGCTGCTGGTCGGCGGTGGCGCGCATCTTTTCCATCTCGGTACGCTCGGCCTGGGACCGCTGCTCCATCTTGTACATCTCCTGCTGCTGCTCGGCGATGATCCGCTTGGTCTGGGTCTGCATCAGATCCTCGGGGAGCCTGATCTGGCAGATCAGCACCGAGACGCACTCGACATGGTAGCGCTCCAGATCGGCGCGGGCCCGGGTTTCCGCCTTGGCCTGCTCCTCGGAGCGGCTCTGCAGGAAGTTCATCGCCGAGGCGGTGGACGCCTGGTTCCGGAAGGAGGAGTCGATCATCGGGTGGATGACGTGCTGGATCAGGTTGTCGATGGAGCCGACCTTGGCGACCATGTAGGGGGCCTGGTCCGGGCGCACCCGGATCACTACCTTGACTGAGACTTGGATCGGGAAGCCGTCCTTCGAGATCACGGTCAGCTGGTCGAAGCGGGTGTCCTCCTGATCGTCCCAGTCGATGGTGATGTTGGTGGTGTCGATGGTGTAGACCATGAAAGCCCGACGGTTCAAATAGTAGCGCCCCGGACCGGCGACCTCCTCCTGGATGCCGCGATACCCCTTGGGCACCACGTATTTCTCCTTGCCCTCTTCCTCCGAGGCCCCGACCTGTGTGGAACCGAGCCGCCGCTTCATCTCCTCGGTCGGGTCCTCACCGACGTTGGAGACCACCACGCCGACCTGGCCGCGCTCGATGACCGCCACATCGTCCACCGCCACGCTGAACATGAGCGGGTTGATGTAGTAGGTACCCGGCCTCAGCACGTCGAGCTGCGGGCCGCGCTGCCCTTTCTTGCTCAGGAAGGAGGAGCCGTCCTGGTAGTCGTTGTGCCCGGTGATCGGGCAGGCGACGTACTCCCGATCCGGCAGGGGGATGCCGTCGAGAGCGGTGATCAGGCCCACTTTGTTGGCCTCGATGACCACCGCGGGTGCGATCTGGATCTGGAACAGGTTCAGGTTGATGCGGTAGGTGCCCGGCAAAAGGATGTCGATCTGCGGTCCCTTCTGGCCGCCGTTATTGAGAAAGGCCTCGCCGCTTTCGAAGTTGGAGTGCCCCGGCACGCTCTGCGCCAAAAGCCGTCCCATCGGGATGGGTGCCCCGTCCTGGGCCGTCACCATGCCGACCTCACCCTTGGCGATCACCACCGCGGCAGCCTTGGTGATCTTGAAGAGGTTCGGATGGATGCGGTACACGCCGGGAGGAAGAATCTCGGTCTGGGGTCCTTTCTGTCCGCCGTTCAGGATGAACGTCTCGCCCGACTGGAAGGCGTTGTGCCCGGGGACCACCTTGGCGAAGATCGAGCCGGCAGGGATCGCCGAGCCGTCGGCGGACTCGACGAGGCCGATCTCCCCTTCGTTGATCTTGGTGGCCGATCCTTTGGTCACCTTGAAGAGGTAGGGGTTGATCCGGTAGCTCCCCGGCGGGATGATTTCGATCTGGGGCCCCTTCTGGCCGCCGTTCTTGATGAAGGTCTCGCCGTTTTGGAAGGAGGCATGTCCCGCTATCGCCTGGGCGAAGATCTTCCCTTCCGGGATGGCTATGCCGTCGATCGATTCGACGATGCCGATCTCCGAGTCCTTGATCTCGGTGACGCTCCCTTTGGTCAGCTTGAACAGGTACGGGTTGATGCGGTACTTGCCCGGGGGGAGTACCTCGATCTGCGGCCCCTTCTGCCCGCCGTTCCTGATGAACTCCTCGCCGTCCTGGAAGGAGTTGTGGCCCGCGACCACAGCGGCGAAGATCCTGCCGGAGGGGATGGAGGAACCGTCCACGGACTCGATCAGGCCGATCTCGTTGTCCAGTATTTCGGTGAAGACGCTCTTTGTCGGTTTGTAGATGAAGGGAATCAGGAAGTGCAGACCCGGGCCGAGCGTGCGCGCCTGGATGCCGACCTCGTTCCCCAAGGCCACCACGCGCCCCTGCGGCATTTTGCTGCCGAACCACCTGCGCTCGATGAGGGCGATCTCGTTGCCGCCGACCACGATGACGGACTCGTACAAAAGCACACCGGCGGGGAGCAGTAGGGTAAAATACCCCCAGTATTTCATCAGAAATTCGAGAACCATGACATCTCCTTTAGGGGTGGATGAAGCTGCCTCGGAAGGCGGCGGAAAGGACGGCAGTGCGGGCGGGGCCGGCGCGGCAGACATCCGTGGCGGACAGCGGACCGACTTTGTGTTCCGTTAATTTTTGAAAAGCTATCATGTTTTTTCGTTTACATCACCACATTTCTCCACCGCGGCTGTCACTGTATCAGCACGAAATTACTGCCTCGATGCCATTCTCAAAGCCCAATGTGCACATCCGATCATATCGGTTCCAAAGAATCTTTTCTTGATGGATTATTGTGTGCCTCGACCAATACATCCATCAGGGCAAGCATAAGTGCGCTTGTCTGCAGCAGAAATACTCATTCAAAAAAAACGGTGCCCACAGTGCGAAGGCCATATACCGACAGCCCGTCATTCTCCCTTGCGATTTACCCTTGACAACTGTAAGGGAAGTGATTACCCTTTGATTACTCTAAAGGGGAGTAGTTATCGGTCAGAGAAAAGACCGACCCGGTTTTCGTCAATACGGTCGCAAGACCCGGAACCGGGGCAGATTATCTGTCAACAAGACCTTTATCCAGGCAACTATGCCGAGGGTAATGGTCTTTTTTTTATTACCTTCGGCAGCAAACGGGTTCCAACAGGAACATTCGAGCGTCGGAGGTACTATCATGAAACAACTCGCCAGTACCCCACCCGCGTTTCCTGTTGCAACCCAACTCGACATCACGATCAACTCAGCGACGGCAGGTTCCGTTCGCTACCCCTGGCGCTCGTCCCGGCCTTGGCTGGGCCGCTGCGATCGGCTTTTCGGTGCAAAACGTCGCAGGCCTTTCGGCGGTCATCCGCCGGAAGAGTTGCCGCGGGCTGAGGCGCCAGGAGCCTTGTATCGTCATCGACATCTATTACAGTGATCGGTAGCGATCATTTTTTCCCCGGAGGTAGCACCCATGGCATGGCTGGCAGATCCGCAGGTTTGGATGGCACTGGTAACGCTGAGCGCGCTGGAGATCGTGCTCGGCATCGACAACATCATCTTCATCTCCATCCAGGCGGGCAAGCTCCCGGTCCAGTTGCAGGAGCGGGCGCGGCTCGTCGGTCTCGGCCTGGCCATGTTCATCCGGATCGCGCTGCTCTTTTCGCTCACCTGGCTCATGGGACTCACCTCCCCGCTCTTCTCAGTGCTGGGCAACGAGATTTCGGGGCGCGACCTGATCCTGATCAGCGGCGGCCTCTTCCTGATCTGGAAAAGCACCATGGAGATTCATGAGAAACTCGAGGGCGCCGAGCACGTGGTGACGACCGGCGCGGGAACGACTTTCGGCGCGGTGATCGTCCAGATCCTTTTGCTCGATGTGGTCTTCTCGCTCGACTCCATCATCACGGCGCTCGGCATGGCGAACCAGTTGGCGGTCATGGTGGCCGCGGTGGTCATTGCCGTCGGGTTCATGATGCTCTTTTCCGGCAAGATCAGCGGCTTCGTGGAAAAGCACCCGACCATCAAGATGCTGGCCCTGAGCTTTTTGCTCCTGATCGGCGTGGCGCTGATCGGTGACGGCTTCGACATGCACATCCCGAAAGGGTACATCTATTTCGCGATGGCCTTCTCGGTGCTGGTCGAGATGCTTAACCTGCGGATGAGGCGTGGCACGCCGGTCCGGCTGCACGAGCCCCATCTGGCGCTCCCGATCGAAGACAACAAAAAATCCCGTGCCGGCCGGCCCGGCAAGGCATAACCCAAGGAGAACACACATGAAACACCATACCTTCAAATTACTGGCACTACTGGCGGTTGTCCTGTTCGTGAGCATGGTCGCGCTGGAAATGACCGCCCAGGCGAGGGTCGGCGGCAGCCGGTCCATGGGCAGCCGCGGGTCGCGCAGCTATTCCCGGCCCGTGGCGCCCTATTCCCAGCCGGCGCCGTCACGGCAACCCTACACGCCGGCGCCCGCACCGCTCCAACCGCAGGCAAGCGGCGGGTTCATGAGAAGCATGGCAGGCGGGATGCTGGGCGGCGCGATAGGGAGCATGCTCTTCAGCGGTTCAGCCGGAGCCGGCGGTATGGGCGGCCCGGTCGGCGGGCGCGGCGGGATCGGGCCGTTCGAGATCATCCTTTTGGCAGGCGGCGGGTACCTGGTGTACCGGCTGGTGCGGAGCAGGACCCGGTAGGTCGCAAGGCGGCAGGAGGTTGATGCCATGCACCACTTCATCGTCAAGACGTTGGGACAGGCCAGACGCCTCGTGGTCATCGTCGTCGGGTTCACCCTTTTGGCAGGCGGGATAGCGATGATCGTGCTGCCCGGCCCGGCGCTGGTTGTCATACCGGTGGGGCTGGCCGTGCTGGCAACCGAGTTCCTCTGGGCCAGGAAGCTTCTGGCAACCGTAAAGCAGCGCATCGAGCGTTGGAAAAATGGCAAGAACCATAACCGTGTCTAAAGAAACCGGCACCCGTTCGCGCACCAGCGGGTGGCGACCAACCTGGATCTAGACGAGAGGAGGGAGATATGCGCTATCAGGAGATGCAGCAGGTGATGGCAGTAACCAAGAGAAAACCGAGGAAAAAGGTACCGAAGGCCCTCAACAACGTGGTTTCTCTGCGCATCAGCGATAAGGAAAAGCGGGTCCTGGACCGGATCACCGCCGCGAACCGGATGAACCTTTCCGACGTGGTGCGGGAGGCCCTCGATTTCTGGCTTACCAGGCGCAAAGGGATCTGTCTTGAACCGTAGCCGTGACCGGCATTGCGCCGGTTCGCCAATCGTTACAATGTGCAGCCAACCAAGGAGGCAAGGAGTAAACTGACATGAAAAACAGGATGGCAAGGATATTAACCGTTGTGGCGGCAATCACTTTTATGAGTCTCACGGTCGTGGAACCGAACGCCGAGGCACGAGCAGGTTCCGGCCGCTCCATGGGCAGCAGCGGCACGCGCAGCTATTCGCGCACGGCTCCCTCCACCCCCTACTCGCAGCCCAGCCCGTCGCGTCAGGCCGCGCCCTTTTCTAACGGCTTCCAGCAGCCGGCCGGCGGCGGCTTCCTGAGGAGCATGGCCGGCGGCATCATGGGCGGCATGCTGGGCGGCATGCTGTTCAGGAGCCTCGGCATGGCAGGCGGCGGCATGGGCGGCATGGGTGGCGGCATCGGTCTCTTCGAAATACTGCTGCTGGCCGGTATCGGCTACCTCATCTACCGCTTCGTGAAAAACCGTCGGGAGTCCGCCACGGTTTCCAGCTACGGCCAAACCGGGTATCAGCAGGGCGGTTTGCAGGGGGGCTACCAGGACGTCGCCCTGCCGTCCGGCGCCTACCAGCAGGTCGTGGAGCCTGCAGCAGACGACCTGCAAACCGGGCTCGCCCACCTGCGCCAGATGGACCCCTATTTTGATGAAGCACGTTTCGGCGATACGGCCATGGACATCTTCTTCAAGATCCAGGGCGCCTGGATGAACCGTGACCTGGCGCCGGTCTCCGGCATGCTGACCGGCGAGATGCGGCGCATCCTGCAAGACGACGTCGATCGCCTGATGCGGGAGAAGCAGGTGAACCGGTTGGAGAACATCGCGGTGCGCAAGGTGGAGATCGCCGAGGTCTGGCAGGAGTCGGGCCAGGATTACCTGACCGCCCTGATTCACGCCAACCTGCTCGACTACACCACCGACGACACGACCGGCCAGGTAGTCTCCGGCAGCAAGACCGAGCCGGTTAAGTTCGAGGAATACTGGACCTTCAGCCGTCCGGTCGGCAACCACCCGTGGCAACTGTCGGCGATTCAGCAGAGCTAGTCGAAGGCGCCGCACGGCACAGGCCAGATCGTCAGTTCCTACATGCCAGATAGTCAGTGCCCGCACCCTCCCCCTCACTCCGGCCCTCCCCCGCCTGGGGGAGGGTGTTTTCCTGAGTTTCGGGATTATGCAGCGCGAAAGGCCCTTTCTACAGCGGTTGACAAAAACCTCCCCCTCCCTTGACGGAAGGGGGGCCGGGGGTGGGTGAAGCCGACAGCACAGAGATGCCAGCCAGATCGAGGTGGCAATTCTTAAAGCCTTCGTTTCAGCGCTCCTGCCAGCTTCCCATCGTTTCGTCGGCTCCACCACCTTCCCCGCCCACTAACGGTTGTGCGTTGCTCATCGGCCGAGCCAAGCCGAAGAAGGTCGCCTCTTCCGTCCGAGCAAAACCCGCGCCATTTCTGGTACACTGTCCAAATGAACGCTAATATTCATGCCTGCACGCTCGCCAACGAGGAAATCCTGCGCTACCGCACCGAGGGGCGCGGCTCCCTCAAGCTCGTCCTGCTCCACGGACTCGCCTCCCGCTCGCAGTGCTGGACCGACCTGATCCCCCTTTTCGATCCGGACCGCTATACCCTCTACCTGCTCGACCTGCTCGGCTCCGGCGAGTCCGCCAAGCCCAAAGACGCCGATTACTCGATCCGCGCCCACAGCATCAGGCTCCTCGATTTCCTGGAGTGCGTGGGACTTGCCGCAGTGACCTTGGTGGGGCACTCGCTCGGTGGTGCGGTGGTCCTGGCGGCCACAATAGAAGCGCAGCGCATCGGTCGGGACCAGCTTGTCAAAGCAGCCGTTGTGATGGCCGGCCCCGGATACCTGCAGAGCCTCCCGCTCATCGCCAGAGTCTTTCGCTACCCCTTGGCCGGACCGCTCTTCATCAACCTCTACTCGCCAGAGGCCTGGGTCAGGATCGGGCTCAGAGCCGCCTACTTCGACCAGCGGCTGGTGGACCGGGAACACGTCGCCCGCTACGCCCCCTGCTACCAGGACCGGAGCGCCCGGCGCGCGCTGGTCGCCACCTGCCGGCAACTGGTCCCACCGGACGGCGATGCGATCTCCGCGAATTACGGCGATATAAGATTGCCGATGCTGCTTTTGTGGGGCCGTCACGACCGGATCGTGCCGCTGTCGCAGGGGGAACGGCTGGAACGGGCGATCCCGGAAGCGCAGCTCGTCATCATCGAGGAGTGCGGGCACAACCCTCAGGAGGAAAAACCGCGGGAAGCCTTTGCCAGCATCCAGGAGTTCGTTTTGAGGCAAGAGAGAATCACGGCGGGCGGCTCGAAGGCAGAACCGAGCGAGGCAGTAGCGTGACGGAATACGATGAGCACGGATGCCACCCCGAGGACCCCGGAGACCGTGGTGAGGCGGTAGGACCGTGTGCTGTGGACGGTGTGGTTCAGCTTCCTGGCGTGGAGGGTAGTCCGATGATCCAGGAGATTACCAGTCTTGAGCAGATGCTCGATCGGATCGACAAGGCGGCGGACGAGGAGGCAGAGATTTCCTTGGGGCTGATCGTTGAGGCGGTGGGAGGCAGGTCGTTCGGGCCGCTGCTTTTGGTCGCCGGTCTTATCATGACCTCGCCGCTCAGCGGCTTCCCCGGCATGCCCACGACGATGGGGGTGCTGGTACTGCTGATAGCCACGCAACTGCTCTTCGGCAAGAGCTACTTTTGGCTGCCCCGCTGGCTCTTGAAACGTTCGGTGGAGCGGAGCAAGGTGTACAGGATGCTCCGGTTCCTGCGTCCGTCGGCCCGTTTCGTCGACCGCTGGCTGCGGCCGCGCCTGACACCGTTGCTCAGCGGCCCCGGCATCCGCAGCATAGCCGCGGTCTGTATCGTCATCGCCCTTGCCATGCCGGTGATGGAACTGGTTCCCTTTTCGGCCCACGGCGCCGGAATCGCCCTGAGCGCCTTCGCACTGGCACTCATCGTTCACGACGGGTTGCTGGCCCTGCTCGCCTTCCTGGCCACCGGCGTCACCGTCGCGCTGGTGCTCTACAACTCACTGTAACCTTCGCCAAAGCCCGCCATTTTCCTCCTTGTCGTCGCCTCACCCGCAGTCACCGGCCGCCGCTATCGGTTATTCGCCCTGCGGAGCACGCCATTAGCTCACTCGGATAGCCGGGACCGGTTCTTGCGCTGTGCCCTGATCACCGCCTGCGGGTCGCGCACCGCCTGTTTTCCCGACACGAGCAATCCAAAGCGCAGGCAGAGCGCGCCGGCCGTGGTGAGGGTGCCGCCCAGGCGCCGTTTCCACGGGGATCTCCCCGGCAGCAGGCTCACCACGATCCCCGCAGCCAAAAGCCCCTTCGCTCCATCCCAGAGCAGGCCCGCGCTCCCCTGGTGCAGCGTCCGGGCAGCCTCGGGGTTCCCGGACACCTCTAGCTCCAGCGCCGCCATGCTCCCCGCCTCCGCAGGTTTCCCGATGGTGCCGAAACGCCTGGCCACCTTTTCCTCTTTCTCGTTGAGCGGCAAGAGCTCCAGCAGTGCCGAGGCAGGAGGAGAAAACAAATGAGAAACTGGTACCTACTGATGGCGTTTGCCCCTGGTTGCAGCCGTTGGCTTCAGCACTCCCACCCGCGGCCACCCAAAGCAAGGAAGACAAGGACAGCACGAGCGCCGCCGACAACACCGAGACGAACAAACAGCACAGCAAAGAGATGACGGCTGACCAACAGTCGGAAAGCACTGCGGACCGAAAGCTTTCCCAACAGATCCGAAAGGCCATCGTGAAGGCCCTTTCACAGTATGCCCACAACGTGAAGATCATCACCCGCGACGGCGCAGTGACTCTGAAAGGGCCGGTGCGTAGCGAGAAGGAAAAGAAGGCGGTCGAAAAGGCGGCGGCGCAGGTGGCCGGAAAGGCAAAGTCACCAACCAGTTGGAGATTGTGCCGGAGAAGTAACCTGACGCGTGACCCGCCTCCGGCGCGGGAACCAGATACAAAAAAGCCGCTTCTTTGGGAAGCGGCTTTTTTCGTGTATCGCTGAATACCGGCCAGGTATCAGTTATTTTTCCAGAACCTTTTCGGTCTCTCCTACTTTTTTCTGGATTTTACCAGAAATCTTTTCGCTCTGTCCTTCAATAGCCACTTTCGGGTTATGTACAGCCTTTCCAGTGGATTCTTTTACTTTGCCTTTCACTTCGTGAAATTTACCTTCGACCCGGTCTTTCGTGCTTTCTCTCATTATTAGCACCTCCCGATGCTTATGGCCTACTCGGTATATTGATATTGTATTTTCTTTGTGATGCTATATCAACACAATTATCACCAAATAAATAATGGGAGTCGAGATCGGATTTAATAAATTACCTATCAAATTTCAGCTATATGGTCTTCAACACGTCAGCGCAACTTATTAGTCCACAGCATTTTCCCAATAATTAAATATTTTTTCCGTGAGAATGCATATCCCCGACTCGGGGTCGTCCTTCCGCTGGTACGTCGGCGACAGACACCAAGGCAGAAATAGGTGCCAGTCACCCCTTCGGCAGGCCATTGCGCTCCTGGACCTCGGCAGGCGCCTCCTCGAAACCCTTGAATTCCATGGTGTAACTCCCCCGTCCCTTGGTGACGCTGCGCAGCTCGGTCATGTAGCCGAACATCTCCGCGAGCGGCACCGTCGCCCGTACCACCTGGGTAGCCCCCCGTTCTTCCATTCCCTCCACCCGCCCGCGCTTTTGCTGCAGCGAGCCGAGCACCTTCCCCAGGTTCTCGGTGGGAAGTTCCAGTTCCAGCGACATGATCGGCTCCAAAAGCAGTGGACCGGCCTCGCGGGCAGCCAGAATAACGCCGCGTTGCGTCGCAGACCAGAGCGCCGGCTCGCTGGGGACGCCGTACTCCAGTGGAATCTCCAGCACCTCCACTTTCAGGTCGGTGAGCGGATACCCGGTCAGGCATCCTGCGTCGCACGCCTGCTGCACGCTTTTCCGCACCGTGGCCATAAGTTCCGGCGTGAGCGGTGCGGTTGCCGCAGGGACCGCGATGCGCACCCCCTTTCCGCGTGGCTGGGGCGTGATACGCAGCACCACCTCGGCCAGCTCCGGACGCCGGTCGCTCGCCTCACGCTGGAACACCTCCCGACGCTCCACTTGCCGCCGCACGGTCTCGCGGTAGACCACACGCGGCCGCCCCGTCTGCACCTGCACCCCGTACTCGCGGCGCAACCGGTCCAGGACGATCTCCAGGTGCAGTTCCCCCATACCGGTCAGGATGGTCTGGCCCGTCTCCGAGTCCTCGTGCACTTTGAAGGTAGGATCCTCCCAGCCGAACTTCTCCAGCGAACTCAAAAGGTGCTCGCGGTCGACCGCTCCCCTCGCCTCCACCGCCAGCGAAACCACCGGTTCAGGGACCTCGAGCCCCTCGAGCAGCAGCGGGTGTCGGGGATCGCACAGCGTGTCGCCAGTCAGGGTCACCTGGCAGCCGGTAACGGCGACGATGTCCCCCGCCACCGCCTGCGGGATCTCCTCGCGCCGGTGGGCGTGGATGTGGAACAGGTGCTTGACCCGCTCGGTCGAGCGCCGGGAGCTGTTAATCAGGGCGGCACCGGGCTTCAGCGTGCCGCTGTAGATACGCAGATAGGTGAGCCGGCGCCCCTCCTCGGCCATCACCTTGAAGGCCAGCGCCTGCAGCGGCGCAGCCGGATCGCAGACCACGCTCTCGTTCTCGCCCGTCTCGGGGTGGTGCCCCACCAGGGCAGGGACCTCCACCGGCGAGGGGAGATAATCGCAGACCGCGTCCATGAGCGGCTGGATCCCCTTGTTGCGCAGCGCCGTGCCGAGCAGCACCGGGAAGATGCCGCAGGCGAGGGTGCCGCGACGTAGGGCCACACGCAGCCGCTCGGCGGCAACCGGGCGCCCGTCCAGGAAGTCCGTCATCACCTCATCATCGAAGTCCGCCGCCGCCTCGGTCAGCTTGAGGCGCGCCTCCCGGACCCGCTCCCGGGCCTCTTCGGGCACCGGCCCTCGGATAACCGTCTTCCCCTGGTCCGCCTCGTCGAAGAAAAGTGCCTCCTCGGTCAGGAGATCGATCACCCCGGCGAAACCGCCCTCCTCGCCGAAGGGAAGCTGCAGAAGCACCGGGCGCGCCCTGAGCCGCTCGGTCACCTGCTTGAGCGCCTGGAGATAGTCGGCCCCGATCCGGTCGATCTTGTTGATGAAACAGATGCGCGGCACATGGTAACGGTCGGCCTGGCGCCAGACCAACTCGCTCTGCGGCTGGACACCTTCGACCGCGCTGAAGATGGCCACGGCGCCGTCCAGAACGCGCATGCTGCGCTCCACCTCGATGGTGAAGTCGATGTGTCCGGGGGTGTCGATCAGGTTGAGGCGGCAGTCGTTCCAGCGGCAGGTCGTGGTGGTCGCGGTGATGGTGATGCCCCGCTCCTGTTCCTGTGGCATCCAGTCCATCACGGCTTGCCCGTTGTGCACCTCGCCCATCTTGTGGGTTTCGCCGGAGTAGAAGAGGATGCGCTCGGAGACGGTAGTCTTGCCCGCATCGATGTGGGAGACAATGCCGAAATTGCGGATAGTGCGGATATCATCGAGAGAAATGATCATTCTCCTTCTGGAGGACCCCATCAGGGCACCGATTGAACCGGGGGCCGCCCAACGAAACTTACACCAGCGTACCGGGGGCTCGCTCCCCAGCACCAATAGATATCATTCGATGATCTCGTGTCAGCTGACGAGGGTGGTGTCGGAAGGCACAGAGAAGAACGTACAATAGCAAGAGTTAAGTGTCAACTTGAGGTGATTAAAGAGCTTCCCGGGTGAGGGTAAGAAGAGAGGTTCACACTGGAGTTGCAACGAATGATGCTTGAGAAAGGAGTAGATGCAAAATGCGGTCTGGGTTTGTCAAAGCGACCACGGCTTCTTCGCTCTTCTTTTACTGTCTTGACACTGCTTCCTGCCTTTTCTGCTTTTTCAGTGCGGGCACCGGCTTTGGTTTGCCCCATAAAATGGCCTGAGTAGAGTGTCATACAGCTCGGCGCCCTGCCTCAGAGCGCCCGGCGCCACCACACCAACCTTAATGCAGCCGCGGCAAAGCACAGCAAAGAGAGCCAGTGCGCCGCCGGGACCCGGAAACCTTGCAGGTAGAAGGCCAAGGCCACAAGGAGGGCGGTCCAGGCCAGGTGCTGCACCCAGCGCTGCACGGGGCGCAGTAGTTCGCGGCGGTCCTCCTCGGCCAGCCGCACCACCAGCTCGCCTTGGTGCAGGGTGTCGACCAGGTGCCGCACCTTGACGAAGGTGAGCGGGATCTGCGCCAGCTCCTGCCCGATCACACCCCACATGCTGTCACCCTCGCCCAGAGCGCGGTGCAGGTTCGCCTTGAGGATGGGCAGGATATCCTTGATCCCGTTGAAGTTCTCGATGTAGGTGGTGCCCAGCCCCTCGATGATCGAGCTGGCCCGCATCACGTAGATGATCTCCTGCGGTAGCTTGAAGGGGTAGTCCTTCATGGTGTCCATCACCCCGAAGGCTAATTGCTGCATCGAGGTCGCGTTCAGGTGCTCGTCGTCGAAGATACGGAAGATGTCCTCGGCAAGACCGGTCAGCTGGTCCTGCGGCACCGTATCGGTGATGATCCCCAGCTTGCGGGTGGCCTGGGCAAGGAGCTCGAAGTCATGCTCGTAGGCGGCCTTCACCGTGTTGATCATCGCCAGCCGGGTCTGGTTGGCCACCCGGCTCACCATGCCGAAATCGAGCAGCACCAGTTCGCCGCCGGCGGTGACCAGCAGGTTTCCGGGATGAGGATCGGCGTGAAAGAAACCCTTGACCAACATCTGCTCGGTATAGAACAGCACGAGCTTTTCCATCAGCTCGGCGAAAGGGACCTCCAGGCGGGCCAGCCCCTCCCGGTCGTCGAAGCGGATTCCCTCCTCGAAGCTCATCACCAGCGCATCGGCCGAGGTGTAATTGCGGTAGGGAACCGGGAAGCGGATCCCGGAAGCAGGATAGGTCTTCCTGAAGCGCTCCAGGTTGGCGAGCTCGGTCTCCATGTCGACTTCCTGCAGGATGGTGTGCCGGAAGGCCTCCAAGACCGCCTCGATCGAGTTGCGGGTGTACTCCGAGAAGAGCGGATGCAAAAGCGTCAGGAACCAGCCCAGCAGGCGGATATCCTCCCGCACCACCCGCTCGACCCGGTTGCGGCGCAGCTTGACCGCCACCCGATCGCCGTTGTGCAGCCGCGCCCGGTGCACCTGCCCGATCGAGGCACACGCTAGCGGCGCGTCCTCAAAGCTCTCGAAGCACTCCCCCTTGCCGAACGCGCGCCGGAACACCGCCTGAAAGTCCACCGGAACCATGGGAGGCAGCCGGTCGTGCAGTTGGCGTAACGCCTCCAGATAGCCGCTGTCGAAGAAGTCGGCACGGGTCGCCAGCACCTGGGCCAGCTTGATGAAGCTTGGACCCAGGCGCTCGATAGCCGTCACCAGCGGCACGGGTGCCAGCGGCGTCATTCCGAGCCAAACCGGCTTCCTGCGGATCAGCAGAAACACCGTCAACAGCACCCGGAAGATGCTGTAGAGCCGTTGCGGGTGGTAGAGCCGGAGCAAAAGTGGAATCCTCGTCACCGGTGCAAGCCGGTTCAGGGTTGGCCCTGGCGCGACTTGGCCAGCTCGTCGCGCAGGGCGTCGATGTCGGCCCGCGTTGCCAGCCCAAGCTCGTCAATGGCTTCCTTAAGCAGTTCCTTGATGCTCCCCTTGAGCTGCTCCCGTTCCGCACTCCCCTTGGCCACCGCGTCGTTGAAGAACTCCCGTGCCTTGCGGTCCCCCTCGTCCCTGAGGCCCCGACTCGACTCGCTGGCCTGCTCCATTTTCTCCTTGGCCATCAGCATGCTGCCCAGTCCGAAATAGAAAAGCTGCTCGAGTTTGTCTTTCATGGCGACTCCTTTCATTGGTTGCGGCGGTCCGCGAGTTCCGCCAGGATTGACTCGTGGGCGGCGATGGAGGCGTCGATACTGGCATCACCGACCACCCCGCGCCCGGTCCAGTTGTTTCCCTGCCAAACGTACAGGCCCTTCAGGACCTGCTTGATGTGATGCATGGCGCCGATGGGATCCTTCCGGGTCATCTCGACCAATGCATCGTACACCGATTGAAAGGTGCTGTCATAAAGTTCGTTGAGGTAGTCACCGTTTGGCACGTTGGTTTCCTCCGTCATGGCAGCGGCGCTATAGTCGCCCCTTCGCAGAATGGCTGACCTGCCAGACATCACGGACCCAGGCTGGCATGGCGCCGTGCCCTTCTGCAATTATCATATCCCCATTGTAAAAGTTATGGCAACGCAAGCTCCTGCACCGGAATAAGTCGCATTTCACCGGGGCTAGCGTCTCTTTGAGCTGAGCCGGCACGGGCCGAAACGAAAGAAAGGTCCAGCCCCAATTGGGTGGACCTTTCTTGGTTGACGTCGGCGTGAGGGTAGTGCGAGCCGTGTCGCTGTTCGGGCCGGGCAGGCTTAGCAGAGAGCCGGAAGTGGCTCTGGCTCCCTCACCTCGGCCATCTCCCGGCGGGCGAGGGAAAGCCTGGCCAAGTGTGGCCGGGAGATGTACGCCTCACCGGAGAGAAAATTTTCAGTTACCCCTGGCAGCTGGGACCACTTCTGCTGAGGCTTGAGGTGCGGCCAGCGGCACCGGACCGCCCACAGCCTGGTAGAGCGCCATCAGGTTGTTGAGCCGGTTCAGCCGGTTTTGCGCCAGAGATTTCTCCGCGCTGCGCCGGCTTTCCTGGGTGTCCAACCAGGCCTGCAGCGCGGTCGATCCGGCGCGATAGCGCACCTCGGCCAGTTCCTCTGCCCTTTTGGCCAGGGCCAGCGACTCCTCCAGGTGGCGGTTCTCCTCGGCGTACCGGGAGCGTGCCGACAGCGCATTCTCCACATCGCTCAGCGCGGTGTAGAGCGACTGCCGAAAGTTGACCGCCGCCTCCTGGTAATCGGTCTTCGATATTTCCACGTTCAGCTTCATGGTGTTCCACTGCACGAAGGGGAGCGTGAGTCCCGCACCAAGCGCGGCGTACGGGTTCTGCAGCACGTTGAGCAGCGTAAGGCTGCTGGTCCCCAGGGTGCCGGTGAGGGTGAAGGACGGGTAAAAGCTGGCGCGCGTGCTGTCCACGTTGGCCAGGTACTTCCTGAGCCGCTGCTCGGCCGCCCGCAAGTCGGGGCGTTGGGCGAGGACGCTGGCGGGGAGGCCGGCGCCGATCTCAGGCAGCGGCCCGTCCGGCAGCTTCTGCGGCTCGGCCACCACATGCTCGGGCGCCTGGTCGAACAGGATCGCCAGGGCGTTGCGCGCCTCGCTCAACTGCCGCAGCAGCTGGGTCAGTTCGGCCCGCTGGCTCGCCAGCGTTTGCCTGGCCTGGATCTGGTCCTGGGCGGAAACCGCGCCCGCCGCGTACTTCACGTTAACCAGTTCCAGGATCCTTTCCGCATAGGCGATGCTGGCCTTAGACGTGGCAATCCGCGCGTTCAGGTAGCCTATCTGCCAGTAATCCGCCGCGGTGGTCCCGATGAGCGCCAGGGCCGTGCTCTGCCGATCCGACTCGGTCGCCTCCGCCTCGAACCGGCTCACGTCGCGCGCACTGGCCAGCTTGCCCCAGAGGTCAAGCTCGTAGCTCGCGCTGCCGGTCACCCCGCTCGACCGGGAGTCGACCTTGCGCTTCAGGTCATAGTTGATATTGCTGGTGGCCGAGACGCTTACCGAGGGGGTCAGGTTGGTGTCGGTGAGGCTGGCGTTCAACTGGGCGCGCCTCACCTTGATGGCGGCAGCCGCCAGGTTGTTGTTGGTGGAAAGCGCCCGCTCGACGAGCGCACTCAGCGTGGGGTCGTTGAAGCTTCTCCACCACCTCTCCCCGGCAGCCACCGCGCTGCCGGTCACCGTCTCCTGCTGCCAGGCCTGGGGCAGCTGCGCGGCGGGAGTAGTGTACTGGCTGCGGGGCAAGAGTCCGGCGCAGCCGCCAAGCGCAAGCGTCGCCGCCAGCGTCAAAGCGCTGCAGGCGACCCGTACACCAACAAGCGGCAACCGGGTTTCCCCTCGCCCTCCGGGAGAGGGGCAGGGGTGAGGGAGCTGGCGGCTCTGGGCAGCCTCTCGCTGTGGCGGCTTCCCCCCCACCCCGACCCTCCCCCGCAGGGGGGGAGGGAGGTGTCGCGGACCGGTGCTATGGACAGTTTTTCTCATGTGCTTACTCCCTGGCCAGCGCGTCGATGGGATCAAGGCGTGCCGCGTTGCGCGCCGGCAGGAAACCGAACAGGACGCCAATCAAGGTTGAACAAAGGAAGGCGGAGACGATGGACGCCACCGAAAACTTCATGGCGAAGCTCTTCACGAAGAACGAGAAGAGCGTCCCGACGCCGTAGGACAGGACGATGCCGATCATGCCGCCGATCAGGCAGACCAGCACCGACTCGATGAGAAACTGCTGCATGATGTCCTCCTGCCGGGCGCCCACCGCCATCCGGATCCCGATCTCGTGGGTACGCTCGGTCACCGACACCAGCATGATGTTCATCACCCCGATCCCGCCGACCACCAGCGAGATGACGGCGATGGCCGAGATCATGAGCGCCAGGGTCGCGGTGGTTTTGTTCACCGTCTTCATGATGCTGTCGGAGCTGCTGGTGAAAAAGTCCTTGCGGCCGTGGCGCTGCTTCAGGAGCTTCACGATGCTCTGCTCGGCGATCTGGTTGGAGACCCCGTCGAGCACCCGCACCGTGATCGAGCTCAGGTACGGCTGCCCCAAAAGCCGGTTCATGGCGGCGCTGTAGGGGATCCAGACCTCCAGGTTCTGGTTGTTGCCGAAGGGCCCCTCTTTCTCCTTGGTCACCCCGATCACCCGGCAGGGGAGCGTGCCGAGCAAGAGCACCTTGCCGAGCGGATCCTCCTTGGAGAAGAACTTCTTGGCGGTGTTGTGATCGATCACCACCACCTGGGCCTGCCGCGCGGCCTCGCCTGCGTCGAAGGCAGTCCCCTTGTCGAACTCGTACCCCCTGACCCGGAAGTACTGCTCCCCCACCCCTTTGATCGAGGCGTTGGCGGTGATGTTGCGGTAGCGCACCAGCTGGCTGTCGCCCACCGTGGGCGTCACGCTGTCCACGTAGACCTGCGCCTTGAGCGCCTCCAGGTCGGACGGCACCAGGGTCTGGATGCTGGCCGCGTCCTCGTCGCCCCAGTCCTTGCCGGGGTTGATGTCGATGACGTTGGTCCCCATGGAGCTGATGTCGTTGATGACCTTCTGCCGCGCCCCCTGGCCGAGCGCAACCACGGAGACTACCGAGGTGATACCGATCACGATGCCGAGCATGGTCAACAGGGTGCGCATCCGGTGCGAAGCCATGGCGATCAGTGCCATCTTGAACGCCTCCGCGAAGCGCCCCCAGTTCGCCGCCAGGAAGTTCGACTCCCGGTCGACCGGCGCCTTGTCCGGCAGGCTGCGCCGCTCCCGCGGTTTGGCCTGCGGGTTCGGCTCGTCGCGCACGATCTCCCCGTCGCTTATCTCGATGATCCGCTCGGCGTGGCTGGCGACCTGCAGGTCGTGGGTCACCAGGATGATGGTATGCCCGGCGTCGTGCAGCTCATGAAGGACCTCCATCATCTCCTGGCCGCTCTTTGAGTCGAGTGCACCGGTCGGCTCATCGGCCAGGATCACGTCGCCGCCGTTCATGAGGGCTCGCGCGATACTCACGCGCTGCTGCTGTCCGCCGGAGAGCTGGTTGGGTCGGTGCTCGTAGCGGTCCTCGAGCCCCAGGCGCGCCAGGATCCCGCGGGCACGCTCCCGGCGTTCCTCCTTGCGGACGCCGGCGTAAATCGCCGGGATCTCGGCGTTCTGGGCGGCGGTCAAGTGTGGCATCAAGTGGTAGCGCTGGAAGATGAAACCGAAATATTCGCGCCTAAGGCGCGCCATCTCGTCCCCCGACAATGCCCCGATCTCCTGGCCGTCGATCCGGTAACTCCCTTCGCTCGGGCGATCCAGGCAGCCGAGGATGTTCATGAGGGTCGATTTGCCCGACCCCGATGCCCCGACGATCGCCACCATCTCGCCGCCGCGGATGGTCAGGTCGATCCCTTTCAAGACGGCGATCTCCTGCCCTCCGGTGACGAAGCTGCGCCCCAGGCCGGACAGTTCGAGTAACGCTGCGCCCATGATCAGCGCCTCCCGCCATGCGGGGGCGGCATGGAACCCGTGCTGGCAACGTCCGGCACACTGGTGCTGTCGCCCACCACTACCTTTTCTCCGGCTCGCAGGCCTTCCAGCACCTGCACCTGAACGTTGTTGCTGATACCGGTGCGGATGCTGCGGGACTCGGCCATTTCACCCTTAAGGACCTTCACCGTGGTGCGGCCGTCCTTCCCCTTGTCCATGAGCGCCCCCACCGGGATGCAGAGCGCCTGCTTCGCCTGGTTCAGCACGATCGCCACCTGGGCGGTCATGGAGACCTTGAGCCGGTTGCCCGGGTTGGGCACCTCGAAGAGGCCGTAGTAGTAGATGGCCGTGCTGCTGGTGCTGCTGGAACTGCTGGTCCCGCTGCTGGTGCTGCTCGAAACCGGGCCGGGCTCGACGGCCCGCAGCTTGCCGTAGTAGCGCTGGTCGGCGTCCCCAAGGAGCGTGAAGTAGGTGACCAGCCCCGGCTTCACGCGGGTCACGTCGGCCTCGGAGATCTTCGCCTTCACCGTCATGGTGTCGAGGTCGGCCAGGGTGAGGATGGTGGTGGCCGACTGGGTGGAGACCACGGTCTGCCCTTCCTCGGTGTCGATGGAGATGACCACCCCGTCCATGGGCGCGTTGATCCGGGTGTATCCCAGGTTGGCCTGCGCGGTGTCCACCGCGATCACCGCCTTCTTGATCTGGGCATCGAGCGCGGCGATGTCGTAGCGGGTGCTCTCGAGCTGCGCCTGGGCGCTCTCCAGGTCGGCCCGCGAGGCGGCGTCCTTGGCGGCCATCTGGCTCTGACGCTGGAAGGCGAGGCGATACTGTTTCAAAAGCTCTTCCTTGGAGCGCTTCTGGGCACGCAGGTTTTCCACCTGCGCCTCGGAGTCCTTCAGCGTGTTCTGTTGCAAGACCGGGTCGATTTCCGCCAACAGCTGCCCCTTTTTCACCTTGTCTCCGAGGGCAACGTGCAGCGTCTTCAGCTGGCCGGAAACCTGCGCGCCGACGGCCACGGTCTTGAACGCCTTCAAGGTGCCGCTTGCCAGGACGCTTTCCTCCAGATCCATGGTGGCCGCCTCGGCCGTGACGAAGGTGGCCTTGGGCTTGGAGAAATAGACCTTTTTCGCGGTGAGCCCCGTCCCCAGTAGGGCCAGCACAATAACCGTTACGATGATGATTGTTTTCTGCGACATCTTCATGACAACTCCTGGTACCTGTACTTCCGCCTGCAAAAATCAGCTTCTGCGGCGGCGAATCATGCGACCGGCAAAGGTTCTTACGGCATCGATGGTGCCGTCGCCGGCTGCGTTTGTCCCATTATTAGAATAGACCCGGTTCCTGGTGTTCCCTGGTGCGAGGGCGGCCGGAACCGCCCGTTTTTCACCGGCTTTTCATCAGCCGTTCGGGGCGCTACGGCGAATACCCGTAAAGGTAGCCCACCGCCCGCACCGATTTGATGCGCTCGCCCCCGCCGGCCGCGCTGCCGAGTTTCTTGCGCAGGCCGCTCACGTGCACGTCGATGCTCCGTTCGAAACTCTTGAACTCGCGTCCCAGGGCTTGCCGGGTCAGTTCCTCGCGGGTGACCACCGTGCCCGCCAGACGCAACAGCACCTCGAGCACCGAGAACTCGGACGAAGTAACGTCGATGGGAAGACCGGCGCATTGCACCGTGCGGGTCCCGATGTTCATCTCGATGTCGCCCACGACGAGCGTCGTCGCCCGCGCCTCGCTTAGCTGGGCTGGCGCGGTGCGCCTTTTTATGGCCCGCAGGCGGGCAAGGAGCTCTCTTGGGTTGAACGGCTTGCAGAGGTAGTCGTCCGCACCGAGCTCCAGCCCCACGATCCTGTCGATCTCCTCACCGCGGGCAGTCAGCATGATGACCGGCACCTTCGAGCTTTGACGAAGCCGGCGCAGGGTTTCAAATCCGTTGATACCGGGCAGCATCACGTCGAGGATCACCGCGGCGTACTCTCCGCCCAGCGCCGCAGCGAGCCCCTCGGCGCCGTCATGGGCCAGATCGACTTCGAACCCCTCACTGCCGAGGTAGCCGGTGAGCAGCTGACACAGGCCGGTGTCGTCATCCACTACAAGGATCTTGTTCTCCACTGGTAACTCCGGTTTTTTTGTTCCGGAGTATAGCTGAACAATCCCTGCTGCGAGTGTTAAGAGTTGTAAAGGAATGCAGGCCACTGACTTTGGTGCACGCGCTCGCTGCAGTGCCGTTGCACCCATATCGACAGAATTACCCGCGGCCTTAGCCGGTTAGCCTACAGGTGAGGCCAAAATCTGCCAGCGGGGCATCCTGTCAAATCCCCGCGGCCTGCTCTCCGCTATCTCAGCGTGAAAACATCCCTAGCTCACCCTCGCTTCTGTCAAAACTAGTCCAAACAACTGTAAATGCGACAACCGCATCTGGCCTGACAGGGTGTTGTTCTTTTGACGACGGTACTGTCAATACAATGAAAAGCCATGCGATGTGAAACTATACCAGAACGTTACCGTGAGCAACCTTTATCGAACCGGCGGAAGTCGAACTCAAAGCATCAATAACGATCATTCTGTTTACATAATTTTGCATATCATGGTGCCGATTTACCGCTGAACGCATGCATCTTGCTGTCTTGCACCCCAGGTCACCCGATGCAGGCGATGCCTTGGAGGCATGCTGCAGACAACATGGCTGCACTGTCGAGCTGGGCAGCATGACGATACCACGAGGAATCAATCTAATGAAACGAGTTATCTTGAGCATCATGCTCTGCCTTCCGCTGCCCGGATGCTCCTGGGTCGCGGCCCCTGCCTACACCAAGACGGTCGCCGTTCTCCCCTTCTCTGCTGCCGCCGGTAAAAGCGCCGGGCACGAAGCCGCCGACCACTTGGGGATCGAACTGCTGGCCAAGGGATACGTGGTGATCGACAGCAGCACCACCAAGGCACTGATAAGCGAGGGGAAGTTCTACAACTCAGGGATCAACGACGACATGCGCAAGGCGCTGCAGGCGCGCAGCATCACGTCGGTCCTGTTCGGCAGCATCAACGACTACGGTTGCGAGGCGGTCCGCAGTACCGCACTCATTTCCGGGCTCCCCGGCAGTCAGGAGAAGAACTTCCGCTGCAGCGTGTCGCTCACCGCCAAGATGGCCGACACTGCAACCGGCAGGCTCTTGTGGGGGGTGACCCTGGCCGACAGCTCCGAAGGGGCCAACCTCACGGCAGCCGAACTCATGAAGGCGATGATCAGGAAGGCGAGGATCGGCGACAGCCTGCCGGAGCCGGTGGTGGAAGAGACCAAGAACAAATGGACGGCACTGCTCCCCTGACCGGGCCGCGTGCCGGTGAAGGGCGAAACGACGACAGTAGTCATGCGAAAGAAGGGGGGAGATGTGATTGTATCTATGATTGCGGTGAGGAACGAAGTTGCGGCCGATATGCAGCAGGAACGGTCCCCGTGGGAGGCACTCTCGGTTCTTGCCAGCTTCCGGTCCTGTACCGCCGGGCATGCGGTACTGATGGGGCGGGATACCTTGACGTCGATCGGCGCCCTGGGACGCAGCACCCGGGCCGTCGTGGTGGAGAGCAACCGGGTGGGCGCCGCGTGTGATCTCCCGACCCTGACCGAGGCGCTCGTCTGCCTGGAGGACGAGGAGGAAGAGGTCTTCATCTGCGGCGACGGGGAGTTCTTCGACGAGGCCCTGCCGCTGTGCCAGAAGATATGCCTCATCCTCTTGCGCGGTCCCGAGGGAGCCGGGGCGCTCACCTGGGCGCTGCCGGGCGGCTTCGTGGCCGTTGGCCGGGAGGAGCTGCCCCACGGCACCCCGCCCGTGACGCTTACGGTCTTCGAGAAGGTGGCGCGCATGGAGCCGAACGCGGACCGCGAGGAGCTCTGCCGCAAAGGGAGCGAGGCGCTGCAGCGCAGGCTGTTCTTCCTGGCTCGGCAGTGTTTCGAGCAGGCGCAGTCTCTGGGCGACAGCGCCGAACTCGCCTCCGACCTGGCCCTGTGCCGGGCCAAGAGCGGCGGCGACCTCCGCACCGCGCTCGCTGCGGCCGCGGATGCGCTGCGGCGCGAGCCGGACAACCTGCGCTGCCTTTTGAACCTGGGGCGGCTGCAGCTCCTCGCCGGGCACCGGGACGAGGGGATGGCGACCCTGCGCCAGGGGGTTCAGACGGGAGGCGGCCCGGAGTTCCTGGCCGAGCTGGAAAGATCCAGCCCGAGGAGCCCGCCGCCGATCGGGTCGCTGCCGAGAAACCATCCCCTGAACAGGTACCTGGGGCGGCTCCTGCGCGGGAAATGGGGACGCGTCTTAACTGCGGCCGGTGCCCCGGCCGCCGAATCGACCTTGGCGACGCCGTCTTTGAGGGATTGAGCAGCCGTAGCGGGCGGGATTTGGTTCCGGTCCGGAAAGGAGAATACCCATGGGAAGCTACCACAATCTGCCGCCGGATTCCTTGATACCGGCCGATGCCTCGCAGCATTGGCCGAGCTATCGTCATTTCGCGCCGGCCCAGGCGCTCAGCTTCGAAGAGACCTGCTGGCTCATCCAGCAGTTGCAGCTTTTGCGCTTCCAGCTGGATCAGCAAAAGGAAGCGCTGCGACAGGCACAGGCCCGGCAGCGGGACGAGGAAACGGGCCTCCCCGACTGACAAGCGCCGGCGTCGGGACATCATGGAAGGAGACATCTGTTATATGGACAAGGACGGCAAACAACTAGCGCGGCGCACCGCCCGAGAGGGAGCGCGCCGCCAGATACAGATGTCCCAGTGGGAGGTTGCCCTGCTGTGTGCGGTGGTGGACATCCGCAACCACATCGCCCGGCAGCGCAGGGAGCGTGACAAGCCGGGGAGCGACCAATAGTGGCGCCGCCCCCGACAGCGGCGCAGGCCCGACACGGCCCCGCCGCCTCCCTTTGACCGGCCCCGCGGCTCCGCAGCCCTCCGGTCACCGGTCATGTATCTCCCGTCAGGCGCGCCCCTTGGCTGCCACGCCTCCCTTCACGGGAGTTCGCCGGTGGCAAGGGGGGGCTCGGCGACCGGTTCCTCGTGCCGCAAGGGGAGCACGCGGCGGCGGAAAAACTGCAGCAGGTCGTCGATGTAGGTGAACACCACCGGGATGACCAGCAGGCTCAGGAGCGTCGAGGTCAGGAGTCCCCCGATCACGATGATCGCCATCGGCTGCCGGAAGCTCGGGTCGGCCCCGAGCCCGAGCGCGATGGGGAGCATCCCGGCACCCATGGCGATGGTGGTCATGAGGATGGGGCGCGAGCGCTTGTGGCAGGCGTCCACCAGGGCGTCGAAGCGCGCCATTCCGTGCTCGCGCCGCGCCAGGATGGCGTATTCCACCAGGAGGATCGAGTTCTTGGTGACCACCCCCATCAGCATAAGCAGTCCGATCACCGCGGGCATGGAGAAGTTGTTGCGGGTGGCCAAAAGTGCCAGGAGCGCCCCGCCCAGCGAAAGCGGCAACGCCGCCAGGATGGTCACCGGCTGCAGGAAGTCGTGGAACAGCAAGACCAGCACCACGTAGATGCAGAGGATGCCGATCGCCATCGCCACCCCGAAGCTGCCGAACAGCTCGTTCATGCGCTGCAGTTCGCCCTGCTGCACCACGAACACCCCCTTGGGGAGGTTCTTCATGCCGGGGAGCTGACGCACCTCCTGCATCACCTCGCCCAGGCTGCGGCCGTTCAACTCCACCGATACCGTCACGTTGCGGTAGCGGTCCAACCGGTCGATCTGCGCGGCGCCGCTCCCCATCTGGATGTCGGCCAGCGAGGAAAGGGAAACCTGCCCCTTGCTGCCGGCGACCCGGATCATGCCGATACGGTCCAGGTCGTTGCGGGTCTCGGGGTTCAGACGTACCCGGACGCCGATCTGGCGCTGCGGCAGGTTCAGCTTGTTGAGCTTCGAGGAGTAGTCGCCGTAGGTGGCGAGCCGCACCGCATCCCCCAGCGCCTCCACCGTCACGCCGAGCTGGGAGGCTCGGGCGTAGTCGGGATAGATCTGGATCTCGGGGCGCTGCAGGGCCTGACCCGACGTCACGTTACCGACCCCCGTGAGGCTGCGCATGTCGCGCTCCAAGGCGGCAGCCGCCGACTCCAGGAGCTGGGAGTCGTCGCTGGCCAGGGTGACCTCGAGCTTCTCGCCGGAGCTGCCGCGCCCAACCGAGACTCGGGCGCCGGGGATGTCGCGCAGGGCGCTGCGGATCCGCTCCTCCACCACCACCTGCTTCTTGCGCTCGCCGCGCGGCTTCATCTCGACGGTGAGGGTCGCCTTGTTCACCGCCGAGCTCACGGAGGCGTCCATCCCCCCACCCGTGCTGGCCGTGCCGACCGAGGAAAATACCTGGGTCACGTCCGGCACCTTTTTGAGAAGCGCGGTCGCCTGTTGCGCCACGCGAGCGGTATCCTCGAGCGAGCTTCCCGGCGTCAGCTCGATGCTGACCTGGGTCTGTCCGTCGTCCTGGGCCGGCATGAACCCGGTCGAGATGAAGGGCGTCAGCGCCAGGGAGCCGGCCAGGAAGAGGAGCGCGGCGATCAGGGTCCGGCGCCGGTTCCCCAGGCAGGCGCGTATCCATCCCAGGTAGCGCATCATGAGGGGCGAATCCTGCTCCTCGTGGGTCGACTTCTTCATGAAGTAGGCCGCCATCATCGGCGTCAAAAGGCGCGCGACCAAAAGCGACGCCAGCACGGCCACCGCGGCGGTCACCCCGAACTGCCGGAAGATCTTGCCGGGGATGCCCCCCATGAACGCGGTGGGGAGGAAGACCGCCACCAGCGTGAGCGTCGTCGAGACCACGGCGAGTCCGATCTCGTCCGCGGCGTCCATGGCGGCCTGGACCGGGCTCTTTCCCATGCGCAGGTGCCTGGCGATGTTCTCCACCTCGACGATGGCGTCGTCCACCAGGATCCCGATCACGAGCGCGAGCGCCAAGAGCGAGACGGTGTTGAGGGAGAATCCGGAGAGCTTCATCACGATGAAGGTCGGGATGATGGAGAGCGGCAGCGCGGTGGCGGAGATGGCCGTGGCGCGCCAGTCCCGCAGGAAGAGCCACACCACGGCGACGGCCAAAAGCGCCCCCTCCCAAAGCAGGTGCATGGAACCCCGGTAGTTCTCCTTGATCGGTTCCACCGTGTTGCTGATCTCCCGTACGCGCACCTCGGGATGCGCCTTGGCGAAGCTGGCCACCGTCGCGCGCAGCTCGTCGGCCACGCTCACGTCCGAGAACCCCTTGGAGCGGGTGACCTGGAATCCGATGACCTGCTTGCCGTCCAGGTAGGCAAGCGTGCTGCGCTCGGCGTGGCTGTCGGTCACGCGGGCGATCTGGTCCAGCCGCACCCGGCGCCCGTCGGACAGCGGTATGGCGAGGGCTGCCACCTCGGCCACCGAGTGTGCGGCGCCCAGGGTCCTCAGCGACTGGATCGTCTTGCCGACCTCGCCGCGCCCGCCGGAGGTGTCCTTTTGCACCGCCTTCAACTGGCTCGAGACGTCGGACAGGGTTACCCCCATTCCCGCCATCAGGGCCGGGTCCAGGTCGACCTGCGCCTCGCGGTCCACGCCCCCCACCCGGGAGACCGAGGCGACCCCCTTCACCGACATGAGCGTCTTGGCGACGTCGTTGTCGACGAACCAGGAGAGTTCCTCCTCGCTCAGGTTGGCGGCGTCGATGGTGTAGCTCAGGAGCGCCCCCCCCGCGCTGGTCACCTTGGCGACCGTCGGGCTGGTCATGCTGGCCGGGAGGTCGGCCTTGGCCGAGTCCACCGCGTTGCGCACCTCGTTTAACGCCTCCTCGGTATTCTTGTCGATCTCGAAGGAGACGCTGATCGCGACCGAGCCGTCGGTGATGGTGGTGGTGATGTGGTCCAGCTTGGTCAAGGAGGCCAGCTTGTCCTCGATCTTGCGGGCCACCTCGGTTTCCAGCTGTGCGGGCGCCGCCCCCTCCAGCGCGGCCGAGATCTGGATGGTGGGAAGGTCCATGTCGGGGAAGTTCTGGATCCCAAGGCCCCGCAGCCCGTAGATCCCGAAGACGGTCAGCAAGACGAACAAGAGCAGCGAAGGGACCGGGTTGCGTATGGCCCAGGCGGAAAAATTCATGACGTTACTCCTTGGTTACTTTGACCAGGTCCCCGTCGGCCAGGAAGCCACCGCCCGACTGCACCACCTGCGCCCGGCCCTCGAGCCCGCCGAGGACCGCCACCAACCCATCCCGATGCACCCCGGTCGTTACCGCGCGGCGCACCGCCTTGTTCCCCGCCCCCGTCTCGAAGAGGTAGCTCCGGCCGTCCCTCAGCACCAGCGCGGATTCCGGGACGGTCAGGACGTTCTGCAGGCCGGCCTGGATCTGGCCGTTGGCGAACATGCCGGCCTTGGCCGCGCCGGTAGCCGGCAGCGTGACGAAGACGTTGGCGCGGCTCGTCGTGGTGGAGAGGGTCGGCGCGGCGAGCCGCACACGTCCCGTGAGGACGCTCCCCGAAGGAAGCGTCACCTGGGCCGTGGCTCCCTCCTTGATGAGCGCGAGCTGCCGGGCATCCACCTCCGCCTGCCACTCAAGGCGCCCCTGACGCTGCAGCCGGAAGAGTTCGGTGCCGGAGGCGACCACCTGTCCCAAAAGGGCGCTGCGCGAGGTGACGGTCCCGTCGTCGACGGCGACGATGCGCGTCTGCGACAGGGTCACTTTCTGGGAAGCGAGCTGCGCCTCGGCCAGGTCCACGTTGGCCTTGGCGGTCAACTCCGTCGCCAGGTACTCGTTCACCTGCTGCTCCGAGATGGCGCCGGAGCCCCGAACCTGCCGGGCTCGGTCCGCGTTGGCCGTGGCCTGTGCCAGGGAGGCCTTGGCCGAGGCCAGGGCTGCCCGGTAGCGGCGCACCTCCGCCTGCACCGAGTCGCGTGACAGTTCGGCCAGCACCTGGCCCCGCTTGACGCGCGTGCCGACGTCGGCATGGAGGGCGGTGATGCGCAGGCCGCCGGTCTCCGCGCCGATCACGGCCTCCTGCCAGGCGACGATGCTCCCGCTGGCCGCCAGTTGCACGGGCCAGCGTTTTCCTTCGGGTTTGGCGGTGACGACGCTCAGGACGGCCGTGGCTTTCTTGGGCTGGGACTCGGTCCGGGCCGAGGAGATGGCGATTCCGGTCAGGCCGAGCGCCACTGCGACGACGAGGGCCGAGCCGATAATGATTTTATTGTTTGCTTGCATCACTTTGCTTCTCCTTTTTCTGCGTTCCAGCCGCCTCCGACCGCCTTGTAGAGGGCGACCCAGTATTGCAAGCGGTTTTGCCTCAGTTCCAAAAGGCTCACATCGGCGGCGATGGCCGAGCGGCGGGCCGTTTCCAGGTCGAGCAGGCTCGCCCGCCCCACGCGCCAGTTCCGCTCGGTGGCCGACAGGTAGGCGCGGTACCCCTGCGAGCTTTTCCGCGCTTGTTCTTCGCGCTGCGCCATGCTGTCCAGCCGCACCAGCGCCTGTTCCACTTCCTTAACCGCCGTGCGCACCGTCTGCCGGTAGCCGGCCAGCGCAGCGGCATAGTCGGCCCGGGCGCTCTTGACGCCGGCCTCGATCCTGCCGCCGTCGAAGACGGGAAGCGTCAGCGAGGGGCCCAAGGACCAGGGGAGCAGCGCGGCGCTGCCAGCTGCGGCGGACAGGCTCACCGAACCGCTCAAGGTCAGGCTCGGGTACCTGGCGGCTTCCGCGACGCCGATCAGGGCGCTGGCGGACGCGAGGGTGCGCTCCGCCGAGACGAGGTCCGGCCGTTGGCGCAGCAGGTTGGCCGGAACCGAGGTGACCACGAGGCTTGCAGGCTGCGGCAGATCGGGGGTAGCCGTCCCGAGGGTGAGCCGCAGCTCGTTTTCGGGAAGGCCGGTCAGGGCCACCAGCGACTTCACCAGCACCTCGCACTCGGTTTTTTGCGCAAGCGCTGCGGACCGGGTGCTGGCCGCGGAACCCTCGGCGAGGCCGGCGTCGGCCGTGGTGCTGAACCCGGCCTTGGCGGAGAGCGCGGTGAGTTCGCTGGTCTTCGACTGCGAGTCCGCCTGTTCCTCGTAGTACGCCTGCTTGAGCCGCCCGGCCCGGTAATCGACATAGGTGGTGGCGACTTCGGCGGCCAGCGAGACCCGGGCATCGTGCCAGTCCGCGACGCTCGCCTGGGCCAGGGCCTCGGCCGACTCCACCGACCGGCGGGTTTTGCCGAACAGGTCGAGTTCCCACGAGGAATCGAGCCCGACGCTCGCGCTGCGGCTGGTCCCGGTGCCGCTTTTCAAGGAGCCCGAGTAGCCGGCGCTGGCGCTGGCGTCCAGGGCGGGGAAGAGACCCGCCTGGGCCGACGTGCGGCTGGCCCGGGCCTTTTCGATGGCCGCGGCCGCCTTTTCCAGGGTCGGGCTCCCCTGCTGCGCCGCGTCCAGCAAGCTGGTGAGGGCGGGGTCCGAAAAGCTGGCCCACCAGGCGTTCAGGTCGGTGAGCTTACCGGTGTTGGTGGATTGCCAACTGGCCGGCAGGTTGAGGGCCGGCTGCCGGTAGTCCCGGCCGACCGTGGCACAGGCGCCGAGGCCGAGCAGGGCGGTAAGGATCAAGGTGCGGCTGACGATTCTTTGAAACATGGCGAAACCTCGTGATTATTTTCCGTCGGCGGTAATTTTGCCGGCCGCGCGCAGGTCGTTCCCGATGGCGGCCATGCCTGCCAGGGCGAACCGCACCACATGGTCGGCAAAGGCACCGAGGTCTGCTATCGGCGCCGGCATCCGCGTGTTCCTCGCCCGCTGCCGCACCCCCTGCATGATCATCGGCTGGATACACATGCTTACTATGCAGGTCTCACTGAAGGCCACCTCCGCTTCGCTGGCCGCCGGTCCCAGCAGCTCGCGCACGATCGACAGGGTCTTCTCGCGCTGCGGGATGAAGGCCGAGAACATCACTTCTTCCAAAAGCCCGGTGGGGTCGACCAGTTCCATCTGCGAGATGAAGAACTCACGGTTGTTCTTGTCGGCGATACGCTCGATGAGCGATTTCACCTGCCCGCTCAGCCGCTGTTCCGCGGGTGCCTCCGGTCCCACCCCGCCGTCTTGGGGGTGGAGACGGATCGACTCGGCGAACGAGTGCCGCCAGGCTTCCTGGTACAGCGCCTCCTTGCTCCCGAAGTAGTAGTTCACCGCCGCGATGTTGGCCTCCGCCCGCGCGCAGATCTCTGCAACCGTGGCGGCACGGAACCCCTTGGCCGCGAACGCCTCGCTTGCCGCCTCCAGCAGTTTTTCCCTGGTATCGCCCGATTTCTTCTTTGCCATGATTCCCCCGATCAAACGGTCATTTTAAAAAGGAATTTACGGCTAAACCCGCGGAATCGCCAGTTAAGTTTTGTAATGATTTGTACCTATAAAACGCACACTTCCGTGGCACCCGCGCGGCGGCACCGGTTGCCGCGCGACGGATTCGACATCCCGAGGGGGGCGGTTGACAACTCCGGGAAGCATGCTTAGCTTTCATGAAAACCACCGCAGGAGTCTGAACATGAGCGAACAGACCACGAACATAGTCGACGCCGAGTACAACGGCAAGCCGGCACCCGAGGACTCCGGAGGGCTGGTGCTCGCCTCCGACGTGCTCCCCGCCGGACTACCCATCATCCCGATCAAACCGCGCCCCACCTTCCCCAACCTGCTCTTTCCCATCGTTGTCAGCGAGCAACACCAGGTGGTCGCGGTGCAGCGCGCCCTGGAGAGCCCGTCGCAGGCCCTGGGCCTCGTGCTGGTGCGGGATCCCGCCCGGCCCGACGGCGTGGAGAACCTGCACCGGGTCGGCGTGGTCGGCAAGATCGTCAAGGTGATCCACCAAAGCGAGGAGAACATCCAGTTCCTGGTCAACACGCTGGAGCGCTTTAGCATGGAGGAGCTGACCGAGGTGTCCGGTGCCTATTTCGCCCGGGTACGCTACGAGTACACCGCCGAGTTCTCGGTGAACGAAGAGCTGAAGGCCTACTCCATGGCGGTCCTCTCCACCATCAAGGAACTGGTGCAGATCAACCCCCTCTACTCGGAGGAGATCAAGCTGTTCCTGAGCCGCTCCAGCCTGGACGATCCGGGGCGGCTCGCCGATTTCGCCGCCGGCCTCACCTCGGCCGACGGGCAGGAACTGCAGCAAGTCCTGGAAACCCTGGATGTGCGCAAAAGAATCGACCTGGTCCTGGTGCTCCTCAAGAAGGAGCTGGAGGTCTCACGGCTGCAGACCAAGATCACCAAACAGATCGAGGAGAAGATCAGCCAGCAGCAGCGCGAATTTTTCCTGCGCGAACAGCTGAAAGCGATCAAGAAGGAGCTGGGGCTGGAAAAGGAGGGGAAGACCGCCGAGGTCGAGAAGTTCGAGGAGCGCCTGCAGGGGCTCACCCTGAATCCCGAGGCGCTGCGTGCGGTCACCGAAGAGATCGAGAAGTTCAAGCTCCTGGAGCCTTCGTCACCCGAGTACCACGTGACCCGCAACTACCTGGACTGGCTTACCATCCTTCCCTGGGGCAAATTCAGCAAGGATTCCTACAACCTGGACAAGGCGCGCCGCCTCCTGGACCGCGACCACCACGGCCTGGCCGACGTGAAGGAGCGCATCATAGAGTTCATCGCCGTCGGCAAGATGAAGGGGGACATCTCCGGATCCATCCTCTGCCTGGTCGGTCCTCCCGGCGTCGGCAAGACCTCGATCGGGCGCAGCATCGCCGACGCCCTGGGTCGCAGCTTCTACCGGTTCTCGCTGGGAGGCATGCGCGACGAAGCGGAAATCAAGGGGCACCGCCGCACCTACATCGGCGCCATGCCCGGTAAGTTCGTCCAGGCGATGAAGAGCGCCGCCACCGCCAACCCGGTGCTGATGCTCGACGAGATCGACAAGGTGGGCGCCTCGTTCCAGGGCGACCCGGCCTCGGCGCTTCTGGAGGTGCTGGATCCCGAGCAGAACGGGAGCTTCCGCGACCACTACCTGGACGTACCGTTCGACCTCTCCAACGTCCTTTTCATCGCCACGGCGAACCAGCTCGACACCATCCCGGCGCCGCTTTTGGACCGCATGGAGGTGATCCGCCTCTCCGGCTACGTGCTCGAGGAGAAGATGGAGATCGCCAAGCGCTACCTGATCCCGAAGGCGCTCAAGAACCACGGTCTCAAGCCAGGCCAGGTGACGGTGCGCAAGGAGGCGCTGGCGGCGCTCATCGAAGGCTGGGCGCGCGAGGCGGGCGTCAGGACCCTGGAGAACCGGATCAAGAAACTGATGCGCAGGGCGGCGCTTGAGTTCGCCTCGGGGCGCAGCGAGCCGGTGGTGGTCGGCAAGAAGGACCTTCCCGCCTACCTGGGGCAGCCGGTCTTCACCACGGAGGAGCTCTTCGAGAACGTGCCCGGCGTGGTCACGGGCCTTGCCTGGACCAGCATGGGCGGCGCGACGCTTCCCATCGAGGCGACAGCCATGCCGAGTAAATCCAAGGGGTTCCGGCAGACAGGTCAGCTCGGCAACGTGATGGTGGAGAGTTCTGAAATCGCCTATTCCTACGTGATGGCGCACCTGAAGGAGTACGGTGCCGCGGAGGATTACTTCGACACCCACTTCGTGCACCTGCACGTCCCGGCCGGCGCGACACCGAAGGACGGCCCGTCCGCCGGTGTCACCATGGCGACCGCGCTCATCTCCATGATGCAGGGCAAACCGGTGCGCAAAAAACTCGGCATGACCGGCGAGCTCACCTTGACCGGCCGCGTGCTCCCCATTGGCGGCCTGAAAGAAAAGACCATCGCAGCCCGGCGCGCGGGGCTCAAGGTCTTGATCTTCCCCGAGGCGAACCGCAAGGACTTCGCCGAGCTCCCGGATTACCTCCAGGAGGGACTTGAGGTCCACTTTGCCAGCGAGTACCGGGATGTGTACAAGGTGGCGTTCGGGAAGGAAACCGGGAGAAGAAGGGGGGATGTTCCGATCGATTGATCCGGGTCGAGGATGTGGCGTAGCGGGTAACGGGCGCACCTGTCACCCGCTGCGGTCCACGATTCAAAACTTGTAGGCGAGCCAGGTGGTGAGGTAATCGACATCCTTGCCAGGGCCCGACTCCTTGAGAAAATCGCCTGCCAGGAAGTGGGCGTAGATGGCGACCAGCGTCAGGTGGCGGTCCACATTCCACTCCACTGTGGCCTGCGGCTGGCTCCCTATGTAGCGGGATGCGCTGTTCCTGCCGGACCGCACCAGGACCACCGCGTTGTTGTAGATGCCGTCGTGGATGCTTTCGCGCCAGAAGAAGTCCCAGTTGGCGCTGACCGTGAGGTCGTGGGGAAAATGCAGGGCCAGGGACGGGTTGACGTTGATGAAGTTGGCCGGGCCGATGAGTCCGTTTTCGCTGAAGTAGGCCCCCTTGGGAAAGAGCGGATCGAAGGTCTGGAGATCCGGGTTGTTCGGGTTGTCGTCGCCGCTGGCGATATCCGCCCTGAGCCCGAAGCGCGGGGTGCAGGGAAGGGCTGCGCTGGTGTACCCGGTGTCCGAGGCGACGGTCCAGGCACGGATGTCGCCGTCTCCGTAGCTCCCCCACTGGTAGACGAACTCGAAGTTGTAATCGAGCGGTTTTTTCTCGCGCCAGATGCGCGTCCCGACGGAATGCCGCAGTTCCCGGGCCGGCCCCTGGTCGAACCGGGCCTGGCGGCGCAGCAGCCCGAAGTAGTAGAGGTCTACGCTGGCCTGAGACAAAAGCGGCAAGGGCACCACGGAGTAGGCACCCCAGAGCGCCTGGCTCTGGTCCGGGCCATCGTCGAAAACCTGCCGTTTGGTCTGCACCGGCTTGGTCGCGAAAGCGTCCAGTTTTACCTGGTCGGCGCGGTACATGGCCCGAAAGCCGTCGAAACTCTGGCGCACGTTGGGTCCTTCACGCACCGACACGAGACGCTGGGAACCATAGGCCAGCTCCTGGCGCCCCGAGCGCAGCGTGATGCTGCCGCTTCCCGCCGTGGCGAGTTTCAGGTCGAGGAAGGCCTGGTGCAGGTCGAACTCGTCCCGATCCGTGGGGCGCGGCCCTCCCCGGCGGCCGTCCTCCAGGCTGCTTTGGAGCTGACCGAAGAAACGGACGCCCTCGCCCAGGTGCAGGTCGCCGTGCAGGAAGTAGCGCTGCAGGAAGTAGCCCCCGGCATCCTGCGGGCCGGACCCCCAGTTGTTGTTATTGAAGTACTCGTAGCGCTCCCGCGCTTCGCCGCCCAATGAGAGGTACCAGGTGCCCCGGTCGTTCAGCCGGAGGTACTTCACCGGCTCCCAGAAATCCGTGGTTTTGGCTTTATCCTGCAGATAGAGGTAATCCTCGTCGGCACGGTTCAACTGGTACTTGGGTGCGGAAGGCTGCAGTTCCTGGCCTTCCGCACCGGCCACCCCAAAAAGCAGCATACCGCAGGCCGCGGCGATAAATCCCGATGGTCGTAGCATCTCCCACCTCCCTTAGGTCAGAAGGCGAAACAGTCGCAGCCGATCCCCCACAACCGGGAATCTTTGGGCGACCATACCTGACGGTGGCTGTGCCCGGCGTGTTCCGGGTGGGCATGTGGTGCGGCGGCGGAGGCACTGTGGTAACCGCCATAGCGTCCCACCGGCGACCAGTCCGGGCTCACCGGCAAAGACGGAGGCGCCAGACTGCCGAACTCCCCCCCGGCGTGAACGATCCTGCCGCCCACCATGGTCAGCACCGACTCGATGCCCCGGATCTCGGCTTCCGGAACCGTGAAATAGTCCGACGACAGTACCGCCAGGTCGGCCAACTGCCCCGGGGCGAGCATCCCCTTCTTATCCTCTTCTCCCGAAAACCAGGCGCTACCCAACGTGTAGAGGCGGAGCGCACCCAAACGGTCCAGGCTATTAGCCGCGGGGTACAGCTGCAAGCCGCCGACGCTCCGGCCGGTCACCAGCCACTGGAGCGCTACCCACGGGTTGTAGCTGGAAACCCGCGTCGCATCGGTGCCGGCGCCCACCGGAATGCCCATCTCGAGCATCCTTTTAAAGGGCGGGGACTGTTCGGTGGCGTCCTTGCCGTAGCGCTCCCTGAAGTATTCCCCCTGGAAGGCCATCCGGTCCTGAATGGCGATGCCGCCGCCCAGCGCTTGCACCCGCTCCAGGTTCCTCGGGGTGACGGTCTCGGCGTGGTCGAAGAACCAGCGCAGACCGTTAAAGGGCACCTCGCGGTTTACCCCCTCGAAGACCTCGAGGAATCGCGAGATCGATTGGTCATAGGTGGCGTGCAGGCGGAAGGGCCAGCGGTTCTGCACCAACAGGCTGACCACCTGCGAGAGTTCCTGCTCCATCGCCGGGATCAGGTCCGGGCGCGGTTCGAGAAAATCCTCGAAGTCCGCCGCCGAGAAGACCAGCATCTCGCCGGCGCCGTTCATGCGGAAGAAATCGGTCCCCTGGCCGGGCGAGCTCATCTGCACCCACTTGGCGAAATCGTCCAGTTCGCCCTTGGGGTGCTGGGTGAACAGGTTGTAGGCGATGCGCAGGGTCAGTTCATCCTGCGCCGCCAGCTTCTCGATCACCTGGTAGTCGTCCGGATAGTTCTGGAACCCGCCGCCGGCATCGATGGCGCTCGTTAGCCCCAGCCGGTTCAGTTCGCGCATGAAGTGGCGGGTCGAGTTGAACTGGTCCTCGATGGAAAGCTTCGGCCCCTTGGCGAGGCTCGCGTAGAGGAGCATGGCGTTCGGCTTCGCGATCAGCATCCCGGTGGGATTGCCGCTCTTGTCGCGCTGGATCTCGCCTCCCGGCGGGTTGGGAGTCTCACGGTCGTAGCCCAGAACCCGCAGCGCCGAGCGGTTCACCAGCGCACGGTCGTAGAGGTGCAGCACGAAAACCGGCGTCTCGGGCGCCGCCCGGTTGATTTCCTCGAGAGTCGGCATGCGGCGCTCGGCGAACTGCAGCTCGGTCCAGCCGCCGATCACCCGCACCCACTGCGGGGCCGGCGTGCGCTGCGCCTGTTCCCGCAGCATGGTGAGCGCGTCTGCTAGCGAGGGCACGCCGTCCCAGCGCAGCTCCATGTTGTAGTTGAGCCCGCCCCGGATCACATGGATGTGGGAGTCGTTGAGCCCGGGGATGACGCGGCGCCCTTTGAGGTCGATTTTTCTGGTCGCGCCGGTGCCGCTCGTTATCAGCTCTTCGCCGCCTACTGCGCTGATCCGCCCGCCGGTTACGGCAAGGGCGGCAGCTTCGGGATGTGCGGGATCGAGTGTGGATATCTTCGCATTGTGAATGATGACTTCTGGTGCACTCATGGGACTACCTCCTCTATCACTCGTGCAGCCACGGCCTCAGGAGCTTCACCAGCATCGGCATGACTGCCCACGTCAAGACGACTACGATCCCCACCGCTATGACAAAGGCCTGCAGCCAGGGGTAGAGATTCGCCACCAGCGGCAGTAGCAGCCAAGGGACCAGGATACTTACCGGCCAGACGCCGAGGACGGTGACGATGGCCATCTTCCAACGAGGCGGCTGTGCCGCTCCGGTCTGCCCGGGGAGCGAGAACCAGGCTTCCAGTCCGCACAACTCCTGGCGCACCGGGCCGCCCTCGGTTAATTTTGCGATTCGTTGTTCCCAGCTTTTGAACAGATCGGACTGGTAAAAGCGATCGCGGGACCGGGCATCGCTGAACCTGCGCACGATGCCGTATTCGCGGGACGGACTCCCCGGGGCCGGCCGGACGACATGCACCCCCAATTGTCCCTCGGTGTGGAAGGACGCGGCGATGAAGTCGTGCAACGCCGACTCGAAATCATTCTCGTGGCCCCGCTTCACCCTCCGCAGGGTCAGCACCGCGACCTGCCCGGCTTGGCCTTGGGAACTGTCAGTCATAGTGCCCCCTCCGAACGCAAAAGGGGGCGCGTGTTTTCCACGGCCCCCTTTCAGGTTGATTACTGCCCAAGGGGGTTATTTCCCCAGGTCCTTCTGCGCTTCGCTGGCATGCTCCCCGAGCATCGCCTTGGCGTAATTGATGCCCAGCCCGTAGCCGCCCGCGTGCTCTTTTGCCACGGCCATGACGGCGTTGTAGGTTTCCTGGCGCGCCCAGTCGCGCTGCCACTCGAGCAGCACCTGCAGCCAGGTGACCGGCACCGCGCCGGCCTGGATCATCCGCTTGATCGCCATTTCGTGCGCCTCGGAGGTCACCCCGGCCGAGGCATCCGTCACGATGTAGACCTCGTAGCCGTCGTCGAGGGCGGAAAGGGTCGCTGTCGCCAGGCAGACCTCGGTCCAGAGGGCGGCGATGATGAGTTTTTTACGATCCGTCTTCCTCACCGCATCGACGACCTTCGGGTCTTCCCAGGAGTTCATGGTGGTGCGGTCGATGGGGGTGCACTCGGGGAAGACTTCCTGGACATTGGTGAAGATGGGGCCGCTGAAGCTCTTGGCGGCGACCGTGGTCAGGATGGTCGGTACGTTGAAGATCTTTGCCGATTTTGCCAGGCCGGTTACGTTGTTCACCAGGAGTTGTATGTCGATTGAGTGCGAGGCAAATGCCATCTGGGGTTGGTGATCGATGAGGAGCAACGCTGAGTTCTGAGGAGTTAACAGACGCGGACTTGCTCCGCCTTTCCCTATGAAAGCTGCCATGGTTGTTTCTCCTTTGTTGCGGGTTTCGCTAGTGATTGATTCTCCTTTCCTTCCCGAGTTCCTGCCGGAATTGCCATGGCTGCCATAGCCCTTGTTCAGGAGAGGTTGTGCCGGCAGCAACTCGTTCCATTTCGTAATTATACGCGCCTCTATCAGATGAAGGACTACGGTTTTTTCTTACTTCTTCATGCATCTTCTGCTGGAAGCTGGCTGTCACAGCGCCTTTGAGTCATCCCGGGTTCATCAGCCAGCGCGAGCCACGCCTGTGCCGCGTGCGACAGGTAACCGCCACGCCTCCAGATCAGCCCATATGCTCAATAGATCGCCGGCCCATCGACCTGGTAGCGTCCAGGGAAGCAGGCACCGTTTAAGGTATCCGCCGTAGGCTCCGCGGGAGAGACCGAAGTGCACGATGTCATAAGTTAAGAGCAGCAGGGGGATTTACGGTCTACGGCCGAAGTGAGATGTCCGTGTCGTGGACAATGGGTCCGGAAGCAACAGAACCGGGGCGCCTAGATGGCTTTGGTAACGGCTGGCGTACAGGCAGCTGCGGTGCCAGTCCCTCACTTCTAACCCGTCTTGCGGTCGAGACTGCGGTATTGGATGGCTTCGGAGATGTGGTTGTCTTTGATTTGCTCGCTCCCCGCGAGATCGGCGATGGTGCGGGCAACTTTGAGGATGCGGGTATAGCTTCTGGCGGAGAGGCCGAGGCGGTCGGTCACCACCTCCAGCATGTGCGTTCCGGCCTGGTCGGTCTCGCAGAACTTCCGGATCATGCGCGCGGTCATCTGCGCGTTGCAGTGCACCCGGGTCCCGTTGAAACGCTCTTTTTGCACTTCACGCGACCGGGCCACCCGGGCCGCGATGGATTCGGAGCTCTCCCCCTCGCCGCGGTCGGCCAAATCCCGGTATTTTACCGCCGGCACCTCGATGTGGATGTCGATCCGATCCAATAGGGGACCTGAGATGCGCGAACGGTAGCGCTGGATCATGAGCGGAGTGCAGGAACACATATGGATGGGATCGCCCTGGTAGCCGCAGGGACAGGGGTTCATGGCGGCAACCAGCATGATGCGTGACGGGTAGGTGACGCAGGAGAGCGCGCGTGAGATGGTGACTTTGCCGTCCTCCATCGGCTGGCGCAGCACTTCAAGGACATGCTTCTTGAACTCGGGCAACTCGTCCAGGAACAGGACGCCGTTGTGCGACAGGGAGACCTCGCCAGGCTTAGGGGTGTTGCTGCCGCCGATAAGGCCGACGTCGGAGATGGTGTGGTGCGGGGAGCGGAAAGGGCGGTTGGAAACCAGCGCGTGGTCGCGCTCCAGGAGCCCCATCACGCTGTACACCTTGCTGGTCTCGATGGCCTCCTCGAACAGCATGGGCGGCAGGATGGAAGGGATGCGCCGCGCCAGCATGGTCTTGCCCGATCCCGGCGGACCGATCATCAGGAGGTTATGGCTACCGGCCGCCGCCACCTCCAGCGCGCGCTTGGCATGTTCCTGCCCCTTCACCTCGCAGAAGTCGTCGCCGATCTCACCCACCTCGGTGAGCAGGGTCGCCAGGTCCGCCCGGTAGGGTGCGATTTTCAGGGAGCCGTTCAGGAAATCCACCACCTGCGATAGTTCG
>Ga0079306_1000241_pt1 | contig 59682 bp, 54 predicted proteins | sample Methanotroph_Enr_FD_79181 | JGI IMG/M metagenome (GOLD analysis project Ga0079306, IMG submission 79181) | Enriched soil microbial communities from Old Woman Creek wetland in Ohio, USA - Methanotroph_Enrichment_5 | ecosystem: Environmental > Terrestrial > Soil > Wetlands | place: USA: Ohio... | reverse complement strand
TCGCGCCGGCGCCCGACCGCGTCGATCTCGTCGATGAAAAGGATGCAGGGCGCGGCCTTCTTGCCCCGCGCAAAGAGGTCCCTGACCCGCGAGGCGCCCACGCCGACGTACATCTCCACGAATTCGGAACCCGAGATGGAGAAGAACGGCACCCCCGCCTCGCCCGCCACCGCCCGGGCCAGCAGCGTCTTCCCGGTGCCCGGGGGGCCGACCAGCAGCACGCCGCTCGGCATCTTGCCACCGAGGGCGGTGAACCTCTGCGGGTCGCGCAAAAAGTCCACCGTCTCCTGCAGTTCGGATTTCGCCTCCTCGGCACCGGCCACGCCCGTAAAGGAGCCCCCGGTCAGGGAGCCGCTCTGCAGACGCGCCGTACTGCGCCCGAAGCCGGCATACCTGCGTAACATCAGGAGGATGCCCCCCGCGACCACCAGGATGACGCTCAGCTCGAACCACTTGATCCCCGCGGCGGCAGGGGCTGAGGCGAAGTCGACGTGCTTGGCCACCAAGAGGCTGGAGAGATCGGCACCCGCCGGCAGGAACAGCTGGTAGCTTTCCCCGTTGCTGCCGCGGGCCGTGATCTGGTCGCCGGCTACCCGCACCTTCTTGACGGTACCGGTGTTCACCTTGTCCATGAACGAGGTGTAGCTTATCTGGTGGCTTTTTGCTGCCTGATGCTCCCTCCAGGCGTACTGGCCGTACCAGCCGGCTCCGACTGCAGTTAAAAGCGTTAGCAGGATGAATAAACGAATGTTTCTTCTATTAATCATGGGACCTCTACAGTATCGCGGCGCCGGCCGACTGGTCTTATCATCAGTTCAAGCCGTACGCATACTAGTACATTGGATTCGATACTGATTGTTACGGAAGAGTTGCAGAAATTATTAGAGGGCGCTATAGTGCGCCGCACTTGAACGGACAATTATTTTTACGCCTGTCGCCCAGCTGTTGTATAGAAAATTATTTTTAATAGGTTGTGGCTTACCGGCAGGGGCAGGTCGAAAAGTCGCGGCAGGAGTGGAAAGGGTGCAGTGGAGAGCATACAGTCGGGGTGAACCGGCGGCATCCGGCAGGGGATTTTCGGCAGGGGAAGTGGGCAGGAACCAGAGCGCCGGATCAGGCGCAAGCAAGCCCGCATCCCCGGCAAACGGAGATGCGGGCTGGGTGATACCTATGACCAAGCATCAGCTGGCGGCGCGCTTTCGGCTTCCGCCAGCGGCGCATCAGGAATCGGTTTCCAGGTAGAGGCTCACCGTGAACGACTCGTTCTCGGTTTCGAACTGGATGGTCAGCGTGTCGGGGAGGGAGCAGACCGTCATCTCGTATTCCCCGCCGCTGATCACCGACGGCGTCGACAGCTTCACCTCGTGTCCGTCCTTCACGAAATGGTGCTTGAAGGAACCGCCGATCATGTTGGCAATTTCCCCGAGCGCGTCGGGCATCTCCTCCTCGCACTCCTCGACCTCCATGCCGAGCATCTGGGAGGCGAACCTGAGTGCCTGCTTGCGGGAGGCGTTCACGCTGACCATGCCGTTATATCCGCCGGCGAAGCCGACCATGGCGCTCACGCTGTCATTGAAGTGGCTCTCGGTCTCGGCCTTTCTGGAGGACAACACCCCTCCGCCGACCATGGTACCGAAGATCTCCAGCACATCGTTGTTCAGATGAGCGAAGAGCTGTTCCTCCGTGGTGTTCAGCTGTTTGAGTATCCTTTCACCGAGCATAATCTCTCTCCCTCTATGTGATCTGCCTGTCGTGATCCGAGTCCTTGGTGCTGTGCAACAGTTCACGCAGGTTCATCTCGAGTTCCTGTGACACCGTCACGAATTCCACTCCCATCCCCGGCGGCCGATGCTCACCCCAGAGCTGGACGCGCGCGACCGCCACTTCCACATCGATACCGTAATCGGGCAGGGCCACCACCAGCCGCTGTCCGACCGAATACCTCTCCGGGTTCATATCGGCGATAAAGGCGCCGTCCCAGGAGATGTTGAGGGTAAAGCCGCGCTTCCCGTCGATGGAAGTCGGGATGCAGATGGCCCTTCTCTTGTGTCTTCTGAGCTTCCTGGGCGCAAAGGCGCCACACGTCTTGGCAATGAAGTCGCTGAGGTTTTTTTCCTGTTTTGCCTCGCCCGACATGATCATCGGCACGATCATCGGCCCCATGGCCTTCACCCGCAGCGTCGGAAAGATGGACGCAAGGGTGTATGCCACGATCTTCTCCTCCGACTTTGCCTTGATCATGGCGGTCAGGTCGACCACCACCCCCATGCAGCGCGTCTGCAGGGCGATCTCCTCGGCCTGGCAGAAGGTGGCGCAGGCCTCGATGCGCGAGACAAAGGGGGCCAGGCTTTTCACCAGCACCGCGCGCACCCGGTCGTCGTAGGCGACCACCAGGAGGGGAACCTCCGGTTCGTTATCGGTTGTCGAGTGCATGAGCCAGACACCTGCCTTTTAGTGACGTGTCGTCCACGGCCGGAGACGCGCCGCGGTTTGCGGCCGGACTGCGCCAGGCTTGCGACCAAAAATTCAGGTGATCCGTCTGCCCCGAAAACTGAAGCATCCTCTCGTAGAGCCAACAACGGCGCTTCGACGCCACGCTGCCGGTCCTCCTGCAGTCCCCTTGCCGCGCTACGGCAACACCGGAGGGGGAAATACTCCATGGAGTAAGATATCGGCACCTTTCCGGAAATCTTGATTTTTTTGCGCGCTGTCTTCCGGCACTCGCGGAAAACCCGGGAGCGACCGGCTGCAAGCCGCCTCTCGGCGGCACCCTGCCCCCACCCCATCGGCTCCCGTCAGACGACCTTCCACAAGCGGATCGCTCCCACGGAAACCTGCCCCCAATAGTTTCCTCTCGAAAAAAAGAGGCGCCGCGCGCACACTTAAAGGATGAAAAAGCCAACCATAGCATCCCTGGTCGCAGCTCTCTTCGCCATACTGCTCACCGCCAGCGCCTCGGCCCTCACCGTGCCGGAGCAGCTGCGCTACGACGTCAGCTGGAGCGGTATCAAGGCCGGCACCGCCGTGCAGGAGGTCACCCCCCGCGAGGGAGAGCTGCACATCGTCTACACGGTCCACTCGTCCGGGTGGATCAACACCTTCTTCCCCATCGACGACCGCACCGAATCGGTCCTGTCCCGCGGCAACGGAAGCGAACCGTTCGGCATGCCTCGGCTGTTCAAGGAGAAGATCAACGAGGGGAAGACCCACACCCTGAAGGAGGCACAGTTCGACATGGACAACCTCCAGGTGGAGACGAAGGATTTCCTGGCGCATACCGAGAAGTCGGATGCCGTCACTGCCCGGACCTTCGACACACTTTCCTGCATCTACTTCATCCGCGCCAGCGAGCTTGAGGCGGGCAAGCCGGTGCATATGGATATCTTCGACCTGAAGCGACTCTGGAAGGCGGAGGTGCGGGTACTGAGGAAGGAGGAGGTGCGCACGCCGCTCGGCAAGTTCAAGACCATCGTAGTGCGGCCGGTCTTGAGCGCTGAGGGGAAAAAGACGCGCGCCGACTACATGACCGTCTGGCTCACCGACGACAGCCGCCGCATCCCGGTAAAAATCGCCGTGAAACTGAAGGTGGGAGAGTTCGTTGCGACACTGGCGGGAGGGAGCTACTGGCCCTGATCAGGACGAGGGGAAAGGAGGCGGCATAAAAGAAAATCCCTGATGCCATAGATACCGGTACCTTTTCACGGCTGGTTCGGGCGGCGATACACGCGGGAGGCCGGGGCGGAATCCGGTGCGGCTCGGCTTACTTCGGGATCTCGCTTTCCTTCATCCGGTCCAGCACCTTCTCCGGCTTCACGTCCTTTGCCAGTTCCTGCAATTCCGGGTTGCGCGACTGTTCCAGGTCCATCCTGTCGGCGATGGCGGTCACCAGTTGGATGAACCGCGTCACCTCGTGCTCGGCCAGCAGGTTTATGTGCAACCCGAACTCTGATCTGCGGTCGGCAATGGCCTGCATCCGGTTTTGGCTGATGAGTATGAAGGTGGAAAGGAAGATGGCCTCGACCGAGGCGACCATCGCCAGCACCACGAAGCTCGGATCGAAGCGCGCCACCCCCGGCACCCATCCCAGGTTGACGGCGATCCAGGCGCCGAAGACGACGGTATGCAGGTAGACGAAGGGGAGACTGCCGGTGAAGCCGGTGATGGCGTCGGCAAGTTTGTCCTGCACCCCCTTGGACTTCTCCTCCGCCTGCCGGCGGTTCAAAAGAGCCGTGATGTTCCGGTCCACCACGCTCGCCATGTCGCCTGCGTCGTCGGCCGGCCTTACGCTGCCTTTCGTTTCGGTCGCCATGACGTCACCCTCGCAAAGCGCGTCTCCCCCGCGCAGAGCCCACGGTCGGCGGCTAGTGCGGAATCCCCACCGTGTGGATTTCCAAGACCAGGTCTTCCACGTGCGCGAAGGTCTCCGAACTGGCCCCCATGGGCTTGAAGATCTCCAGCGACCATAGGCCGCCCTGGGTCGCGCGGCCGACCGGACTCGCATCGAGGAGCGTCATCGCGCCGCAAAGTTCCGGCGTCCGCACCGAGCGGCGATTCTCCACCCGCCCCAGCAGACAGACGGCCCGACTGGTCTGGTCCACCTCGATGCTGTGGCCGAACCGCTCGTAAACTGCCTCGTCCGGAAGCCGGACCGTCAGCGACCAGGGGACCGTCCCGGCTTCGCCCACCAGGTAGGCCGCCACTCCCCGGATCCGGCAGTTGTCGTGGTCCCTGAACAGGTCGACCGGCACGTGCAGCTTGATGACGTAGCTGTCGCGGGCGTGCCGCAAAAGGCCCCAGGCGTTGCGGTTCAAAAGGGAGCGCACCGACACCGCGCGGGTGAAAGCTTGTTCGCGCAGACGGTAGCGCGCCAGGAACTCCTGGGAGTTGCGGATCCAGATGGCAAGGGCGGTGATCGAGGTGCCCAGCTGCTCGGCCTCGGTCGGCAGGGGACCCGGCTCGACCACATGGTCGTAGAGTCTCTTGAGCCCCTCTTCGGCGACGCAGGCGCGGTTCACCGCCTCCTCGTAATCCCTGCAGAGCCGCTTGAGGGCCAGGTCGCGCTGTTCGTAGAGCGCGAAAGGACCGCCGGCCCCCGAGAGCGCCCTTTTGCGCCTCAGCGCGTCGGCGCGGTAATCGATACTGCTCTTCAGGCCCCGGGGTTCCGCCGGTTCCTCCGTGCCGCGAGGCGCCTCGTCAGCTTGGTCCGCCGTTTCGGATCCTTCCAGCGACACGGCGGCCTCTTCCCCGCCCTCCCGAGGCGGGCTCACCTCCCGCTCCAGGACCTCCTGCCCCGCGGCCTGCTGGTACATGCCGAGCTTCTGTTCCTGAGCCTCGAGATCGCTCTCCAGTTCGTGCCAGGCGTAGTCGAGGGCAGAATAGTTATGCTGCTCCGCAAGGCACCGGTCGATCAGGGCCCCCGCCTGCTCCAGCAGGGTTTCCACGTGCCAATAACGGAACCTGGCAGCCAGCACTGCCGGATCGGGACGATAGATAACCAGATTGCACGCCAGCTCGCTCATGGATAGCCTCCTGTACGATAGTACCGCCAGCGACCGCGGGGGATCAACTACTCATTCTGCGGCCGGCGACCCGGCGGGCAGCACCCTGGCCCGGGTCAGTGATAAGGGTAGCAAGGTATCGGAATTGAACAAGCAGGCAAAAAGGGGAATAACGGCGGGGGGTTCAGCTGAGGCTCGCGAGGTGGGAGCGAATCAGGCTCGCCCCGATGGCCCACATGGTTAAGCCGACGGCCGCGTCGAGCAGGCGCCAGGCGGCGGGTTTGCGGAACAGGGGGGCCAGCACCCGGGCGCCATAGCCCACGCCGTAGAACCAGACGAAGGAAGCGGTCATGGCGCCGACGGCGAAGAACAGGCGGGAGCTGCCGGAAAAGCGGGCCGCCAGGCTTCCCAGGAGGACCACGGTGTCCAGGTAGACGTGCGGGTTCAAAAGGCTCAAGGTGAGAATGGTCAACAGGATGCGGAGGGGGCTGTCCGTGGCCGTGCCGGATTCGTCGGTTTCCAGGGTCCCCGGGTTCAGGGCCGAGCGGAAGGCACGCGCTCCGTAGACGAACAAAAAAGCGCTCCCGCCCCAAAGCGCGACCTGCAGGGCGAGCGGCGAGGATGCGACCAGGGTGCCAAAACCGGCGGCGCCGGCGGCGATCAGGACCGCATCGCACAGGAAGCAGACGGTGGTGACCAGGAAGACCCGCTCCCGCTTGAGTCCCTGGCGCAGCACGAAGGCGTTCTGGCTCCCGATTGCGACGATGAGCCCGATGCCGAGGCCGAAGCCCTGGGACAGAGCCTGCAGGGTGGAAGGTGTGGACACGATGCTCCTTGAGATACTCTTGGACATGGTGGGCGACAGGCAGTGGCTGGACGGACATCCTGCCGTTCTGATAGTGCAGGGAGCCAGACTAGTTGAAGCCCCGCCCAATGTCAAAGGCATTTGTCCTACTTGGGTACGATACGTGCCGTAGTGCCTTGTGAAGCACAAGTAACATTCAGAGGAATGGGATGCATAGCGCGGCAACTGCAGCTAACTTTCTACACCAGCCTCTTTGACAAATCGCGTTGTCATGTTAGAAGAGGAAGGCTGTGTCTGCAACAAACACGTTCGAGATAGCTAATGCCGTTGCAGGAATCCTGCGAATGATTGACCGTCGACACGATTAACCAGACAAATGCCCGGGAGTATCCACCTCATGCCCAGATTGCCGATTCTGCTGATCCTCGCGCTGCTGCTCCAGGCAGCCCTCGGGGCCACGTCCTGTCTCGCCGCCAGTGCCGCGGCCACGCCGTTCTACACCTTCAACCAAAGCCCCGTGGCTCAGATCTTCGGGTTACCCGCTGCCGAAAGTTCCACGGTGCAGTTGCCGGGCAAGCTCTGGAGCCTCTTCGCGTTCGACGTGGCCAACAACTATTCCATCGACGACTCCCCCCGTGACTCGATGCTCATCGACGCGGAGAGCTACCGTCTCACCTTCGCCTTGCGCTACGGCATCGCACAGAAATTCGAGCTGGGACTGGACCTCCCCCTGGTGGGCTACAGCGGAGGTGTGCTCGACGGGATGATCGAGGGGTGGCACAGCGCGTTCGGCCTCAGCCAGGGAGGCAGGCTCTACGCGCCGCGCGACCGGCTGCTGATAAGGTACGACCGGAACAACCAGGAACGACTGCGCCTGACCCGGGAGAACTTCGGCCTGGGTGACCTGCGCCTGAACGGCGGCTGGCAGTTGTACCAGGACGGCAGTTCCCCCGCCCGCGCCCTCGCCCTCAGGGCCAGCCTCAAGGTGCCGACCGGCGACAGCGAGCAGCTGCGCGGCAGCGGCAGCACCGATTTCGCCCTCTGGCTGACCGGCAGCGACGATCACATCGTTGGGGAGTCGCAGATGCACCTGGCCTTCTTCGGAGCCGCCGGCGCCATGGCGCTCACCAAGGGGCGGGTGCTCGAGGACCAGCAGAACCAGGTGGTCGGCTTCGGCTCGCTCGGGCTGGGCTGGTCGCCGCTGGACTGGCTCACCTTCAAGACCCAGTTGTCGATGCACTCGGCATTTTTCAAGTCCACCACACTGAACCAGTTGGGGCAATCCCCGGTGCAGCTGATCTTCGGAGGGACTCTCGGATTCTCCCCCAAGACCTCGCTCGATATCGCCCTTTCCGAAGATGTCAGGGTGAGCACCTCGCCCGACCTGGCGATCCACCTGGGGCTGAGCCACCAGTTCTGATCACCGCCGGGAACCGCCTGAGCGCCGTGGGAAATCCGCTCAAGTTTTGCCTGCCCCAGCCGATTACGCCAACGAGAACCTCCCGCTCCGGGAGGCCGGGCGGAGGTTCCGGCAAATCCAGGCAAGGAAGGGCCTATGTCAATTCTGTTATGGGAGAAACGTTTCGAACTGGGCATTCCGCAGTTCGACGAGCACCACCGGCACCTGGTGGACCTGCTCAACGCGGTGTACCACGCGTCCATCGACGAGAGCTGCCGTGGCTCGCTGGGTGCGGTGATCCGCAACCTGGTCGAGTACGCGCAGTATCACTTCGCGGCCGAGGAAGAGGCGATGACCGTCAGCGACTATGCGGGCCTCGCGCAGCACCGCGCGGAACACGAGCAGTTCGGCGCAATGGTGGAGGCGTTCCAGCACGAGCTGGCGGGGGGCCGGGATGTTTCCGCCGATCTCCTCTCCTTCCTCGGCAACTGGTTATTCGACCACATCCTTGTCGTCGACGCACAGTACTGCTCCGCGCTGCGAACGCCGGACGAAACCCGGGAGATCCATCCCTAGAGCCCGCCCCGCCAGGTCTGGCTGCAACGGGCCCACGGTTTTAAGAGCAAAAGGGGCTGACCGGAAATCCGGTCAGCCCCTTTTTTTGTTGCACCCACGCCCGGGCCCGGCCAAGGATCCCGGCCGGCGCTGCAGGCCGCTTGCTAGAGCTTGAACTTGCCGACGATCCGGTGCAGGTCGCCTGCCAGCGTGGAGAGCCGGGAAGCCGACTCGGCGGACTCCTGGGCTCCGGCGGCCGTCTCCTGCACCACCGAGGTAACCTGCTGGATGTTGGCGGTGATCTCGCCGGTGGTCGCAGTCTGCTCTTCGGCAGCCGTGGCGATCTGGTTCACCTGCAGGGTCACCGCGTTCACCTGCTCAAGCACGCTGGTCAGGGCGCCCTCCAGCTCGGCGGCTTCCTCGACGCCCCGGTCGGTCCCCCGCACCCCTTCCTCCATCGAGCTGATGGCGGACTGGGTTTCCTGCTGGATGGCCCGGATCATGGTGCCGATCTCCTTGGTCGCCTTGGTGGTACGCTCGGCCAGGGCGCGCACCTCATCGGCAACGACGGCGAAACCGCGTCCCTGCTCGCCGGCGCGCGCCGCCTCGATGGCCGCGTTGAGCGCCAAGAGGTTGGTCTGGTCCGCGATGTCCTCGATGGTCGCCACGATGGCCCCGATCTGCTCGGAGCGCTCGCCGAGCGAGGAGATGCCGCGCGCGTTGTTCTTGGTCAGCTCGCCCCGTTGGCGGATGCCGTTTACCGTCCTGGTCACCACCTTGAAGCAGTTTTGGGTCGTGTCGGCCGCCACCTCCGCGCTCGCCGCTGCATTATGGCAGCTGTTGGCGATGTCCGAGGCGGTCGCCGCCATCTCCTCGCTGGCAGTGGCGACGCTCGCGGTCTGACCGGCCACCGCCTCGGCGCCCACCGAAATCGTGTTGGACGCACCGTTCAGTTGGTTCGCCTCGCTGGTCAGGGTCGTGGAGGCGGTGGCGATCTGGGCGATGATCCCCTGCATGTTGCCGATGAAGCTGTTCAGCTTTTCCGCCAGCAGGCCGATCTCGTCCTGGCGGTTGCCCACGTCGACGCGCCGGGTCAGGTCCCCCTCACCCTCGGCAAGATCGGAAATGCGGTCGCAGAGCAGCCCCAGCGGCTTCAGCAGCATCCCGATGAATATGACCACGATCACCAGCCCGATCCCCAGGGTGACGGCGCCCAGGGTGACCAGCGTCAGGGTCTGGGTTCTCACCGGTGCGAAAACCTCCGCCTTGGGAACGGTTATGCAGAGGTACCAACCGGTGGCGGGGATCTGGGCATAGGAGGCGATCTTCGTGTCCTGACCCATCCTGTACTCGAAGTTCCCCGCAGGTGAGGCGGCGAATTTGGCGACCAGGTCGACCCCGCTAGTCAGGTCCTGGAACCTCTTCTTGAGGACGAACTCCTTGTTGGGGTGGATCAGGATCTTGCCTGTCTTGTCCACGATGAAGGCATAGCCGGAATTTCCCACCTTCACGTCGAGCACCTTGCGCACCACCTCATCCAGCATGATGTCGGAGCTGAGCACGCCGGTGAACTTGCCGCCGTTTGTGATGGGCGCGATGAAGGAGATGATGGTCTTGCCGGTCTGGGCGTCGACGTACGGCTCGGTCTGCGATGTCTTCATCTCGCTCTTGGCCTGCTCGTACCACGGGCGCTTGCGGTGGTCCCAACCGGCATCGGGAATCCAGCCGTCGGAAGAAATGAAGACACCGCTCTCGTAGCCAGGATACACGGTGCTGAAGCCACCCGCCTCGGCCAGGATCTTGATCAGGCCGGTGATGTATTCTTTCGGCTCGTCCGGTCGCTTGGAGAGATCCTTCGCGCCGGACTGGATGATCGCCTGCTTGGAGAGCATCCAGGCGTTCACGCTTTGCGCGTTGTCCTTGGTCAGGGCGATCTGGGTGTTGTTGAGCAGATTGCCCATGATCCGTCGCGAGCTCGTTGTAGCGGTGGCGATCAGCGTGGCAATCACCACGACGAACACCATGACTACAGTCAGATTTACCTTCGTTCTGAGATTCATATCACTCCCGACTGTTCTATTGATTAACCTCGGGCTGTAGCCAGCCTGGGTCGCAGCACTCATCAAGGAAATCGCTTCGGCAGAAATAGGTTCAACTTGAGGTTTTTATCAGTGCAGCTCGTGAATGATTGCTATCCTTCCGCAATCGCACAGGCGCCTTCGCCAGCTTCGCCCAGGCAACCTCTTTCCGCAGCTGTCTTGTTCGTGAGCCCCTGTCCGGTGACGGGAGCCGGGTTCTGCCGGCAGTGTCGCACCTGGTTCCCCCGCCCGGTAAACGGGAAAAGGCCCCCGAGCGTTACCGGGGGCCTTTCGTTTGAGGCGGCAGGTCCCCGTGAGCCGGGACCGTACCTGTACGGCGGTTGCTAGCGCTGCGCCATCAGCTTGTGCGCCTTTTTGTTGGTGCTGGCGACCTTCTTCGCTGCCGACTTGTGCCGCATGGCGGTCTTTATCTTCTGGATGTCCTTGCCCATCTTGTCGATGTCACGCTCGATGCCGATGACGTTCAGGCGCAACTCGGTGATCTGGTACGCCAACTTCTCGTTGGACGGGACCTCCTTCATCGGTGCGGTCACCGGCAGGGGCTCGGGCTTGGCGCTGGCGACCGGAACCGCCGCTGTGGGTTCCGGAGCCGGAGTCGCCGCGGCAACCTTGGGCGCCTCGGCGGAGAGAGCCCAACCGCCCACATAGCCGGAGAGGTGGCCGTCCCGGGAGGCGACCTTCACCCAGCCGCCGCCGCAGCTTTGCGCGGTGACACGAACGTCCTTCTTGAGCACAGCGACCACCTTGGCCTTCTTGCTGGGACTCTTGCGCAGGTTGATCTCCGGTGCCTTTACGACGCACAGAGAGGATTCTGCCAGGACCGGTGCTGCAAACGTGGTGACGGAAATTGCGGCCAGAATAGCTGCCATGCTCCTTGTAGTCATAACATCTCCTTGTGCTGGTAAGTGCGAGACCGAAGCCCGGTCCCAAGTTAAAAGTTGATAGTTGCGCCGTACCAGCCGGCGCCCGGATCGCGTCCGGCCGTTTTCTGCTAATGGATGTTGCGCCTCAGGAAGCGCGACGTGGCGACCTTGGTGGAATGTTCCACGGCAGCTTCCTGTTGTTCCTTTTGGTAGCGCGCCTTTTCGAGCCTGCTCATGATCTTGTTGTATTCGGCTATGGTGACCCGCTCGTGGTTCAGATCCCCGCTCACGGCTTCGGAAGCCTCCGCGGTGAGGGCGACCGTGTGCAGCCTGGCGTACTCATATCCGGAAATTTCCCGGGAGCCCTGATAGTGGTTCCTTTTCATGCTGAGGTTGAAAACGATGAGACCGACTGCAGCAACCAACATGACAACGATGAGCGATTTTCTATCCATCCCTAAAAGCCCCATATCCCTTGAGTTGTACGCGCCAAGCGTCAGTTTTTTGACTGCATTCGTTCAAAAATCCGTAATATCATTGAATATACTAAAAGTTCCCAGTGGTTCCTTCCATCTGCCAACCCTTGGAAAAGTCCCATAAATTTAATAAGTTACTCGCTTTTGACCTCGGGTGTGGATCCAAATTTTCCGTTGAATGTGGCACGCCAGGGGTCGCCAGGCCGTTTCTTCAGTGAACTCCATAGGATACCTCCGGCAATATGTGTGCCAGCGATTGTCATTTTCAGAAAAAACCTAAAGGGTCTTCGCGGAAGCAGGCGCCGCTTTCCCCGCGCTCACGGGGGCCGCCGTTTTCGGCTGCGTCTCGTTAAGCCACTTCCTCATGACGCCCTCGGGTGTCTGAGCCCGGCCGCGGAACTCGTTGCGCGTCATCTCCATGATGATCCCGACCCGGTCCTCGAACTTGGTCCAGGCCTGGCGTATCTCCTCGTTATCCTGCTTTCGCTCCAGGGAATCCCTGCTGTTCTGCTTCCAGTTCGTCTCGAAGCGCCGGATCAGGGACTCCTGCTCGGCGATGAAACCATCCATCACGACCTTGAACTCGTCGGAGAAGTGCAGGCTCTGCTTGCGAATCTGGTCGCCGAACGACCTGGAGCCTTCCGCAAAGGTGCGCAGCGCCTTTTCGGTGGCGAACGGCTCCCCTTTGGCGGTGTTGGCGATGAACTCCTTGCCGTCCCGCGTCAGGTCGATGAGGGACGCGTAGAGCTTGGCCAGCGAGTCGGACTTCCTCTCCTGCAGGGCCATCTGCTCCAGCACGCCGGCCCTGAACCCCGCCAGCGCCTTGGCCGTTTCCTGGGCCAGGCGTTCCTGAAAACGGTGCAGGGCCCGTTCGGTCAACTGCCTGATGATGGTGTTGACAGAAAAGTTGACGACGACTGCCAGGAACAGGACGATGATACATCCCGTAACGCCATAATAGAGAAGATCAGATGGAAGCATATAGTATTACCCCTTAGCAGATAAACCCCGAACCGACACAATGTCGGCGTTGCTTCGTCTATCGGAATCTTCAAGCTGGAACTTTAACTAGTTTGCAAAAAACAGTGCTCTGAGGGCACATTACTGGTTGCGGCATGGTCGGGAAGGCGCGTTGCAGTACGAGGATGGCAAGATCCCCCTCCTCTTTACAAAAAATCGGTGGCCGAGGACCGGGAGAAGCTGGACCTGATCCGCACCCTCGCCGAAAACACCCTCGATTTTGATGCCATCGACGCCCTTTTTTCTGTATAATGCGGGCCGCACCTGAACCGCTCACCTCATCGGAAGGAAGACCCCCATGTCCATAGATACGAGTCCCCGACACACCGCGGTAGTCGGCTGCCTGGTTCGTAACGCCGAGAACCGGGTGCTGCTGATCAAGCATTACAAGCGCGGTTGGGAGATCCCCCAAGGGCGGGTGGAGGAAGGCGAGAACCTGCTGGATGCGTTACGGCGCGAGGTCAAGGAGGAGGCGGGCGTGGAGATCGAGCCCGGGCCGCTGGCCGTCGTATGGTCCATGCTGACGCCGCCGTCGGCCGTCATCTTCACCTTTTTGGGGCGCTACCTGTCGGGGGAACTTTGTTCGAGCGACGACAGCGTCGAGGCGGGCTGGTTCGCCGAAGAGGAGGCGCTCGGCCTGGTGACCGGGTCCGTCATGCACGACCGGCTGCAGGTCCTTCTCGACTATCAGGACACCACCCTGTACCGCGCTTACACCACCCGCCCCTATCAGGTGCAGCTGGAGGCGTCGCTCGGCCCCCAAAGCGCGGCCTGAGGCCGAAGCTCAAAGCGCCTGATCAAAGGTCGCAGGTCGGGCGGGGCCTGCCGGCCGCCGCACAAAAACTTGCATCGCCTTCACGCGACGTTCATTGAAGCGTTTCTCCGCTATCCGACACGCGCTCCCCGCTGATTCCGACTCGCCTTCGGCTCCACGTGTAAGACGGAACCCACACCGGACCGTCATTTCCTGACTCGCCAATGCCCCGCTCTGGACCTACTCGTGTCCGATCATTTCTGCACGACATCACCCGCCTGCCCTGAGATTGCCGCCTTGCTGAGGTTCTCGATGCTCCGTCCGCCCTGCCCCGCCTGCCGTCCTGCTTTCGGGCGGACCGCACGGCCGTTCCACCGGGTCGCTGTCAGCCGAGTTCCCACTTTCTTAACGGTTTTTCTGAACCAATTCATATTTCAACTAATGAACCACAGTCATCTGCCGATATAATGCAGGTGGCCGCCATGGAAGTCGCGTTGGACTTTGCTGCCCTCATTCGCCGCAAGGCTGTTTCCGTAGCCCATAAACCACGTGAGCCCATTCGCGACTCACACCACATCATCTATCGGTACCGTTGGGGAGGAGAGTTATGATTGGTCACCTGAAAATTGGAACACGGATCGCTCTGGCGTTTGGGGTCGTACTGCTGCTGATGATCGCGGTGGCTGCCACGGGATACCTGGGCATGAGCCGCATCAACCAGGAAATCGGCAAGGACCTCGACAGCGACGGAGTCATCGCACAGCACGCCGGACGTGCGCGCGCCAACATCCTCGGGCTGCGGCGCTTCGAGAAGGACATGCTCCTCAACGTCGCCTCGGCCGACAAGGTCGACAAGTACTTCAAGGAGTGGACTGACGAAGAGCAGCACCTCGACGCACGGCTGAAGACACTCGACAAGGTGGCCAGCACCCCCAAGGACCGGGAGAGCCTCAAGTCGATCAGATCGGAGCTCGACGTCTACCGGGCCGGTGTCGCCAAGGTGCACCAGGCCATCGTCGCGGGTAAGATCACCACCCCTGCCGCCGGCAACGAGGCCATAGGCGCCTACAAGGACGCCACCCACAGGATGGAGGCCCAGGCCGCCGAGTTCGCAACCGAAGGATACGCGCGGCTCGACAAGGTGAAGGAGGTCGTGAACAACGAGTACACGAAGGTCTCCAAGTTCCTGGTCGCCATGGTGCTGGTTATCCTCTGCATCGGGATCGGCACCACCATCTTCCTGTCCCGTAAGGTGGCCAGCATCCTGAAGTCGCTCATCGACGAGGTCAACCGCCTCAGCGAGGCTGCGGTGGCCGGCCAGCTCGCCACCCGCGGCAACGAGGAGAAGATCGACCCCGAGTTCAGGGGGATCGTGGTCGGCATGAACCAGACGCTGGACGCCATCATCGGCCCGCTGAACATGGCGGCGGAGTACGTGGACCGCATCTCCAAAGGTGACATGCCCCCCAAAGTCACCGACGCCTACAACGGCGACTTCAACGAGATCAAGCTGAACCTCAACAACGCGATCGACAACATCGGCTCACTCATCGAAGACGCCAACGGTCTCGCCACCGCGGCCCTCGAGGGGAACCTGTCCGCCCGGGCGGACGCCGGCAAGCACCAGGGAGATTTCCGCAAGATCGTGGCCGGGGTGAACGCCACGCTCGATGCCGTAATCGGACCGCTGAACGTCGCTGCCGACTACGTGGCCCGGATCTCCAAGGGAGACATCCCCGCTCAGATCACCGAGGAATACCGGGGCGATTTCAACGCCATCAAGACCAACCTGAACGTCCTGATCCACTCCACCAACTCCATCACCACGGCGGCCCGCGAGGTGGCGGACGGCAACCTGACCGTCGAGCTGCAGGCCCGCTCGGAAGCCGACGAGCTGATGCAATCGCTGTCGGCCATGGTCGGCAAGCTGCGCGAGGTGGTGCACCAGGTGAAGTCGGCGGCGGACAACGTGGCGGCGGGGAGCGAGCAGATGTCCTCGAGCGCTGGCGAGATGTCGCAGGGAGCCACCGAACAGGCGGCAGCGGCCGAAGAGGCATCCTCGTCCATGGAAGAGATGTCCTCCAACATCAAGCAGAGCGCCGACAACGCCATGCAGACCGAGAAGATCGCCGTGAAGTCCGCGGCCGATGCGCAGACCGGCGGCAAGGCGGTGGCCCAGACGGTAACCGCCATGAAGGAGATCGCCGGCAAGATCTCCATCATCGAGGAGATCGCACGGCAGACCAACCTGCTCGCCCTGAACGCTGCCATTGAGGCAGCGCGCGCCGGCGAACACGGCAAGGGGTTCGCCGTAGTGGCAAGCGAGGTGAGAAAGCTCGCCGAGCGCAGCCAGAAAGCGGCTGCCGAGATATCGGAGCTGTCCTCGTCGAGCGTCGAGGTGGCCGAGAACGCCGGAGAGATGCTGTCACGTATGCTCCCCGACATCCAGCGCACCGCGGAACTGGTGCAGGAGATCTCCGCCGCCTCGAGGGAGCAGGACAGCGGCGCGGGGCAGATCAACAACGCGATCCAGCAGCTGGACCAGGTGATCCAGCAAAACGCCTCGGCAGCCGAAGAGATGTCGGCGACCGCCGAGGAACTGGCCAGCCAATCCGAACAGCTGCAGTCCATCATCGGCTTCTTCAACGTCGGCGACTCCGGCCCGGCCCATGCGGTCGCGAAGAAGGCCGCTCCGGCGACCACGAAGTCCCGGGGCGCCAAGCCGGCGCCGGCCAAGACCACCCGTCTGACGCACGCGCACCCCGCCTCCGGCGCAGCGCTCGACATGGCCGAGATGGATACCGCCTTCGAAAGGTTCTAAGCGCGATAGCCAGAGCCAAGGCTGAGTAGCTCACATTTCGCTCTCAAACGACAAAAGGGCCTGGAAAATTCCAGGCCCTTTTGATATTGCTAAATGGTCGTTGGCGCTATTTCTTGACCAGGTACAGGGCTGGCCTCGCGGGCACCTGCTCGCGAACCTGCTCGTTCCTGACAACCTCTTTAGCCCCAACAGCTACGCGGATCAGTTCGGTACACTCCTCCATCAGATGTGCCAGTTCTCCATGTTCCCCGAAGACCTGACTGTAGAAGATGTTCTCCATAACTTGCATTCTGGCCAGCGGAGTCTTCGCTTTTCTCAGTTGCGCGTCGATGCTCCATTGCATCTGCCGGAATTTGAGGGTCTGTTCCGGGGTTCTTCCGATGCATGCCTGGCTGAGAGCATCGTTTGCGAGCTCGTCGAAGCGCTTGGGGTCCTTCTTGTACAGGTCCCTCAGCTCGTCTGGTGTGTAACTGGTCAATGCCTTCGACTCAGTGACAGATTCGGGCTTTGATTCGATTTTCATGGCGCACCTCCCTAGCTGGCGCCTTGCCGGGAATGTCAGTACAGCCTGTTAGCCCAACATAGCATCTTCCTACCTAAGATAATAGCCTCAACTGCATTTAATGACAGAACAAAAGGATTTGTAAGTTACCCTGCCTCGCATCTTACCTGCATTCCCCTGCTGCACCGGGAACCCGCGCCACATCGGGGCTGACCAATGACGGCCCACCATTGCCAGCAGGCATTTTAGCCGCACGATCTTTAACCGGACCCAATGATAAACTTTTCGAAGCAGGATCAAGAGGTGTACCGGTAGGGTGTGCTGCGTGGCGCAGCATACAGAAAGGCCCCCGCGTTACTAGCCGGGGGCCTTTCTGTTGCTTCCGTTATCCGTCAGGCTTGTCCTGGAACTGCCGCGCCCGCCCTCCTGTCAATCGGACAGGCCGCCGCCCCGCGTGTCACATCCTCTCGAAGTCGTCGTCCTCACGCTCTTGCTCGCGCTCGCTCATCATCCTCAGGTTGATACCGCTACTAACCCGTTTCGCTTCGGCCTTTTTGCCGGGCCGCCCGCCTGCCAGGGCATAGGAGAGCGGACGCGCAGCAGCGCCATTGCCCGCCGACGCTGCCGACTTTTTGCCAACCCCGGAAACTGGCGCCAAAGCGGCGCCGGAACCGCTCGCACCGAAAAATGCCGCCACGTCCCGCAGCTGCTCGGCCTGGGACGCCAGTTCCTCCGAGGTCGATGCCATCTCCTCGGCGGCGGTGGCGTTTTGCTGGATCACCTGATCGAGTTGCTGGATCGCCGTGTTGATCTGCTCGGCGCCCTGGTCCTGCTCCCGGCAGGCCGCGCTTATCTCCTGGACCAGGTGTGCCGTCCTCTCGATGTCGGGCACGATGCGGGTCAGCATGACGCCGGCCTTTTCCGCGACCTCAACGCTGGTCTTCGAGAGTTCGCCGATCTCCGAGGCGGCACGCTGGCTGCGCTCTGCAAGCTTTCTCACCTCGCTGGCCACCACGGCAAACCCTTTGCCGTGCTCTCCGGCCCGGGCCGCCTCGATCGCCGCGTTCAGCGCCAGCAGGTTGGTCTGTCGGGCGATCTCCTCGATGATGGAGATCTTGGCCGATATTTCACGCATCGCAACGACCGTGTTCGCCACCGCCTCGCCGCCCGCCTTGGCGTCGTCGGCGCTTTGCAGCGCGATCTTCTCGGTCTGAACCGCGTTGTCGGCATTCTGGCGGATGTTTGAGGTCATCTGTTCCATGCTGCTGGAAGCCTCTTCGGCCGCCGCCGCTTGCTCGGTGGCGCCCTGGCTCAGCTCCTCTGCGCCGGAGGAGATTTCCTGGCTTCCCGCGGCGACGTTCTCCACTGCGGCGCACAGCTCTGCTATCGGCCCCGCCAGGCTACGCTTCAGCAGGGTGAATGCCAGCACCAGGACGAAGATCCCCGCGAGGATCAAGGAGACGATGGCGACGGTCGAGCGCGATTCCGCGGCCTTGAAGCTGCGCTCTTCCTCCCCCATGCGCTTCACGCCTTCGTTGGCGAAGTCCTTGGCGACCTTTTCCAGCCGGTGGATGTCGTCCTTGTACACGTCGATGGCGGCGTTGCCTTGCTGCGTCGTGACGATCTTCTTTGCGGCGACCTGTTCGTAGACCCTGGCAAATCCCGTGGCATAGGCGTCGAGGCTGCTTTTCATCACCTTGACGACCTCCTTGTCCTGCGGAGTCTGCGTCACGCCCTCCAGGTCGGCGATCCTCGCCTGGGCGTGTCCCAACTGCTCCTTCCACTTGGCGGCGTAGTCCGTAGTCTTGGCCTCGGCCCCGATGTTGATGAACACGTCCTTCTCAAAGCGGCGCAGTCCCAGCACATCGGCGCGCAGCCGCGCCGCGTTTTCCGAAATCTTCGCTTCCACCCCGAGTGTCCTCGACGCCGTATGCGACAGGAAGCGAATACCTACGAATCCTGTAGCGCCCACCAGCAACATCATGACGAAAACGGTACCGAACGCTAATTTCAGTTTTTGACCGAGATCCATTGCTTTAGACATAGTTTCCATCCTTTAAGGTATGAGTTGCCTGCCCGAACTGTTCTGCCCTCTTACAAGAGAGTGCTTTTTCAAGCCCCGACTTGGTGAACCGGTAAAGCTTGACTCGCCACTTCTTATACGTTCAGCGGCAGATTCCCACCTCTGCCCAGGTACTCAGAATCGTGACTGTGTAAGACATTTCCTGATACATATCGGCAAGATATCTAATGTGTTGAGCTGTTTTTGTATAATTTACTCCAATGCGCGCCAGCGCCGCTCGCACCGCGGCTTTACGCTTACGGAAAGGGAAAATTTTTCGGCAGAGATGAAGTTGATCGGGCTAAAATCAGGTGAACTGATGGTGGCGCAGAAGGGAATCGGGGTCTGCGCACAGGAGACGGGGTGACAGCTTCCGAAGAGTCTAATTTAAAGCGAGGCAGGGGGGCTCGTGCAGCAAGGGCAGTTCCCCGGCTACACGAGCCCCCTGAGGCGGTTCAGCGGCATCGATGCGACATCAATCCATCCACGAGGCCTTACTGGAAAGGCGGTTGCCGTCTTCCCGGGTGGCCTGATGCAGGCTTCCCGCCTCGGCCTGGATGCAGATGAAGTACAGGTCCTCTTCCCCCGCCTTCCAGGCCCGCTCGCCGGCCGGCGCCACGCGGACGATGCTTCCCTCGCTCACCGGGAACTCCTTGCCGTCCACATGGAAGGTGCCACTGCCACGCAGCACGATGTACACTTCCTCGTTCTTCTTGTGGCTGTGCACGAACGGCATCCCCTTTCCTGCGGGAAGACGGTTGAGCGAGACCTCGCAGCCGGTAAGCCCCAGGTCGCTGCCGATGAAATGTTTGCCGGGTAATCCCATGAAATTGCGATCCAGCAGCCCTTCCAATGGCCCGACGTCATCTGCGGTGAAGTTTTTCCCCTGAATAACCATGTATTAGTCCTCCTCTGCTTGGTATGGACCGATGCGGTCTCCAAAAAAGAAAACAGGTACGAGCCGATTACCGCCTTGGTCAGCGGAACATATCGAAAAAGTTCCGGAAGAACTTCTGAACCTTGCCGGAGAAGGTCCTGTCCACTCGCCTCTGCATGCCGTTGATGTCGGGCGTTTCGGCCATGGCCCAGCGATACTCGCGTTCCGTCAGCACGCCGTTGTCACGCAACAGCCGCAGAATCATGTCGGAGCGCTTCAGTACCCGGTCTAGGTGCCGGTACGGATTGTAGACCTTCTGCGGGCCAGGCAGCATGGCCGCGAGGAAGGCACACTCGCGGGGGGAGAGGTCTTCGGCCGGTTTATCGAAATAGTAGCGGGCACCATGCCCGATGCCGTGCACCATAGGCCCGAGTTCCACGACGTTCAGGTAGAGCTCGAGGATCCGTGCCTTGCTCAGTTCCTGCTCCATCCTCTTGGCGAGGTAGACCTCCTCTATCTTGCGGGTGAGGGTCTTCTTTCGGGAGAGGAAGAGGTTCTTTGCCGTCTGCTGGGTGATGGTCGAGGCACCGCGGGCAAAGCGCTTCTTCTCCAGGTCGTACTTGAGGGCCTCCTTCATCGCCTTTACGTCGATTCCCTCGTGCTCGTAGAAATTGGCATCCTCGGCAACGATCACCGCCCACTTCATCTCGGGGGGCATCATCTGCACAGGGACCCAGCTGGGGTTGTCGGGCCCGACGACGAACGGGTGGAACTTGCCCTGCCAGTCCTTCACCTGGATGGTCAGGTTCATCTTCCGGTCGGCCAGCGCCGACACCGAAGGAAGACGCCAGAGTCCGATAACGATCCAACAGAGGTAGAGCAAGGCCGCACCGGCGATGATCGCCCCCAGCCATTTGATAATCTTCATGGTGACCTCGCACACTTAGATGACCCGCCTACAATACCAGAAAGTCATCCATGAAAGGAAAAACTTCGCCATTCTATCTACCTGACGTCGCATGCCGGGCATCCAGACAAAGCTCTTTGACTGTGTGGAAAGGCCTTTTCCCCTCTTACCTTCGCCACAAGCGTGCAAACGTCTGCTAAAGTTTTGTCACTGCCAGCCGATCTTATTTGAAAACACTGATGTTGCACGCCTGCTATGCCATGTGCAGGGGTCTCGCCTCAGGAGCTTCGCCCAAAGGAGCCAAGGTGATGAACGCGTTGACACATCTTTATCTCTGTCTGAGTATCAAAACCCGCCTCATCCTTCTCTGCTTCTGCTACAGCGTCTGTATCGCCGCCGCCACCGTGGCCGGGACCTTCGAATCCCGGCTTTTGCAGGTCGGCATCACCACCCTCTTCATCGTGCTGGGCGCCGTTTTCGGCTGGATCAACATCTGGGCCGTCACCAACGCCATCGGACGCACCATCGGCCACCTGCAAACCATCGCGGCAGGAGATCTCAGCGAGGAGATCGTCGTCAAGCGCAACAACGAGATCAGCAAGATCCTGGTTGCCATGAGGAACATGGTGTCGGAACTGACCGGCGTGCTCTGCCAAATTCACGAAGCAAGCCTGCAGATGGAACAGTCCTCGTTCCAGATCGCCGAGATCTCCCACGAGATATCCGAGTCGAGCGCGTCCCAGCAGCTCAGGGCGCAGGACGTTTCCTCTGCGACCGGCGAGGTGCGGATGATCTCCGAGTCGGTGCGTTCCCTGTCCGAGTCGATGCGGGAAGACGCGCAGCAGACCGAGCAGGAGGCCGAAAAGGGGCTCGTGGCGACCCGGGAAAGCATCGAGCAGATGCGCCTGACCGTGGAAGAGGTGATGCTCGCCTCGCAGGAAAGCGCGGGGCTCCACCAGGTGGCCGAACAGATCCACCGCATCATCGAGAGCATCAGCGACATCGCGGACCAGACCAACCTGCTGGCGCTGAACGCGGCAATCGAGGCGGCACGGGCCGGGGAACAGGGGAGAGGCTTCGCGGTCGTCGCGGACGAGGTGCGCAACCTGGCCTCCCGCACCGCCCGCGAGACCCAGGAGATCACCGGAATCATCACCGAGCTCACCGGCCAGGTGGGGCGCACCGTCTCCACCATGGACCGGATCGTCACCCGGGTGCGCGAAGGCGAGAGCAACTCCGAGCGCACCGCGCAGATCATCGAAACCATGGTCGCCGCGGTCCGCGCATCCAGTTCCGCCAGCCAGCGCATCTCCGAGGCGAGCCGCTCCCAGATGGACCATCTGCAGGGCCTGCAGCAAAGCCAGGATTCCCTCTTCTTCACCATCACCGACAACGGGGCCAAGGTCGGGGTGACCGCAACCATCAGCGACGACCTGAACCAGGTCACCAAGGAGTTCAACCGGCTTTTGGACCGCTTCACCTTCCAGGCGGAAACGGTGATCAAGGCAAACGACCACGAGAAACGCGGCCACCCCAGGGCACGAAACGGTCTGCTGGTCCAGGTGCAGCAGGCGGGGGAGCAACTGCCTCTCAAGGGGATCACGTCAGATTTCAGCCTGACCGGGATGCAGCTCAGGCTGTCGGGAGGCGCCAAATTGCAGGAGGGAGGTCGGGTGGAGCTGGAGATCATGCCCCCCAGCGACTCACTGGAACATTACAAGGACCAGGCCCCGATCAAGCTGCCGGCCCGCGTCGTCTGGAGCCAGCAGGAAAAGGGAGGGTCGCGCTGCGGTCTGCAATTCGGGGAACTTTCCGCAACGCAGCTGCGCGACATCGAAGCCTGCTTCGCGCACTTCAAAAAGAACCCGCGCTACCACTAGCACGCCGCCTCCCTCAGGTTGCTACCAATGCAGCGCGAGGCCCGCTTGGGGCTCCGCACTGCAGGTACGGTCGCGGCCCGCTACCTGCCAACCAGGTGCAGGCGGATGTTTTCCGTCACCTGTTGTGCGGCCAGCGGGCGCCCCGATTGTTCCAGGACCACCATCAGCTGGATCTGCAACCGCCTGGCCTTCTCCAACAGCTCCTGTCGCTCCGCCGGTTCCGCATGGCCGGCAGAGTCGTGCAAAGCGATTATTTCCTTGAAAAGTTGCACCTCCATCGGCTCGTTGCCGACGATGGCAACCGCTTCCCCGGCAGTCTGGTCCGACTGGTCCGGTTCGCGGTTCTGCCATTCCTTGATGCGTGCCTCTGCGAGCAGGTCGAATATCCCCATACAGCCTCCCCGGGCTCAATCATGCCCTTGAACTACGCCAGCCGCTGACCAGGCTGGCGACATAACACCCCATCGGGGACCGCGTCCTCCCGGGCGGGCTCACCGATGCGATGCTAAGCGCCCCCCGAAATCGTAGCGATCTTCCGAGCAGCTCATTGGTATCACCATCGATAACCACTGGCAATTATTTTCAGCCGCAAGGTCATGCCTGCCAGTATCTTGCGCTGCACCTCGCTGGCGATCAATCACTCTTCACGTAGCTACCATTCCGTCACTCGTTGGGCCACGGCGTTCCCGTCTCTTCTGCATCAGGTATCTACCCCAAGCATTTCAGCCGTTAACTTGTGTGCCAATTGTCAGAAGCACACTACCCGGGGCTTATTCCGCTGCAAGCTGCCTGGTTAATCCGCCGGGATCGATATGTAAGTTATTATCAGACGGGTGCACGAAGGTGGACGTCCCGGTTCCGACATCATTTGGGTATTCCCCGCCTCCGCACCGGAGGCCCTTTACAGCACCCGGTCCGCGTAGTACTGCTCCAGCCGGGCGATGAGCCGCCCGGGGTCCGGATCCATCGCCTGGCGCTCAGCTGAGGCGAAATAGGCCTTGTCCTGCTCTTCCCAGCTCGCATCCCCTTCATAGCTCTGTACCCAGATAAACTGGTTGGTTGCCTCGACGGTCCAGGCAGCCACGATCCTGAACCCGAGTTTCTCCCTCAGCGGGCGGATCTTCTCGTTCCATTCCATGAAAAACTGTGTCAGCTGCCCCTTGTTGATGGTGTAGATCCTGACCTGCTCGCGCATTGGCCCCCCCCTTTAGTGAAATCCCGTGTCTCGAACCGACCGGAACAAGGGCCCGGTACCGATCCTGAATCTAGCCGCTGCCGGTTCGCCCTACCACTACAGCGCTCCTTCCTGCCTCAAAGAGATTTCAACTATTACTACCAGTAACATGATATTATTGTCCCAGCAGATCACTTCATGCCAAAGGATTGTAACTGGCCGGAGCTTGGAAGCAAACTTTTTAGAAACGATCAACCGGCATTGAAACGTAAGAGGGAACGAGGGTCGGTCATGAGAGCCGGAAGACCCCTCAGCAGTATCAAAGGTACCCGCACTTTCGCACCGCACTGGCACGAACTCCACGAGACCTATCCCCGAAGCGCCGTTTTCCTGGCTGTTGCCATCACCATCTTCCTCCTGATCGACATCTCGCTCGGCTACCGACACATCCGGTTCGTCCACGAACAGGCAGCGCTTACCACAGCCATGGTCCGTGCAGAAATCCAGCGCACAGAGGCACAGGCTGCGGCAGAGCGTAGCCTGGTCGTCGCCCGCATGCATCTGGCGCGCCGCGAGGCTCTCATGGACATGGCGCCGCATCTGAGTGTGGACCGCGGCAAAGGGATCATGTACCTGCAGCGCGACCGGGCCGTACTGCGCGAGATGCCGTTCAGCCTGGGGCCGACGGCAGCCCTGCCGGATTCCGCGTTCTTAGCGCCGCCGCGGGGCCGCCACACGGTACGCGAGGTGGTGGACGCCAGCTACCGCTTCCAAGTGCCGGAGTCGGTCTTCCTTCAGCTGGGTGAACCGGTGCCGGCCGACAGGACCGTGACCGGCGCCCTCGGCCCGTTGGCCATCGTCCTGGACGGCGGCGCGGTGATCCACACCCGGCCGGAGTCGGGCCCGTTCAACGACGCACGCTACCTGCTGCCTGGCGCCTTGCGCGTGGAAAAGGCAGATCTTTTGGCGATCAAGGAGACCCTGCACCCGGGAATGAGGGTGTACTTCTACTGACATGACAACCTACGCGCTACGACATCCGCAACTGTTCTCCTGCCCTTCGGCAAGCTTCCTGCGCCAGGGAGGCGGCTGGTATCTCAGCCTGCTCGTAAGTCTTGCGGCGCTCGGCGCGCTGCTTTGCGCCGACAACGCGGTACTGAGCGCCCGGCACGACCTGGCGCTCCTTGCGCTGGGGAACCGCTTCGACGAACTGGACAGCGCGCGCCGCAGCGAGGCGGCGGCGCGCCAGCTGCTGCGCGATGCCCAACCCGCTCCGCTTCCTGCCCCCTATCTGGTCGTCAGCATCGCGGACCGGCGCCTCTGGTACCGGCAGGGGGACACGGTGCTGATGGCCACCGACATAGCCACCGGCAGCGGCAAGACGCTCGTCAAGGAAAAGGGGACCAGCACCTGGAAGTTCGACACCCCGCGCGGCCGGCTGGCGGTGACCGGCAAGGAGGAAAACCCGGTCTGGGTTCCTCCCGATTGGTTCTACGTCGAGCACGCGCGCAAGAAAAAGCTGGCGCTGTTGCACCTGGAACGCGGCCGGTCGCTGGCCGTTTCCGACGGTTCGCTCATCACGGTGCTCGGGGACAACGTGGTCCGCAGCTACCCGAGCGGCCGCATTTCCGTCCTTAAGGCTTCGGACCAAAAGGACATCATCGTGAACGGCAGGGTGCTGATCCCTCCCCTGGGCACCAACCAGCGGCGCTTCGACAAGGTCCTGGGCACCCATCGGTTGAACCTGGGCGACGGCTACGCGCTGCACGGCACCAACCGGCCGGAAACGGTGGGACAGGCGATCAGCCACGGCTGCGTGCGCCTGCGTAACGAGGACATCGCAAAACTCTATCAGATGGTTCCGGTCGGCACGCGCGTCTATATCTACTGAAAGGAGAAACCTGCCGACCCGGGGGAGGTACAGATATGTACAAGCTGACCTGCCGCAGGGGATTTCTCAAATCGTCGCTCTATTTCGCCACCTCGCTGTTCTGCGTCAAGCCCGCACTCGCCAAGGTCTTCGACGGCCGGCCACGGGCGCCGGAAGGCAAGCTTTCGCTGCACAACCTGAACAGCGACGAGCGGCTCACCGTGACCTACCGTAACGAGCTTGGGGTCTACGACTCCGAGGCGCTCAAGGCCCTGAACTGGGCGCTGCGCTGTCACGCCAGCAACGAGACGACCAACATGGACTTGAGGGTGATCGAGTACCTGCACCGGCTGGACCAGGCGCTCGGCGGCGGCCACGAGATCCAGATCATCTCCGGGTACCGGTCCCCGACCTACAACCGCCATTTACGGACCTCCTCCCAGGGCGTGGCCAAGCACAGCCTGCACATGAAGGGGAAGGCGATAGATTTCGCCATCGCCGGCATCGGGCTCGACACCATCAGGCGCACGGCCAAGAACTTCGCCATGGGCGGCGTCGGGTATTACCCCAAGCCGGGTTTCGTCCACATCGACTCCGGTCCGTTCCGGACCTGGTAGCTGGCCACGATGATGCCGCGCGTTGTCCTCCCCTTTGCTGCTCGCGGCGCTTTCAGGGGCGCCCTTCCTGCCTGCCTTCCCGCTGAAACTTGCCCGCAAGGTATGTTAGAATCTACCAATATTACACACTCAGGCGGGCCGGACGCTTGGCGCCCGTGCAGCCGCAACGCCCTAAAGGAGGCGGAAATGAGCACATTAAAAGTCGGAAAGATCGCCGAATTGCAGGATGGATTTAACGGAGCCATCGTTTTGCCGGGTGATGCAGCCTACGACGCGACACGCAGAATCTGGAACGCCATGATCGACAAACACCCCGCGCTTATCGCCCGCTGCGCCGCCCCCTCGGATGTCGTGCGCAGCGTCGTGTTCGCCCGCGAGAACCGGCTCGCCCTCGCCGTGCGCGGCGGCGGTCACAACATCGCGGGCAACGCCATGTGCGACGACGGCCTGGTCGTCGACCTCTCGCGGATGCGGGCGCCGCGCGTCGACGTCGCCAGACGCCGCATCACCGTAGAGGGGGGAGCCACGCTCGCCGATCTCGATGCCGCCTGCCAGGCCCACGGCCTCGCCACGCCAGTCGGCATCAACTCGACCACCGGCATCGCAGGATTGACACTGGGCGGGGGCTTCGGCTGGCTCAGCCGCAAATTCGGCATGACCATCGACAACCTGGAGTCCGCCCAGGTGGTGACCGCAACCGGCCAGCTGCTGCGGGCCGACGCGACCGAACACCCGGAGCTATTCTGGGCCTTGCGTGGGGGAGGCGGCAACTTCGGCGTGGTGACGGACTTCGAGTTCCGGCTGCACCCGGTGGGCCCCGACCTTTTGAGCGGGCTGATCGTCTACCCGGCCTCCCAGGCGAAAAGCGTGCTCGAACAGTACCGGGAGTTCGCAGAGCAGGCACCGGACGAGCTTTCGGTCTGGGTCATCATGCGCCAGGCGCCTCCGCTCCCCTTTCTCCCGGAGAGCGTTCACGGCAGGGAGATCGTCGCACTGGCGCTCCTCTACGCGGGGGATCCGAAACAGGGCGAGCCGCTCATTGAACCGCTACGCAGCTTCGGCACCCCTTTGGGCGAGCACGTCGGCGTGCAGCCCTATCTCGCCTGGCAGCAGGCGTTCGATCCCCTGCTCACCCCGGGCTTTCGGAACTACTGGAAATCCCACAACTTCACCAAGCTCCGGGACGGGCTCTTCGACGTGGCGATCGAGCACCTCGGCACGCTCCCTTCGCCCCAGTGCGAGATCTTCATCGGTGCGCTCGGCGGGGCCACCGCACGTCCCGCCTCCGATGCGATGGCCTACGCCCACCGCGAGGTCAGGTTCGTCATGAACGTCCACGGCCGCTGGGAACATGCTTCCGACGATGGCCGCTGCATCGGATGGGCACGCGAGCTGTTCCAGGCGGCGAGCCCCTTTGCCAGCGCCGGCGTCTACGTGAATTTCCTCTCCGTCGACGAGGGAGACCGGGTCCCCTCGGCCTACGGCCCGAACTACGACCGGCTGGTTCGGGTGAAGCGCAGCTACGATCCGGAGAACATCTTCCGGTTGAATCAGAACATCGACCCGGCCTGATCCCGGCCTGCACCGGATGACAGCTGGAACCGATAAAGGAGACCATCATGTCAGCACGTATCGACTTTGCCAAAGTCGCCCCGGGTGTCGTTCACGCGATGCTCGGTTTGGAACGGTACCTTCAGGAATGCGGATTGGATAGCAAACTGCTCGACCTGGTCAAGATGCGCGCCTCCCAGATAAACGGCTGCGCCTACTGCCTCGACATGCACTCGAAAGACGCGCGCGCCGCCGGCGAAACCGAGCAGCGGCTCTACCTGCTCGACGCCTGGCGCGAGGCGCCCTGCTACAGCGAACGGGAGCGGGCCGCCCTGGCCTGGACCGAGGCCCTGACCGCCATTACCGAGGGGCACGCCTCCGACGAGGTGTACGCCGAAGCCCGCGAGCGTTTCAGTGCCAAGGAACTGGCCGACCTCTCTCTGGCAATCGTGGCAATCAACGGCTGGAACCGTCTTTCGGTCGGTTTCCGCCCGGAGGTGGGCGGCTACCAGCCGGCTATGAGGAAGTAACCGGGGAGTCTCGGGGTTCACGCTCGCAGCACTGTCACGGAAGTTTATACGGATCGTGGCATCGTCGTAACAGCCCTCGTATAAGGTGGGAATGTGCAGCACCATTCTTGGAAGACGGGGAGTTATACCATGGCATACGTGGTTATCATGATCGGAAGTCTGTATCTCATCGCCGTTGTGGCACAGATGCTGGGGTGCGCTGCAGCCCTCAGGAACGCAGACGCCAATGTCGTCTACCGGCCGGGCCACCTGAAGGCCGGTTTGCTGGAAACTACCGAAAACGGCAGGTAGTTGGAAGCTGCAACTAAAGCAGAAGAAGGGGGCAGCCCCGGCGGCACAGGCACCATGTCCTGCTGCCGCGGGGCTGCCCCCTTTGTTAGTCCTGCTCCGTTCCCCGGGTCAGCCTGCGATCTTCCTCACCCAGGCCGCGTAGCGGTCCATCCACTCCTGCAGGAATTTCCTGGTCCCCTCGCTGGCGAAATTTCCGCTTGCGTCGAAGAACCCCTCTCGCACGCAGACATAGGCCTCCGGTTGACCAAGGGTCGGCACGTCCAGGTAGGCGAGCACCGTGCGTAAGTGCTGCTGAGCCACGGCCGTTCCGATGGTGCCGATGGACGCGCCGATGACGCCTGCCGGCTTGCCCGCCCAGGCGTTTTGTCCATAGGGGCGCGACGCGTTGTCGAGCGCGTTCTTCAGTACGCCCGGCATCGAGCGGTTGTATTCCGGCGTAACGAAAAGTAGGGCGTTGGCAGCCGAGATTTCGGCTTTGATCCGTTTGACCGAATCGGCAGGGTTATCGTCGTTGTCCTGGTTGTAGAGAGGCAGGTCGCCTATCTCCAGATATTTGAATGAGAACTCGGGCGGGGCGAGCTTCTCCAGGGCATGGGCGAGTTTGCGGTTGATCGAGTCCTGGCGTAAGCTGCCTGCAACTACGGCAATGGTACATTGAGCCATGATAGAGTCCTTTCTGAATAAGGTTGGCCAAAAGTGGCTACCACAACTGTAGCGCCCAGTCCCAGTGACGTCAAATCAGGGGAAGTATCATCCTCAGAGTGAGTACGGCAGTAAGGACAACCATGTCGGCAGCGGGTACTATCCTGGGTCGGCGTCCGGGGGTAGTGTTGAAAAGGACCAAGCAACTTTCAAAGAGCTGCCTGGCCCTTTTTTTTACCATATGTTCGATTACAGATAGGCCGTACGTCTTCAGTCAGTCCAGCTACCTCGCCTATTTCAGCTTAGCTGCCAGCACATCAACCTTCTCGATTTTTGGCGGTTCGGCAAGGAGCAGGGAAGCCTTCTGCATCAGCGCCTGGGCGATGCGGCCGTCCAGGTGCGCCTGCCGGCCCGATTCGTCGGCGAAGACATCGAAAATGCCAAAGGTGGACGGGCCCAGCCGGATGGCGAACCAGGCAGTCGTCCCCGGTTCCTGCTCCGCAAGCGGCAGTCCGCCGCGCAGAAAGCCCGCCAGCTCCTCTTCCATCCCCGGCTTAGCCTGAAGCTTTACAAACAAACCCAGCTTTACCATGATCTGCCTCCTAAACGTCTGCAGTAGTAGTGTGTGAGGTCTTGAGCTCATTATAGCGCTAACGGCTGTGCCTGACCCCCCACATCTCAGCTGCCCCGACAGACGGTTAATTTAGCAAATCGAGGATATCACTCCTTTTCCAAAGATTCGGCGATGCCCGGCTCGTACTTTTCCGTTCCCAAGGGAAAATCCATGGTTTTCGCCAGATCTACCGCCGCCCTTTCGGCCAGCAACGCTTCCTCCGCATCGACCTCGACAGATATCGTACTGGTCGAAATCCTGGTTACCGACACCTTCCATTTCATGTCGTACCTCCTCAGTTGTGGCCGCCCTTCAAGGCCGGGCAGCCTCCGAAAACGAACGCGATGCGCACGGGTCGCCCGCGCGGTCGGTCCTGGCATGCTGGGGATAGAGTGCCACACAATCGTCGCATGGCAATCGAAGGAAGCCGCCCAACGCCCCGGGCTTGTGGGCTTCGGTGCGGGATTTCTACTCGTCGGGCAGCATTCTGAGATCGTCGTCTTAGCCCCCGCCAAGCAATAATTGCTTGCCCCCATCGATGCCTTTCTGCTAAACATAGCAGCTTCGCAGCGGGCCGGGTTAACGGCAGCGTTCTCCTTCGGTCACCTAGAGCCGGGGGAATCGAGCACCGGCGGGTCGATACATATCGAGGTTGGTTCCCTTTACAAGGGCGGGTCCTGGCACCCGCCCTTGCTGTTTTTTTCAGGAGCTGTTTACACATGCGCACGGTCTTCGGCATCGATTTTGGCACCACCAATTCCGCCCTCTCCATCCACAGAAACAACCAGCTCGAGGTTGTGAATCTCGGCGAACTCACCGCAGGGAGCGCTCTCATGCGCTCGGTCCTCTATTTCACGGAGGACCAGGAAGTCTTCGCGGGGCAGGAGGCGATCAGCCACTACATCAACGAGGGCGCCGCTGGCCGGTTCATGCAGTCGATCAAAACCTTCCTGCCCAACAGCAGCTTTGAAAGCACCGAGGTCTTCGGCAAGAAATACGGCATCGAGGACCTCGTCTCCATCCTCCTCAAAAAGATCAAGCTGAAGGGCGAGGAACACGTCGGCTACCCGGTAGACAGCGTCGTCCTCGGGCGCCCGGTGCTCTTTTCCGAGCACCCGGAGAAGGACGCCCTGGCCCAGAAACGGCTGGAGCAGGCAGCGCGCAGGGCGGGATTCCAGCACATCTTTTTCCAGTTGGAGCCGGTGGCAGCCGCGCTCTCGTTCGAAGAGTCTCTCCCGGCAGGCCAGGAACAGCTGGTATTCATAGGCGACTTCGGCGGCGGCACCTCCGACTTCACCGTCATCAAGGTGCGCGGGGGAGCGTTCGAACGATCGGACCGGCGTAGCGATGTCCTGTCGCTGGGCGGCGTTTATACCGCGGGGGACAAGTTCGATTCGCAGATCATGTGGGAAAAGATAGCCAAGTATTTCGGCCGGGGCGTCAGGTACCGGGGGATGGGCAAGGAAGAGCTGTTCGATATCCCGCTCAGCATCATCTACACCCTGTGCCAGTGGCACCGGATCCCCCTTTTGAGGGCCAGGAAGACCCGGGAGCAGATCCGGCTCATAAAAAATGCCGCCACCGACCGGCAGGCCATCGAAAACCTTGAGCACCTGATCAGCGACAACTACGGGTTCTTCCTGTTCCAGGCCATAGAAAAAGCGAAGTGCGAGCTGTCCGACCGAAGCCTTGCCGAGATCTGCTTCAAAGAGCGTGAGCTGTCCATTGCCGAACCGATCACCCGGGAGGAGTTCGAGGAGATCAACCGCGAAAATCTTGCCCAAATCGCCCGCTGCATCGACGACGTGGTCGCGAAATCAGGGATATCACACGCCAAGATCGACACCGTATTCCTCACCGGCGGAACGTCGCGCATCCCGGCGATCCGGCAGCTCTTCGCTGAGCGTTTCGGTGCCGACAAGCTGGCGCAGCGCGACGCCTTTACCAGCGTGGTCCACGGATTGGGCGCCAGCGTTCCGCTCTTCGTCTGAAGCAGTTTCAGAGATCGGCCGGCAATCGCCGGGCTCCCCATGTTGCCAAAAGCTTGTCCCCCCTCCCCCCTCGGTTGCGACCTTCGGCGGGCCTTCCATTCCTTAGTTGCATCCGGCATGAGAAAGCTGGAAAATCAAGTTGAAGCGGCAGTATAATAAAAGCATGCAATGCTTTTTCGCAACTAGCCATTGGCTTAGGTGGAGGTGTATCAAAAGTCAAGCAGTATTTATCAGCGCCAGCTACAGCAAGATCCAGTATCATTCCAATCAATACTCGGATCAAAGCTAACGGAGGCTCAACATGGCAAAAGAACTATTGAAAAACAAAGAATATGACCTGGTCAGCGTCGTTTACAACTCATCTCAAGCAGCGGAAACCTGCGAACAGTTCCTGCAAGACTGCGAAGGAGATCAGGAAGTTGAACGTTACTTCAACCAGGTGATCAACATCAATTCGGAACTGGTGCAGCAAGGGAAACAACTGTTGAAAAGCCGTCTTAGCTAGTCCGCGCCCTCGAAGTTAAAAGCTCCAGGGGAAGTCAGGACCAATCTGTAGGGAAAGGGGACAGGCAAAACGCCTGCCCCCTTTTCTTCTTCTTTGGATAACGAAGCGCCGACTGCACCGCCCCAGTCAGCGGCCGGCTCTTTTTCATCCTGAGCTTCTTCGGGGCCGGGAAAAGAGAAAAATAGGGCCGGGGCCATACTCCCCGCACTTTTCCTCTCAAGATCAAGGGTTTTTGCCGATAAGGTTGAATGAGCGACTTGGTGCGCCCGCAGCTCTAACAGCATCACACGCGGACGGTCAGCCGCAGGCGCTTTCCGCCAATACCACCCGTGGAGAACTACCGTGGAAACATCTAAAAAATACTCAGTCTTGGTCGCGGATGACAACGGTTTGATACGCCACATCGTCTGCGATCTGCTCAGAGAGATGGGCTTCGAGGTGTCCGAAGCCGAGGACGGCAGGCAGGCGTTCGAGCTGTACCGTTCCACTTCGTTTCACATCGTCATCACCGACTGGGTGATGCCGAACATGACCGGGTTGGAGCTGTGCAAAGCTATCCGCGAAGACAGCAGCAAGCCCGCCTACTCCGGGTATACCTACATCCTCATGCTCACCTCTCAGGACAGCAAAAACGATACGATTGCGGCCCTGGATGCCGGAGCGGACGAATACCTGATAAAGCCGGTCCATAAGCCCGAGCTGCAGGCCAGGATCAGGACCGCCATGCGGATCATCGAACTGGAAGCGATCAGGGAAGCCCATTTCGAGCAGGTACAGCAGGCGTCCCTGGTCGACGTACTTACTGGGGTTCACAACAGGAAGTTCATGGAAGACCGATTGCCCTTGGAGGTCAAGCGGGCCAACCGCTATCAGCGCCCCTTGTCGGTCATGATGATCGGGTTCAACGATATCGAGAAGTTCAGGAAGGATCACGGCATATTCGTAACGGAGAAGATGCTGCAGGCGGTCGCAAACCTGTTGAGGGAATCGATCCGTCTGGAGGTCGACTGGGTGGCGCGCTGGAACGACTACCAGTTCCTGGTGCTGCTCCCGGAAACCGATGTGAACGACGCCTCGTCCGTGGCAAAGCGCCTAAAGCTCAGGATGAACCAGCTCACGGTAGAGGTGAACGAGGCAACCTTCAAGACCACCGCCATGTACGGGATCGTCGGGTTTATCGGCGACCAGAGCAAAAAGGAGCTGAGCGTCAGCCGGCTCTTGGAATTCGCGCAGCAGGCCCTGGAGAAGGCCGACCCCGAAAGCCTGATCGGTGGCATCAAGCTCGGCTGAGAGCGGGTTCCCGGTTCGAATTACCTTCCAGCACCCGGTGCCGCAACCAAAGCAAGCTAAGGTCGGATGGATCTTCCCGGCTCACTGCACGGCTTCGACGGGCGACACCTCGACTTCCAGCAACTCCTTGCCCCGGATCAGCGCAAGTCGCAGGGGTCGACCGATCGGGTGCTCGGCAAGAATATGGTGGATGACATCCACGTTCTCCGCGGCGCGCCCGCCGATGGTGACGATCAGGTCGCGCTCCTTCAACCCGGCTGCGTACGCCGGCCCTTTGGCATCTACCGCCACCACATCCACACCGAAACGATTTTGCAGATGAAAGTACCTGGCAAGCTGCCGGTTCAAGGGAATCTGCTGTGCAGCAAAGCCGAGGAAACCCCGGCGCACCCGCCCCTGGGTCAACAACTGGGACACCACCCATCTGGCGGTGTTGGCCGGGACGGAAAAGCCTATCCCCTGGGCCATGCCGATGATGGCAGTGTTGATGCCGACCACCCTCCCTCGCGAATCTACCAGCGGTCCGCCCGAGTTTCCCGGGTTGAGCGGCGCCGTATGCTGCACGATGTCCTCAATCAGCCTTCCGTCGACACTGCGCAACGCCCGTCCCAATGCGCTCACCACCCCGGTTGAAACGGTGGACTGGAAACCGAAGGGATTGCCGATGGCGATCACCAACTGGCCCGCCTGCAGCTTGGACGAATCCCCCAAGGTTGCATACGGGAGACTGGAACTGTTGGCGCGCAGGACGGCCAGGTCGGTGGCAGGGTCGGTTCCCACGAGCGACGCCTCGTAGACGGTCCCGTCCTGAACCGTCACCGACATCTCCTGCGCGGCGTGCACCACGTGGTTGTTGGTGAGCACGTACCCGTCCGGTGCAACGATGATCCCCGATCCGCTTCCCGCCAGTTCCGGAGCAGATTTACCGTTTCTTTGCCTGACAGTGATCCCGACGACCGCGGGCCCGACCGCGGCAACCACCGCGATGACCGCCCGCGAGTAGGCGTCCAGAAGTTCGACTTCGGAGGTGTCCTCAGATTTGATTCGGCAACTGCCGTTCTCAGGCGAGTCCGGCAACTGCGACGCTATATGCTGTAAAGCCTTGCGGCACGAGTCATCCATGATTTCCTCCCTGCAGCATCCATACGACGCGCATCCAGCAAGATAATCACGGTGCAGAGGAAATGCAATAGTGGCAGGGGCGTGCAGCCTGAAGGCGGCTGGCGATTGCAGAGTTACTGGGGGACAATATGCAAATGGGGAAAGCGAGAACGCTTTCCCCATTTGCTATTGTGGCTACGAAATAAGCCCGATCGGCTCCTGAACTCCCCCGGCTACGCCCCCAGTTGATACGGCGGGTCGGGGTAGTATTCCAGCAGATGCTGCACTTCACGGGCGTGCTCCGGACCATGAAGCTGACCTGCCAGCCACAGTGCCATGTCGATGCCAGCGCTTACACCGGCAGTCGTTACGAGCTTGCCGTCAACCACATAGCGCCGATCCTCAAGAACCGTTGCCTCACCCTGGTTCCGCAGCGCCTCAATGGCCGACCAGTGGGTGGTGACCTGGCATCCTTTGGCCGGCCCGGCAGCGATCAGAATCGCGGTACCGGTACATACTCCGGTGGTCCAGGTGCTGTGTTTGGCCGCCTTGTTCACCCACTCCAGGAGCGCACCGTTCGTTACCTGGGGAGACGTGTCGGCAGTCCCCGGCACCACGACGATGTCCGGCAGCGGCGCGCTGTCGAAATCGTGGTCGGGAAGAACCCGAAGCCCGCCGAAGCAGGTGACCGGCTCCTTCGATTGGGCGACGGTGTAGAGGAGGTCGTCCGACTGGGCCAGGAATTTTGAAGCGAACAGTACATCTTTGGGACCGATGAAATCGAGCTCGGCCACTCCGTCGTAGATGAGAAACGCTATCTTTAAAGCCATGGAAGGGATTCTCCTTGTTGGTCGGGCCCGGCGCTTCTAAACCGGTCCCGGTATTCCTGGGGGGTAATCCCCAGGTGCCGTTGGAACGCCCGTCGCAACTGTTCGCAACCGGTGAAGCCGCACTCCCGGGCGGCGGCTTCGAGCGACAAGCCGGTTGATTCCAGCATTCTGACGGCATGTTCCAAACGAATCTTTTCGAGAAACAGGGCGGGCGAGACGCCAGTCTCCGCCAGAAATATCCTGGCGAAGCTGCGCAGACTCATAGCCGCCTGCGCCGCCAGTTCCTCGACGGTCAGGGCCTCGCGATAATGTTCGGCCAGCCAGGCCAGAAGCGGCGACAGCCGTTTGCCTTGAACCGTCTGGGCCTGCAAAACCGTGCTGAACTGGGACTGCCCTCCCGGGCGCTTGAGGAAGAGCACAAGCATGCGGGCCACGGACAGGGCTACCGACCGCCCGAGGTCTTCCTCCACCAGGGCGAGGGCGAGGTCCATCCCCGCAGTAACCCCGGCGGAGGTGTAGACGTGCCCATCCCGCACATAGATGGCATCCGGGTCGACCCGAACCTTCGGAAAGCTTCGCTGCAACCGCTCGGCCTCCCGCCAGTGCGTGGTGGCACGACGCTCGTTCAGAAGGCCGGCCTCGGCAAGGGCGAAGGCGCCGGTGCATACGGAACCGATACGACGAGTTCGGCCGGCCATCACACGCAGCCACTCCAGGAATTCCACATTACCCGTCAAAGGGGCCACGTCAGGTCCGCCAACGACGAGGAGCGTGTCTGGAATCTCCTTGAAGTCCCGCCAGGAGGCGTCGGCTACCAGCGCAAGGCCCGATGCCGTGCGGAAAGGCCCAGGCTGGTCGGCCAGCAGTACCACCCGATAGCGCGCCTCATTCCGGTCTCCCCTAAGTTCCGATGCCACAGCGAAGACCTCGTATGGCCCCGTAACATCCAACGCCGCGGCACCCTCAAAACCGACCAGAGCTGTCAGACGGCAGCTGTTTTCATCCGTTCCTCGTTTCATGGCGCCATCCTCCCACATCTCAATTAATGGCACAATGTCAAAGGTGCTGCAATTTCGGCCAAAGTTTATCTTCTCGGGGGCGTGCTGAAACCGATGCAGGCAGAGATGGCCAAAGGGGCTGAAGAGTTGTAATGAATGGGTTTAAAGGCTCCGAAGTCCAACTTTTGCGCAGGAATGGCTATCTATTATGGCCATTGAGGTGTACAGTTAGATATTGGATGCCTCATATTTGCAAAGTCATATCCGAGCAGCGCCCCGGCAGGCTAAATCTCTCCGTCCACTAGTTCAACACTCGATACTCCGTAAAGAAGCAAAATTAATTCGCGGCTAGAAGCAGGAGAAGGCCAGTCGGGCCAGACCCGCAGGTATCATACAAGGGGATAAGAAATGATTGTCAAACGCGGTAGTGTGGTGAGTCATGCAGTAGCCCAGGAATGGGGCATCGGCAAGGTAATCGAAGTCAACGATGTGCGGGCAACGATTCTGTTCAACGACGGCATGACCCGTAAAATCACCTGTTCCCATTATACCGATCTTCAGCCAGCCGACCCGGCAGCGTACCTGCCCCCTGCAGAAAAACTCCCGGTAGTAAAGGTGGCAAAGGTAGCAAAAGCAAAAGTGGCGAAGGTAGCGGCTGTCCGTTCTGCAGCACCCAAGAAATCCAAAAAGTTGGAAGAAACCGTCGTCTAACCGCCCCCCTATAGACTCTCCCGGGTTTCGCCGGGCTATTTGGCTGTTGGTTTTTGTGGAGCATTCAGGTTACCTTTCCCGGTGCAGTGCTACCGGAGTCGGGCCAACCTGCGTCCGGGGGAACCGGTTCGTCCGAGCCATCCCAAAGGTGTTATTTTTCGAGGCGAGGAACCATGGCAGCAGGTAACAGGCCCGCAGCAAAACATCAACCGAAAGGGCTTACCGTCTTGTACGAGGATGACGCGGTTATCGTGATCGAAAAGCCGTGCGGGCTGTTGACCATGGGAACGGACCGGGATAAGTCGCGAACGGTCCATGCCATTCTCAACGACTACGTCCGCAGAGGAAACCCACGCTCCCGCAACCGGGTCTACATCGTCCACCGTCTGGACCGGGACACCTCGGGTATTCTGATTCTCGCCAAAAGCGAACCGGCAAAGATCTTTCTGCAGGGGCACTGGCAGGAAACCGAAAAGCGCTACCTCACCGTAGTAACCGGCTCGGTATCGCCCAAGACCGACACCATCACCAGCTATCTTGCCGAAAACACCGCCTTCAACGTTTATTCCACTCCTGATCCGTCTCTGGGGCGACTCTCTTCCACCGAGTACACGGTACTGAAAGAGGTCAAGGGACTAAGCCTTTTGGACATCAAGCTGCTGAGCGGCCGCAAGCACCAGATACGCGTGCACCTGTCGGAAAAGGGGCACCCGGTCGTCGGCGACAAGAAGTACGGCAAGGCCAGCGACGGCTACGGCACCCTGGCTCTCCACGCCAGGTCGCTTTCCTTCACCCATCCCGTAAGCGGCGAGCGCCTCACCTTCGCCACCGGCATACCTGAGTTCTTCACCCGCCTCGTCGGTAAGTTCACTATCTAATTCCGCAAATCAGCTCGCCTTTTCCACCCCAATCAGCACTATTTAAAAAAAAGGAGGAGGATGGCATCACGCGTCCTCCGTATGGGTGATCAGCGACAATTAAACCTCCCGTTCGGCGACAATTGTTATTCCCGGGATTTTTTGGGGATTATAAACTCCGACCATCTCTTAGAGAAAGGATGGCGGATGGTCACCGATAACGGGTAAGGAGGTTATTCAAGCTGATGCAAACGGAAGCCACGCCGTACATTGCCGCTGCCAAGCCGGCATGGACAAATACGTGACCACGGGCAAACTGCCAAGCGAACTCAAGGCAGACCACACTTGGCGAACTCGACACGACCCCTTTGAAGCCCACTGGGAGGAAGTCCGCGGCAAGTTTGATCCATAAAAAAGGTGGGACCCGAAAGAAGGACCCACCCGACCAGCGCCGAGGAAGAATAGTGGATAGTTTAATACGAGAGGGTCGCCCTTTTTGGTGTCCTAAGCCCCCAATCCCTTGCAAAATGGCTGAATTGATTCAGGCGCTTTTACGACGTTTGCCATAGACGGCGAGGCCGAGGAAACCGGCGCCCAGCAGCATCATTGTCCCTGGTTCCGGAACTGGCGTTGTGGGTGCCTCTTGGAGGGAAAATTCGATCTGCTTCACCTCATTGAAAAATGTATCGGTAGATATCGTCACCGACTTCAGCCACTCGCCGTCATTAGAGACGATACCCATTCGTGGTAAGTTTGCATTTTGCGCAAGATCGGTAATATCAAAAACAAATGACTGGTTGAGCTGATCGACGGCCGTTATGGTGATTTTCCCAGTGCTAGAAAGCTGCCCCCTGAAGTCGAAATCACCGTACTTGTTGGTGTTGGTGGCGTCGTTGGTAAATACGAGAGAACTCAGGTTGCCATTCACGGCCTGAATGGTAGCCCAACCACTTCCTACCACGTCTACGGCGACATTAGGTGTGATATCGATCGTTGGACCCGTCTGACCACCCACGTGGCCAGTAAGTGAGGTCGCGTTCGAAGCCTGATCGAGGAAGAGCTGGGTTCCTATTGTCGGGCCATTTGATAAACCTGTTTCGAGGATAAATGTGGCATGAGCTAGGCTTGGTACAGTGAATGCTGCAAAGACCAGAAACATGAAGGCTGAACGCAGTTGCTTTTTCATTTGTCCTCTCCTTTTCGGATGTACTAAACAATAATAGAACACCTCCAAGGCTACTATTACATTGTCCATCTGCCGCTTTACTCCATAGTTGAACGTGTGAAGCCCAGACTAAGTACACAACCTGAACTCTTTGGCAGTACTGACGTTTGTTGCTGAATCGAACTTTTGCTAAAAACTTGAGATTCGATGAAACACCGTAAAGCCCTTCATTGTGTACCTCCATGTACCCTGTTTCTTGCCGCAATTGATGCAGCTTCATCGCAAAAAACCACTTATCTTTGATCACCCCCTCTCCTATCCGATTGATATTCACCATGAACCGGTCCGGCTTTCTCCCGCTGTACGGGACATCTCCTTGAGCCCGCCTACCGAAAAATCGATTTTCGGCAACTCGGGACCTTCACCAGGGGCACCCAAATTCCGGGTTTCCCCGGATTTGCCCGATTTCAAATAGCTACCCCCTTTCACATGGTTACGTTCAATTTGGATAGGGTCGAATTGACCCAGCACCCATCATTTACTACGCAAATTTGTCGTGCATTAAACTTACCAACCCCCCCCGCAAAGCATATCCCCCGGAAGGGGGATTTTGACGCGCATTTTACGTGGGCACTAATGAGTTGCGCCTACTGCGGGCGGGAATATACTTTTTGGCACCATGGTTGACCATATCCTTGAAATAATAAACAATCGGGCGATCCCTGGCCTATTGATTATCGATGCTGACTACAGACTCCTGTATGCGAACAGAGAGGCCCTGGAGATCACTTTCGGAAATGCAGGATTGCCTTCAGTTGGCCACAGCGAGAGCCCGCCGAATATTCCGGACAAGATACTCGGCCTCTGTGACCGGCTCAAGACAATGGAGCAGACGACCGAGCCGGCCCGTACCAACGTGCTGGGCTGTGAAATGCTCGATGCTACCAATCGAGGACCGTGCTCCTTGCGGGTCTTTTACCTGGCCAATCCTGCTGCAGATGAAAAACCTGAGCACATCATGGTGCTTATGGAGAGAATCGTTGAAAAGCATGAAGTGGACTTTGCGAAGGCGAAAGAGGCATATCACCTCTCGAAAAGGGAAGTCGAGATACTGCAGTGTATCTGCCAGGGATTAACTAATAAGGAAATTGCGGAGCAGAAGTTTATCAGCGAATATACCGTCAAAGATCATATAAAAAGCATCATGAAGAGCATGGGCGTCAATTCACGGAACGAGATTCTTGTCGCTCTCAGATAACTCGAACAGGAAACCGCCTAATCCCTCCTCGCATGCCTCGATCCACTTCACCTTTTTGATCCTCGCCGCTGGCTCCCTGATCATAAACCAATTGACATTACTGCCAGTTCTTATACGATGGCGCTGCTTATTCTCAGGGCGGGGTGAAAATCCCCACCGGCGGTATCCCAGGTTGCACTGGGGAGCCCGCGAGCCCGGCTTTCCTTTGCAGGAAAGCTGAGCAGATCTGGTGCGATGCCAGAGCCGACGGTTACAGTCCGGATGAAAGAGAATACGGCTGTCAGCACCCCGCCACAGGTTTCTCCTCTGTGCGAGGCTGCCCGCGCGCGTTGTGCGGCAGCTGCCCGTCTATTCGCCCTGATTCAGGTAAGCCACCAATCCCCTGGAGGTAGTGCCATGAATCAGAACCTTGTCAAAACGTTGGAAGCATCGTCAGTCCGGATGGAGAGAGCACTCGAGGCTCTGCGCAACGGTCACGGCATCCTGGTGACCGATGACAGCGACCGCGAGAACGAGGGCGACCTCATCTTTGCCGCAGAGAGCCTGACGTCTGCCCAAATGGCCCTGCTGATCCGCGAATGCAGCGGCATTGTCTGTCTGTGCCTGCCGGAAGCAAAGGTTCGCGCGCTCAAGCTGCCCATGATGGTCGAGAGCAACTCCAGCCGGTATCAGACCGCGTTCACTGTCTCCATCGAGGCCGCAGAAGGCGTGACCACCGGAGTTTCCGCCGCGGATCGGGTTACCACGGTCAAGGCCGCCATTGACAGAGACGCGAAACCCGAAGACCTCAGCCGTCCCGGCCACGTATTCCCCCTCTGTGCACGTCCCGGCGGAGTATTGGAGCGTCAGGGGCATACCGAGGCCACCGTCGACATGATGCGGTTGGCCGGGCTGCAGCCGTATGGCGTCCTTTGCGAGCTGACCAATGCGGACGGGACCATGGCGCAGCTCCCGGAAATCCTGTCGTTCTCCGAGCATCATGGGTTTCCCGTGGTGACGGTCGAGGATATCATCACCCATCGCCAGAAATCAGAACGAGCCGGAGCGGCGATCGGTATGGCTAAGAAGTGATTTCACTAAGGGCCGCCCTTGGCTCTCAATGGCGGCCCTTTTTCCTTCTTATCGGTGTTATCTACTGGTCCAAGTATGCTCCGGTAAAGCGCCAGTTTCCATCAATTCGTTGGAATTCAAGATCTTCAATTCTTATGAATTTTGGAGTCAGCCAGTCCTTAGCCGTTATTGTTTTTTTTTCAATGATTATCTCGATCATGCTTTTTTCTACAAAGTTTCCATTTGATAATATGGACACAGGGCTTTCCATAACTTCCTCAAAGATAGGACGAAAGTTTCCCGGTTTATAATATTTAACCGGCATCCAATCGGCCTGTCCTCTTATTTCAAATGGGAATCTGGTTAAAGAAATCACTTGATTAAGCTTGGAGTTGAGAACCGCCCGCCTGAATGCGGTCCAGAATTGGTTTGCCTCTTTCACATCCCCTATTTGAGAGGCTTCTGCAGAAAAAGTCAACTGACCAAATAATAATATTAGTAAAAAAATTCGCATTGTGACTCCTTTTGGTCAGTTATCCGGCCATCGATATGCCATCACTCTCCATGTCTTCTTTGGGTAGGTTGAATGTTTCACTCGGTTTTTCTGGTTTCCACCAAATAGAGAAATGTGAGAGCCACTGTCCTGGAGAAAAAAGGCGACATGGTATCCCGTACTCGACATACCGCTACAGACAGAACTGACACTATGCATCACTGTTATCGCTCCTGGCTTAGGGTGTATTGGTATCCCCCAGTGCATCCAACTTGCTGCTGCCGCTGATCTTGTACCGCCTATACCAACCTCCTGCAAACACCAATTAACGAACGACGAGCACCAAGACGTTTCATCTGTCGACGCATGAAGGTTGGTCGCAGCATGATACTCTAGTATACGAGGGTTATGCATGGGTCCTCTGATCTCTGCCTGACCAATTTCTCGCGTAGCTACAGTCATCCATGGTGCGTCCGGATAATTCTCCTTGATGCCGGTCTGCGTTGGGTGATGCCTTACAGCACCTCGTTTTAGCATCACCCACGTGATCGGACCGGCAATGCCGTCTATGCCTACCCCTAGTCTTGCTTGAAACAACCGAACTGCGGTTTCTGTCTCGGGTCCAAACACACCATCCACCTGCAACCTATGAGACGTAAGGCTAAGGTTAAGGAGTTCTTGCAGATATTTCACTTTTGCTCCGTGACTTCCACGGTATAATGTTTCATCCATCCCCACCTCCATTCGGCTGTGGCCTGTCGCCTTACCGGGAGCGCCGCGATCCGTACTTGATATGTCGAAACACAAAAGCCTGTATGAGGTTAGCGGCTGGCGATTGGCCTGTCTGTCGCAGCTGTACATGAGGGCATGAAACCTGTTGTATCTCCTCACTCGCCCCTTTCCTACTTACCGCTTCGCAAATCTCCAGCTGTTCAATTTTGCGCGCCACGCCGCCGCAGCATCGAGCAACTTGGGCGGCAAAATCTCTGATACCCTTTTGTGCATCCTGAGGCTCAGCGCCAGTTTGCCTTTCAGGTTCAGCGGGACGAAATACCGCGGCATTGCAAATGGCACGAAGGCATGGTTTCTCTTGAAATCCCCGAGCCCCCTTCTGCCCCAGGTGCTGTAGCCCAGGTACCGAACGCCCCGATCTGCGCACACCTCCACGGCCTTTGCCAGCAGGGCGTTGGACGGCGCCTTGTCGCGATGCCCTAGCTTCGCGATGAGCTTCACGATGTTGGATATTTCCCCGCCATGCACGAGCTTCGCAAAACCGATCAGCTCCTCGTCATGAAACGCCCCGATGAACTGGCTCCTTTCCAGGAATCTGCCGTGCTCCTTCCAAAGCTGCTCCAGGCTTTGGTTGTAGTAGACCAATGGCTGGCCCTGGCGCAGAGGCGACTCGTCGTAGAGTTCCTTGATCTGCTTCATAAGCTCGTGGTCGAAGCTCAGCAGCCTCAACTCGACGTTACTCTTCTGGGCCTTCCTAATCCTGTTTCTCTCCTGAGTTTTGATCTGGTTTTTCCACCATGCTTCATAGGTGGTTATCTGCAGAACGGCCAGCTGATCCCATTCGTGATAAAAGCGGTACCGCGGGAACCTCTCCGAAATCCCCTTTTGAATGAAGGAAAAAATGTCGGCATTTACTGGTTCCTCCTGCAGCTGCGCGACGAACCGATGCGGGTCCTCTACCCATTCCACATACTCGGCCACTAGTTTGGCGATCCTTGGAAACCTTCCTTCCACCCACACATCCTTGTTAGCTATTCGGCAGGTCATAATCCCTTCCTTCTGTCCCGACTGTCGTAGCACGACCAGCCTTTATGCCCTCTACCTCTGACGGTTAAGCAAACCCTCGTTTTTGAGCAACTCCGTCAGACGGTTTTCGTCGTAGCCGTCCATCCTTTTACGGCCTACTACAATAATAGGAACCCCTATCCCGCCAAGCGATTTGAAGTCCCGGCTTCCTTTCTCGCTTCTATAGATGTCGTACTCCTGGAAAGGGACCTTGTGCTGCGTCAGGCATGTTTTTGCCATGGCACAATATGGGCATCCCGCCCTGGTGTAGATGATCACCGGCTGTGCTGGGTCGCGGCCAGGTGCGACATGCGAAACACCTGTGCAACCGTGCAGAAGAACAACGGTGAGCATCATGGTGAAAAGCCGCACCAGTCTGCCAACTGGGGTTGCACCAGTTCCAGGCTGCCGATTTCCGCCGTCGGGATTTCGCATGGTTCCTCCTTGCTGCTTCGGATGGTGACCAAGTGGGATGGTGATCAAGTGCCGTAAGTACCACCTGAGCGGTGGCCGGACCAGGCAGAAGCCCGGCATGCCTGTGAACGCACTAATCTTGCCACAGCAAAATCTCTTGGCAACGCTTGGTCCGCATCAAGGGAGGTGGGAACTTGCCGTGCTTGCTTCACAACGTTCTTTACCAGGTGATGTACCGAAGTTGAATTTTATCGCCGAAATGAGCCGGAGGAGGGGGATGGATTTTAGGGACACGCGCGCCCCAAGGGGAGGAAAGGGGTTACTGTGAGTCGCTCGAGGCCGGTTTCGCCGATGAGGCTAGAGGAGAAAAAGCAATGCAGGCATGCCGGGCAGCTACCTACGGGATTTCTGGCGCACCACCTGCCAGAGTGAGCGCCTGGTGTCGGCTCTATTCTAGTGCAACCGGCACCCTTACATTCGTTTTTTCAACCTTCAGTACCTCCGGCCCGTTTCTTTTTGCGGCAAAGCAGCTGACGTAGGCAACCTCCTCGTTGCTATCGCCCCTGCAGCTCGTAGTGTCTTTCACGTTCAAGCTGGAATACGTGGCAACTTCCAAACTTATTTTTTCCGATACAGCAGTTCCACTTTCATTACCGGTGCTGTGTTTGAACCCCCTGACCTGCTTCACGGGCAGTCTTGATTGTACGTGGAATTCGTATTTCCTTCCAGGCTGCAGCTTCACGTATTTCGCCCAAATCGGCTCTTCCAGATGAATGTTGTAGGGAACTTTCAAATCTACGATTTTAATGCGCATGTAGTCAAACCACTTGCTGTAGCACAACTCGTAGTCCAGCCGGTCGTTCCTGTCCTCTATATCTGTGCAAACCCAGATGGGGCTCGTTGAGCGATTTTCTATGGCATACTGCAAGTCCATCATGTTTTGAGAAACCACTACATTTCCGATGGAGAGATGGACATCATCCGGCTTGCATGACATGAGCATAAAGAGGCTCATAACTGCGAGGATCTTGACACCATTTTGGAAAACAGGAACCATCACTGCTCCTTATCTCGTCTTGCAATACAACCTTTTGCCGTGGCGGATCACAACCGCTTTGTTCACTGTCTTTTAGGGCTCCTGCAATGGTTCCAACCGTTGCAGGAATGCCGGGAACGAGAAGCACTCCTGTCATAACAGCAGCAATGCACAGTCTCGCCGTCCTTTTCGACCACATAGTACATCCACATTAAGCCTTGAGCAACAGCCGTATTACAGCAGATATTATGCCAATACTAATGTGCCTACTTTCCAGGAAGTTAGCGCCGGCCGCCTGGCAAGTAGTAACTCCACAGCTGTGAAGATGTTAGCAAAAACACCGCTAAACCGTTGTAATTCAGCCATTCGCATAAATTTTCACAGTTCATTTTTTTACAGTGGCCATCCTGAGAGTGCCGGGATCGTCCGTAGCCACCCCCCTAGAAGAGTAAAAGACGCTGCAGAATAGGTAGTTCCGGACCATCCGGTCGATTGGGGAGGCACGAGGGCCTTATCGTCGCCAATTTGTTGAGGCATTGGTATCGAGGGAGGTGAACAGCAGAAAGGGCCAGCTGCTTTTGCTAAAGCAGTCTGGCCCTTTCTGTTCTTCTGGTTGCGGAACAACGGGAAGTCGTTTTCTTTTCGGGAGCGCGCCCGCCCTGACCCGGCGGAGTAACTTTCTTAGAGCTTAAAGCTGGACACCAGGTTCTGCAGATCCATTGACAGCTGCGACAGGGCCGAGGATGCCCTGCTTGCCTCCTGGGAACTACGGGCACTGAGGCCGACGGTCTCGGAAATATCCTGGATGTTGTTGCTGATCTCACGGGTAGTGGCGGTCTGTTCTTCAGCTGCGGTGGCAATCTGGCGGATCTGATCGGTCACCACGTTGATCTGCCCAAGAATCTCGGTCAATGCCTGCCCGGAACGACCGGCCTCGGATGTTCCGCGCTCGACCTCGCTGACCCCTTCTTCCATGGCCGCGACCGCCTGTCGGGTTTCCGTCTGAATGCTCTTGATCATCTCGCCGATCTCGCGCGTCGCCTTGGTGGTCCTCTCGGCAAGGGCCCGCACCTCGTCCGCAACCACGGCAAAGCCCCTGCCGTGCTCGCCGGCCCTGGCGGCTTCTATGGCCGCGTTCAGTGCCAGGAGGTTGGTCTGGTCGGCGATGTCCTCGATAGTGGCAACGATCTCGCCGATCTGGTCGGAGCGGGTGCCCAGTTTGTCCACCACTTCCGCAGTTCCCCTGACCTTGTCGGCAATGCGCCCCATACCCAGGATGGTATTTTCCACGATACGTGCGCCGTTTTGGGCCGTGGCGCTCGCCTCATTGGAGCTTTCCGCGGCCAGGTGACAGTTGTTGGCGATGTCGTTGCTGGTCGCCGACATTTCCTCGCTCGCGGTAGCCACGGCCGTTGCCTGGCCGACCACCCGACTGGCGTTGTCCGCCGTCTGTTCGGCGGTACTTTGCAGTTCCACCGACGACGAGGCTACGGCATGCGCGTTCTGGTTAACCCTGTTCATTATGTCTCTCAGGTTCTCCACCATCCGGCGCATGGACTCGTAGACTCCGGACCGGCCGGCCTCAAGGTGCAGGGTCAGATCTCCCTCGGCGACTCGTTCGGAAATCTCGGCCAAGTGATCAGGTTCGGTCCCCAGGGAGCGCAGCAGACGCCGGGTCAGAAATACCGACAGAAACGAGATGACCATCGCCAGCCCAACGACCACCGTCACGATGATGTAGATGCCGGACATGAGATGTCTGTGGTTTTCTTCGGCCGACTTCTGTACCAGCGCATTGAGGTCGTCAACATAGTTGCCTGTGCCGACGACCCAGCCAAACGGCTGGAACAAGAGCGAAAAGCTGCGCTTGGGCGCCGGGATTGTACTGTCCTTTCTGGTCGTATAATAGTCGCTGAACCCGCCACCTGGCTGCATGCCGTTTTTGATGATCTCCTGGATGTTGTATTTACCCTTGGCATCCTGTTTGTTGATGCGGCTTTTTCCCTCGGCCGCAGATCCGAGGAGGACCACGTTGACCCCCTCCGTGGTGTCGGCCCAGAAGTAGCCATCCTTGCCGTAACGCAGCGACCGGAGCAGGTCCGCCCCTTGGGCTTTCGCCTCATCAAGCGTGATCTCCCCTTTCTGGCTGCGATCGTAGACCTTTTGCAGCAGGCTCACCGCGGTCTCCACCTGGCTTTTGGCCTGGGAGTCGAAGTCGCTGAACAGAGACTGGCGATAGGATTGCAGGAAGTTGGTGTAGCTGGCATGGTACCGATTAAGGGCTATGACTCCGGTAACAGTGGCAAGACCGACACTGGAGGCAAGGAACATGATAAGTATTTTGGTCGAAAAGCTGATTTTACTCCTGGTCGTTCTCATACGGCCTCCCATTGGACGTTACAACTTACGCTACTCTTCGGAAAAAACCGGGCAGAACTTTAGGCGTGTCACAAGAATCGACGTGCGACTGCAGCTATGGTCGAGCGAAATACCTGTGTGCCGTTTCAGTATGACTGCCATGGGCGGATTCCTGCAGGATCAATGGTGTAGCGGGAAAGCAGGTCGCCCCCCTCTGGCATGGAAGAGAAGGAGCTGACCTTGACCGACGAGGCCCATGGTTCGCCTCATAGATAGAGCTCTATAGCAGACCTTCGACACGGGGCGTTGCGTCGTCGGCTCGGATTCTATGTTTCCCCATTGAACGGCGGATGCGCTTTAACCGCATGCGGCTTTTCACTACTTGGCATGCGCCCGCTTTAAAACCACCGATCCCGGAACTATGTACAGCCCGGCACCAAGCTAACATTTTCCTTCCACAACATCCGCTATGCGTCGATACATGAAGCAAGGTACTGGTGCAAGTTTCAGCTAGCTCGGCAATCCACGACGTCCATGTTGGGCGTTGATCTTGTCCGAGCAGTTAGCCGTACTCCATTTGACGATGGGATAGTGTATAAGACCTTGACATGAAATACGGCTAAGAGTACTTTCCCAAGCAGAAACTTTAAGGACCGATCTCCGATGAAAATGGATGAGGAACAAATTATATGCTGAAAGTCATGTCGGTCTTTGGCACGCGTCCGGAAGCCATCAAGATGGCTCCCGTAGTGAAGGAGCTGGAAAAGCATCCGGAGATCGAAAGCAGGGTCTGCGTCACCGCGCAGCACCGTCAGATGCTCGACCAGGTACTGGAGCTCTTCGAGATCCGCCCGGACTACGACCTGGATGTCATGAAACCGGGACAGGACCTCTTCGACGTGACCTGCGGCGTGCTGCAGGGGATGAAGTCCGTCCTCGAGCGGGAGCGCCCCGACATCGTGCTGGTGCACGGCGACACGGCGACCACCATGGCGACCTCGCTGGCGGCGTACTTCTGCCGCCTTGCGGTCGGCCACGTGGAAGCGGGGCTTAGAACCGGGGACAAGTACGCCCCCTTCCCCGAAGAGATCAACCGCAAGGTGGCCGGCGTCCTGGCCGACGTCCACTTCGCCCCCACCCCGTGGGCCCGCGACAACCTGCTCGCCGAGGGAGTCTCCCCGGATTCCATCCACGTCACCGGCAACACCGTCATCGACTCCCTTTTGAGCGTCGCCCGAAAGCTGAAGGAGGATGGCGCCATCGGCGCTCAGCTTGCCCGCACCTTCTCCTTTCTCGATCCCGGCAAGCGGCTGATCCTGGTCACCGGACATCGCAGGGAGAACTTCGGCGCCGGTTTCGAGGGAATCTGCCAGGCCCTGGCACAGATCGCCGGGTCCCGCCCCGACGTGGAAATCCTCTACCCGGTGCATTTGAACCCCAACGTGAGGGAGCCGGTGCAGCGGTTGCTCGGCAACGGGAGCCACGGCAACATCCACCTCATCGACCCGGTCGACTACCTCCCCTTCGTCTGGCTCATGGACCGCAGCTACCTGATCATCACCGATTCCGGCGGCGTCCAGGAGGAGGCCCCATCCCTTGGGAAGCCGGTGTTGGTCATGAGGGATACCACCGAGAGGCCCGAGGCGCTGGATGCGGGAACGGTCCGGCTGGTGGGAACCGACACGGGGAGGATCATCGAGGAGACCAGCCGGCTGCTGGACGACCCGGACGCCTACCGGGCCATGAGCCAGGCTCACAACCCCTATGGCGACGGGCTGGCCGCCGAGCGGATCGCTCGGATCCTCATCGAGAGGCGGGGGCGCTGAGTCGCGTGAATCGAGCGGAGTTTTCATGACCAAAGGGAGATCTCTTGTCGCTGCAGCTGTAACGGCCGGGTGCCTTTTGGCGGGCGCCGTCTGCGGCACCGCTGCGCACGCCCTGGGGGATCCTGCCGTCTTTTCCCTCGCGGAGAAGGACCTTTTCCACTACCAGGCCAGCGCGTCCTGCGCCGGTTTCAGCGCAGACGGCCTCCCCGCGGGCTCCCATTTCGACAGCAGCACCGGGCTCTTCACCTGGTTGCCGGATTTCGGCAGCGCCGGCAGCTCCACGGTGAGCTTTTCCTGTGCCGGAGCCCCGGCCGGAACCGCGCCCGAGCAGCTGCGCCTCGAGGTCGCCCCGTCGGCCCCAGTGTACCTTAAGGGGAACACCCCGAAGGTCACCCTGGTGGCGGCCCGGACAGCTGCCAGCTCCGCACAGTCCAACGACCAGCAAAGCCTTGCCAGCATGCTCGGGGTGTACGGCTTGACGGTCGAGACGGTCGACGACCTGGCTGCGGCCTTCGCGGCTCATACGGTCGGCGATATCCTGGTCGTGCCGTCCTACCTGGCACGCAGCCTCGACGCGGCCACGGTCCAAAAGGTCGTCTCCTACCTGGAGGCGGGGGGATCGGTGCTTTGTTTCGGCAGGAGCCCGCTTTCCGAGGCGCTCGGCATCGGCTACGCAGGCGCTCCCCTTACCGTGACCGATTTCGTCGATTACCTGAACCCCGGGCTCCCGCTCGTCTGGACCGGCGGTGAAAACGTCGAGCCCTTCGTCGTACAAGCGGCGGACAGCGTCCTCGCCGTCGACAAGGGGACGCTTACGCCGATCATGGTGGCCCGCTCCCGGGGCAAGGGGAGGCTCCTCTATGTCGGCACCGACTATTACGACCGTTTCTCGGTCTACGGCACCAAGGGGCACCCCTACCTGCTGTATCATCTCGTGGACGCCTTCCGCCTGAACCCGCGCGTCTCGGCCGCCTCCATCGACGCCTATTTCGATCCGGGGAACTACGACCTGAGCCAGGTCTACATCGAGGATATCGTCCGCTCCTGGGCCGAGCGGGGCATCAGCACCGTGTACGCTGCAGCCTGGCATTACTGGATCAACGAACAGACCGGGCAGGAGTGGACCTTCGGGTATCAGCATTTCATCGAGGTGTGCCACCTGTGGGGGATCAAGGTCTACCCGTGGTTCGCCATCCCGCACGTAAGCCAGAAATTCTGGTTCACCAGGCCCGAGTGCCGCGAGCAGACCGCCAGTACCGGCGAGACCTACCTCTCCTGGCGGCTGAACGTGAACCTCCAGAACCAGTCCTGCCTCGCCTCCGCGCTGCAATTCGTCGACGACGTGATCAGCGCCTACGACTGGGACGGGGTCAATCTCGCCGAGATCTACTACGACTTCGATGACATCGCTCACTTCACCCCCATGAACGCGGATCTGCGCAGCAACTACGCCGCCCTCTCCGGGTTCGACCCGGCCGCCTTCTTCGATCCCGCCTCGCCCCATTACTATCTGGCCGACCCCACAGCCTGGTCGGCCTTCCTTAGCTACCGGACCGGCATCGTCACCGGGCTGCACAAGTCGTTCCTGGACCGGATCTACGGGAACCCGAAAGCGGGCAACCTGGACGTCATGCTGACCGCCGTCGACAGCCTGAACCAGAACTACCCGGATCTGCAGTTCCCGCCCGGATACGCCGGCTCCCTCGATCTGGGGGTCGACCTTCCGGCGATCCTCGACGGGCTCGGCAGCCGGAACTTCCAGCTTCAGGTCGAGGATGCCTGGCCTTTCTGGAGTTCCAACCCTTTCCGCTATCGGGATTTCAAGGCCAGCTACCTGAGCCGGTTCGACCGGTTCCGGCAGGACGAAAGCGCCCTCATGTTCGATGTAAATGTCGTTGCCAACGCCCACAACCTTGGCGGGGGCTCGTTGCCGCTCTTCAACTTCCCGGCCCTGATCCAGACCGGCCAGGAATTTTCGCTGTTGCTGAAAAACCTGTTCTCGGACAGTTCCCGGCTCGCCCTTTTCTCCGAGCACAGCGTGGAGAGGGTCGACATGGAGCGGCTCAGGTGGGCCCTGGCAGGGGACACGGTCTTCAGCCAGTCGGGCGCAGACTCGGCATCCTTTACCGCAAGGAGGACCACGAAACTTGAGGCGAATCCGGCGTTCTACTCGGTTCTGCTCGACGGCAAGACATGGCCGGCCTGGAGTTCCGTCGACGGCTCTGTTCTCCTGCCGGTCGGGAGCCATCAGATAAGCTTCCGCACGGACCAAAGCTACAGTGGCATCAGGGTTTCAGGGCTCAGCTGCGCCCTGGAGGACGCCGGCACCTTTCCCGGCGGCGTCTCGGTACGCTACGCCTCTCCGCAGCAAAAGGCCGTGCTCACCGTGGAGGCGTTCGACAAGAAGGACCAGGAACCCTTCATTGTTCTGGTGGACGGCCAACCGTACGCCGCGGCCATGTACCCGTTTTACGGGCTCTACCGGTTCTTTCTGCCCCGCGGCAGCCACGAGGTGCGGATCAGCGTCCAGCGTGATCTTGCCGCCGGCAACCCCGTACTGAGCGGCGCCACCGACATCTCGTGCAACGCCCCGATCACCGTGACCTTTACCAATCCGATAGATCCGGCTTCACTGACAGCAGAGAGCCTCCTGGTAACCGACGCCGACAACAACCGGGTGCCGGGCCGGATCAGCTATGACGCCGACAGCATGACCGCCACCTTCACGCCTTTGGTGCCGCTCTCCCTGGCAACCGGCTACACGGTCACCGTCACCCCCGCGGTTGTCGACATCTACGGCCGAAGCCTCACGAGCGCAAAAAGCCTCGCCTTCGCCACCGATCCATTCGGGGACATCAACGGGAACAAGAAGGTGGATCTCGCCGCCGTCCTCAAATACCTGAGAGTGGTCGTCGGCCTGGAGCCGCAGCCCGACGTTCCCCTGACGCGGATCCTCATCGCGCCGATCAACCGGGCCACCGGCAAGCCCCAGCCTCAGGCGGGGCGCACCAAGGTCACCCTTCAGGATGCCGTGGCCGCGCTGGAAAGGGTGGTGGGCCTTTGGTAGCCATGACACTTCGGGGGAAGCGGCAGGCCTGCAGGTATCTGAGGCATGCGGTGGCGGCGCTACTGCTGGCACTGCTCGTCTCCTGCGGCGGGGGGGGCAGTGGTGGGCCTGCGCCCGCCCCGACCACGGTGAGCCTGAAACTGAGCACGGTTGCCAGGGCGGGAGAGAATCCGCAGATCAAGGGGGTGACCCTGACGCTGCTTTTGCCCGATGGGGTGACGCTGAAAACGGCCGGGAGCACGAGACAGACCGCCGACGGCGTCGTACGGTATTCCGGCGCGGCCGCTTTTTCCAACCTCACCTCGCAGCTGTTCCCCCGGCCGCTGTTCGGAAACTTTTCCGCAGCCAGGCCGGCGGGAAGAGGCGCAGTACGGGTGAGCATCATCGGCCTCGCGGGATTTGCACCGGGCGAGTTTGCCACGGTCGCCTGCGACGTTGCCGGCGGCACGACCGTCACGGAACAAGGGTTCCAGGTGGTCGAGTTTCAGGTGATAGGCGACAGCGCCACGCAGCTCTCCGCCGACCTTACGGATAAATTTGCAGCCCCGAAGCTTGAGATAACCAGGTAACCGCACGGCTTTAACAAAGCGGCCATGACGACCGGGCCGGGAGCCACCAACTGCCATGACTTTCGTTGACTATTTTGCCTATGTGATGCTCGGCTTCAAGGGGCTATTGTTCGTGGTCGCCTGCATCTTCCTGGTGAGCGGCTTGGACGACCTGACCGTCGACGTCGTCTACTTCGTCCGGACCATTTACCGCGCCCTTGTGATCCGGCCGCGCCACAAGCCGATCGAGGAGAGCCAGCTCCTCGCTGCCCCGGAGCAGGCGATCGCCGTCATGATCCCGGCCTGGGACGAGTCGGCCATCATCTACCACATGGTGAACAACACGGTCACCACCCTCAACTACGCGAACTTCCACGTCTTCATCGGCACCTACCCCAACGACCTCGCCACCCAGCGCGAGGTCGCCCGGCTCCGGGAGGTCCACGACAACATCCACTGCATCGTCTGCCGCGACCCCGGCCCCACCAGCAAGGCCGACTGCCTGAACTGGATCTACTGGGGGATCCGCAACTTCGAAAAGGAGCACAACCTCCAGTTCCCGGTCTTCGTCATGGAAGACGCGGAGGACATCGTGCACCCGCTCGCCCTCAAGCTCTTCAACTACCTGATCCCCCGCAAGAACATGGTGCAGCTCCCGGTGGTCCCCTTTGAGCCGCAGCACTGGTACCAGATGACCCGTGCCCATTACATGGACGAGTTCGCCGAGAACCACCACAAGAACATGGTGATCCGGGAGGTCTTCGACCGCGGCATCCCGTGCGCGGGGGTCGGCTGCGGCTTCAGCCGACACGCCCTGGAGCGCCTGGGTCGCGACAACCCGGGGAACCTGGTCTTCAAGCTCGGGTCCCTGACCGAGGACTACGAGATGGGGATGCGCCTGCGCGCCGTCGGCGTGGAGAAGGCGATCTTCGTCAAACTCCCGATCAAGCGCCTCGTCACCCGGAAGTCCCCCATCACCGGGAAGAGCCATCAGGTCGAGGAGAGCGAGCTGGTATCGGTCAGAAACGTCTTCCCGCTCACCTTCAACGCCGCGGTGCGCCAGAAGTCGCGCTGGATCGCCGGCATCGCCCTGCAGGGCTGGGAGAACCTCGGCTGGAGGGGGGACCTCCTCACCAAATACGTGCTGTTCAAGGACAGAAAGGCCCTCCTGACCAGCCAGGTGAACATGCTCGGCTACCTGGTGATCCTGTTCGTCGCCCTCTACTACCTGGCGCTCCTCCTCGTTCCCGACGCCTACCGCTACCCCGCGATGGTCGAGCCGGGCACCCTTTTGTGGAACATACTCCTCGTCACCTACGTTTTCCTGGTGTTCCGCCTGGCGGTCCGGATGTACTGCGTCTTCCGCTACTACAACCTGAAGCGGGCCATCCTGGCGTTCCCCAACTTCATCTGGGCCAACTTCATCAACTTTTTCGCCACCAACCGCGCCATCGTCATGTTCTCCCGCTATCTGGTCACCGGCAAGTGGATCAAATGGGACCACACCCAGCACGCCCCCCCGACCGAGGAGGAGCTGACCGCCTTCCGGCACCGGCTCGGTGACCTGCTGGTGGAAAAGCGGATCATCAGTTTCGATCAGCTGGAGGGGGCGATCCGCGAGCAGCAGCAGGCGGGGGGGCTTTTGGGCGAGATCCTGGTGCGCCAGGGCAAGGTGAGCGAGAACGAGCTGATCCAGACCCTGGGGCTGCAGCTTCGGATCTCCAGCCGCGAGGTCGACCCCTACGAGACGCCGATCCAGCTTTTGCGCCTGTTCCCCCGGGAGCTGGCCATCCTTTACTCGCTGTTCCCGGTCGAGATGAAGGGGGGCAAGCTGATCGTGGCTGCAGCCACCATACCGCGCCGGGAGGATCTGAGCCGGATCGAGGAGGCGATCGGCTCGCTGATCGAACTCTGCCTCACTACGAAAAACACCCTCTCCTTCGCCATCAGGCGCGGCTACGAGCGGCTGGAGAACGGGGAGCAGGAGGGGAAACCGAGGTTGGGAGACCTCCTCCTGGAGAGAAAGCTGATCAGCGTCGAACAGCTCGCCGAGGCCCTCAGGCGCCAGCGTCAGAGCTACGAGCGCCTGGGGGATATCCTGCTCGACGAGAAGTTCATCGACCCGGCCGCATTAAAGCAGGCCTTCGAGGAACATGCCGCCAACCCGGACGAGCGCCTGGGAGAGTTCCTGGTCCGCAAGGGGTACCTCTTCGAGGAACAGCTGACCGTGGCCATGATCCTGCAGCAGAAGCGCTTCAAAACCCTGGGAGAGGTCCTGACCGAGATGGGGGCGATCACCCCCGACGCACTGGCTGCCGTCCTGGCCGGCATGGCAGGCCGACACGAACTGGAACGAGAAGGGGAATAGCTTGGCAGCTGGCCGCAACCTGATACTGGCGTTTTTTTTGTCGCTACCGCTTTGGGCCGTACCTCCGGCGTCCGCCGCCGAGAGCCCGGCCCAGTACCGCTCCGACTCCGAGTACTACCTGGGGAGGCTGCCGGCGGCACGGGACACCGAGGGATTTCTCGACAAGGAGGTGCGGCACTACCGCTCCTACCCCCGGCTGGACCGCGCCTACCGGCTGCAGCGCGAGCGGCGCTTCCCTGAAGCGGCCGAGGAATTCAAGACCTATCTCGCCCTGGTCCCCGGCGACCTGCGGGTCCGGCTCGCCTACCTGGCGCTTTTGGACCGCATGGCGCTCTATGGGGAGGTGGTCTCCCAGGCGCAGGAGATCCTCTCGCGCCGGCCCGGCTTCGTCCCGGCCCTCTTGTACCAGGCGCAGGCCTTACGCAAGAAGGGGGACCTCGCCGCCGCCTTCGCCGCCTACGAGCGGGTGGCGGGAGAAAAGGAGGTGCGCAACGAGGACCGCCGCTTCGCCCTGGCGAGCGCCCTGGACCTCGCCCTCTCCCGGCAGAGTTACGCGGACGCCGCCCGGGTCGTTAGGGAGCTGAACCGGATCGAGAGAAGCCACCCCTTGAGCATGCAGGAGGGGGTGCTCCTGGAGCGGACCGGTCGGCCCAGGGAGGCCCTGGACGCCTATGGCAGGGCGCTCGGGCTGGCACGCCCCGGGGCGGAAAAGGCAGCTGCCGGCTTGGCCCAGGCAGAGGCAGCCAAGAAGCTGGGGCAAAAGGAGCTGGCGCGGCAGGGATACCAGACGGCCATCGAGAACGATGCCGCCAACCGGCAGGCGATGCGCGGCCTGGCCGATCTCGCCTTGCAGGCGGGGAGCTACGATGAAGCAGAGAAGTGGCTCGTCCTGCTCACGCGAAACGGGGGCGAGCCGCGGGACCGGGAGAGCCTGGCGCAGCTCTACCTCAGGCGGCGCGATTATCCGGCCGCGATCCGCGAGTTGCAGGGGGCGCTCGACCAGCTGGGGAAAAAGGCGCCCCTTCGGCTGCAACTCGCGCTGGCCCAGGCCTTGGAGGCGGCGGAGAGGCTCCCCGAAGCGAAGGCGCAGTACCGGTCGCTCGCCTTGCTGCACCCGAAAAACGCTGAGCTTAAGTTCCGCTACGGCGACCTGCTGACCCGGACCGGGGAGTTCAACGCGGCCGGGGTGCAGCTCAAAAAGGCGCTGGCGGGAGAACTCCCGAGGGCCCTGCAGGAGGTCGCCCACCGCGATCTGTCGCTCGTCTACGAGAAGGGGGGGGACTACCCCGAGGCGGCCCGGCAGCTCAAGCTGGGGCTGGCTAACCAGCCGCCCGGAGGAGAGCTGCTGCGTCTCGCCTCCCTGGAGCAGCGGGCCGGCAGGAGGAAGGAGGCGCTTGAACTGTTGGAGCGCGCCCTCGCCGACCCCTCGTTGCCGGAAGAGCTTAAAAGATCGGCCCACCGGGAAAAGGCTTTCATCCTCGAGCAGTCCGGTGCCAGCGCGGCTGCCGCGGCCGAGCTGGAAAAGGCCCGCAGCACCGGCCCTACGGCCGACCCCGAGACCGACATCCAGCTCGCCCTGCTGTTAAACCGCTCCGGAAACCCAACCGGGGCGCTCGCCAAGCTCGACCTGGCACTCGCCGCCCCGTCCCTTTCCGACAAGCTGAAGCGGGTCGCGCTACGAGAGAAGGGGCTGATCCTGGAGCGGACCGGACACCCGCTTGAGGCGGCCGGGGAGTACGAGAAAGCCGTGGTGCTCGGGGACCGCACCCCCGAAAACTACCTTGCCCTCGCGAACCTCTACCAGGCGGCCGACAGGCCCGAGCAGGCAGTAGACTACCTGAACCGCGTGCTGGTGAGCCTGGACGCCACCCCCGCCCAGCTGTGCGCCGCCGGGGACGGGCTGGGGCTGTACCATTTGAAGGCCGGGCGAAATACCGAGGCAGCGGCCGAGTTCTCAAGTAGCCTCAGGCACTGCGGGGAGAGCCGGCAGCGCCGCTACTACCTGGGGCTCACCCGCTACCGCGCCAAGGAGTGGGAACAGGCGCTGGCGGAGTTCAACCGGGCCGAGGAGCTGCAGGGCGATGCCGCAACCAAGCTCGCCATCGCCCTTTGCCACAAGGAGCTCGGCCGGCCGGGCGCGGCGGTGCACTACCTGCTGGCGGCGCTCAAGGACCCGGGGAGCGCCACGAAAACCCAGTTGAAGGAAATAAACGACACGCTTGGCTACCTCTATGCCGAAGAGCAGGCACACGACAAGGCAGCCCGGGCCTTCGAGCGCTCCTTGGCCCTTGCCCCCGACAACCTGGTCGCCCTGAAGCTCGCCTCCGAGCTGCAGCAGTCCGGCGAGACGGAGAAGTCACGGCAGGCGCTGGAAAAGGTGGCTGCAGCCGAGCTTCCCGAGGTCGCACGGATCGAGTACCGCGACCTGCAGGCGGCCCTGCTTGCGAAATCGGGCCGCGCCAAAGAGGCGGCGGCGCTTCTGGAGGAAAACCAGAGGGTACTGAGGACGGCCGCCCGAAGCTACACCTTGGCCACGCTGTACCGGGAATCCGGAAATGCCGACCTCGCCGTCAAGGGGTTCCAGGCGGCCCACGAACTGGCACCCGAGGAAAACCAGTACGCCCTGTCGCTTGGCTACGCCTACCTTGCCAGCGGGCGCTACGCGGACGCCATCGCGATCTTGGAGAGGCAGGCGGCCCGGGATCCGGAATCCCGGCGGCTCAGGGAGGAACTCGGCTACCTGAACGCGAGGATCGGCGAGAACGGGAAGGCGGCCCGCTGGTTCGAGGAGACGCTGGCGAGCTCCTCCCTGCCACCCGAACTCCCGAAGCAGCGGGAACAGTGGGAAAAGGACAACCAGCGGATCCGCAGCGAGATCGCCAAGCTCACCAGGAGTTTCTCCCTGGCCGTCTACGGCTCCTATCGTGCGGGTAAGGCGACTGCCCCGCTGCTGGCGGGGGGCACGTCGATCAGGGGGGGATTGAGCGGGCAGCTCGGATTCGATGCGGCGTACCGCCCGCCGAAAGTAGGGCTTGTGGACGACCGGATACTGGAGCTGTTCGGCAGGGTCTTCGGCGACCTCGACCCCAACACCCTGCGCTACCGGGAAGCATCAACCCAGGCCGGCCTGGGCCTGCGCTACAAGCTTCTGTCGTCGGAAAACCTCTGGCTGAGCGGCGAAAAGCTCATCAAAATCGGCGGGGACGCGCAAAGCGACTGGCTGCTGCGCCTGCTCTACTCGCGAGGCACCGGTTTCGAACCGCTCCCCTTCGAGCCGAACCGGGACTACTACCTGGTCTACGCCGAGCTGGACGGCTACCTGCCGAGCGACACCGCTGCCGCCTACGCGGAAATCCGCAAGGGGCGCGCCTTCACCCTCAACCCGAACTGGCTCCTGGCTCCGCACCTTGTGGTCGATGCCCGCTGGCAGACCCCCTTCGCCGCCCAGGGGAACTACCTCGAAGGGGGCGCGGGGATCGCCCTCAAGTACTTCTTCGGCGCGACGCGCTACCTCAACTACCAAAGCGCCGTCGACTTCTCGGTGAGCTACAAGCACGGGGCCTTTTTCAGCAAGGGGTTTGACAGGGACCGGGGGGATTACGACAGCGTGCTGGTAGGCGTGGGGTACTTCTATTGATGGGGCTCGTCCGGAGAGTGCTGCTGCTCCTGCTCGTTCTCGCGGCTCCGGCCTGGGCTGGGGCGCCGGCGCTGCCGGGAACCGGCGCTGCGACAGGCGGCGGGCCAGCGAGGCTGAGCGCCAGCTTCATCCAACTTCTGGAGCCGAACCGCACCTGGAGCCGGGAGAGGTGGGAGCGGCTCTTCGACACTTTTCGGGAGATCGGCCTTAAACAGGTCGTGGTCCAGTGGACCGTCCACGACGACAGCACCTTCTTCGCCCCTCCGGCCGACGGCAAGGGGCTGGCCCCGGTGCAGGCCATCCTGCAACTGGCGCAGGAGAGAGGGATCGAGGTCTACCTGGGGCTGGCAGCGGAGTCGCGCTACTGGGAGATGATCAAGGGCCCCCCCGAACGGCAGGACCAGTACCTGGCACGGCTGCGCCTGAAATCGGAGCGGGTGGCCCGCGAGCTTGCTCCGATCGCCGCCCGGTACCGCTCTTTCCGGGGGTGGTACCTCTCCGAGGAGATCGACGACCTCTCCTGGCGCGCCCCGAAGTCCCGGGAGGTATTTCGTCGCCATCTGAGTGCGCTCACCG